>TARA_R110002003_G_scaffold48_21_pt1 | contig 14028 bp, 10 predicted proteins | sample TARA_R110002003 | Tara Oceans TARA_R110002003 (sample SAMEA4396441) | marine metagenome | biome: Westerlies Biome; feature: [SRF] surface water layer (ENVO:00010504); material: water (ENVO:00002006), including particulate matter (ENVO:01000060) such as... | depth 5 m | reverse complement strand
GGGCTTAGCCGATGCATCTCCGGCTGCAGTGCTGTACATCTGCTTCACATCTACTGTTCCTGCAGGCCTTGGGACTGTGTCATCGACTTTCGGCCTCTTAGGCTGCTGCGCGACAGTAGGAGTGGTAGGTGTGTTCGGTGTGGAGCCATTGCCGGCGCCGTTGTTTGCGCGGTTTGGACGATGGAACTTTCGCTTGTTTGGTGGGGGAGGCATGGTGGTGAGTGTGCTGTAGTTGTGTGTAAGGTTGAGTAGTGGTGAGATGCTACGGGTGTCAGTTGATAAGAGCAGGCGCGATGGCGGACAAGAACAAGCGAATAAGCGTGATGAAAGAGAACGTGAAACGAATTTCATTGTCTGCAGCACCTAGTACATACACGAGTCGGGTCTACAAAGCGCAACAAGAACAAGATGTATGTGAAAGAATTGCAGCGTGGACCCTGCGCGCGACGTAATGTTTTGGAAAACTTCCACTGCGGCAGGGATCATCGACTTCGCGCTAACGCTAGCAGGGGTAGAATGACTAAGCTTACACATCACCAAGTACACCTACTGCGAAGTCAGACCCCCCAATGTTAGGGCAGATGAACGCGAAGTCATACTACTGTAGTGCTGGAACAACTTCAAAGAGTCAACGCACCGGCTCAACATCCCAAGGCAGTTCTTGAGTTACGGCTGCATCATGCCCTCCGAGCCGCTGCTCCCTGAACGACGATGGCAAGACATCGCTGGAGAAGCGCAAGGCCATCGAGATAAAAGCATGGCTAGACTTCCTCATTCATTACCGCTAGTGCCAGCTAGCCTTCCCAGAAAAGTTATCGGTATACCTGAGGAGCTACTCAATGATCATGTTCTCTCCATCACCAAACTGCTCCCTGAAGACCTCATAGCGTCGCTGGCCACTGGGCAGCTGTCGGCGGTCGACGTCTCCTCAGCCTTCTTACAACGCGCAGCTTTGGCCCAAGGTCTGACCAACTGCCTCACGGAACTTCTCCCCGAGCGAGCACTGCAACGTGCGAAAGAGCTAGATGCGTACTTCGAGCAGCATAAACGTCCGATAGGGCCTCTACATGGTTTACCCATCAGCGTGAAAGAGCACATCGGTTTCGAAGGGTTGAGGTGCACGACTGGGTATATCTCACACTGGGATGTAGTCTCGAAAGAGGATGCGCACATTCTCCAGGTACTTCACGATGCTGGTGCGGTGTTCCATTGCCGGACGACCGTGCCGCAGACGATGATGCATCTGGAGACGGATTCAAATCTCTATGGCGTAACCACCAACCCGCACAATAGAAACCTCACGTCTGGCGGAAGCTCGGGAGGCGAAGGCGCACTCATTGCTCTCCGTGGGTCCTGCTTGGGTATTGGGTCTGACGTTGGTGGCTCAATTCGGAGCCCAGCTGCAAATTGTGGAGTTTATGGTCTAAAGCCTACCGCGTTCCGCCTGCCGACCGATGGCTGGGGTTACATGATGGCAGGTGCGGATAGTGTCGAGGCCGTCCTAGGGCCATTATCTACCTCGATCAAAGGACTTGAGATCTTCATGAAAGCTATTATCGACACTGAGCCATGGCTGACAGAGCCAGCTTTGATACCCATGCCGTGGCGCACATACGTTGTTCCTCAAGATCGCCCGCTAAGGATCGGCGTCTTATGGCATGATGGCATCGTACGGCCGCATCCACCCATTACCCGAGCGCTCAGGCTCGCTACAGATTGCCTGAAGAAACATAAAATCGAAGTCGTCGACTTTCCACCATATCTGCACGACGAAGCCTGGGCAATATTGTCCTCGCTTTACTACCCAGACGGCGGCGAAGCAGACGTCGAAGACATCGCCAAATCCGGCGAGCCATGGTTGCCACTCTCAGAGTTCATCATCAAAGACAATCCATGCGTCAAGAAGCTTTCAGTTGGCGAGCTAGCTTACTGGTACGAGGAACGAGAGGCTTACCGCAAAGAGTACGCACTGCACTGGAACAAGCATGGCATCGATGCGCTACTTTGCCCAGTCGGTCCTGGTGTGGCGCCAAAACACAACACAGCTAAGTACTGGAGCTATACGAGCCAATGGAACTTGCTTGATTATCCGGCAGTCGTGTTCCCAGTGTGTAAGGTCGATAAAGAGGTGGACCAGTTGGATGACAAGGGCAAAGCGCTGAGTGGGCTTGATGAAGATAACCGCAAGCTCTGGGATCTCGAAGAGTTCCACGGAATGCCTGTGGGCTTGCAGCTCGTGGGCAGACGATTCGAAGATGAGAAGATCCTTGGTATCCTGGAACACATTAACGACGTGACCGGCAGCGTTTTCAACCTACGATGATGAAACTCGCGGTATTTCGTACGTCTTAATAGCTCTTTCACGCTCATTAAATTGAATGTGTTCTGTTCTTTTGAAGTGCCGCTGTGCTCACTTCGATTGGTCTTGAGGTATCGATGTTGTGGCGCATGGCGGTAGCATCCAATCGCGCCTGCCTGTGTGGCTGTTCTGCAGGACGAAAAGGCAGCAGCCTTGACCTCAGCCTGGGAAGTGCGGGGAATCGTTGCTTCCGTTCGTCTTGCAGATCATGATGCTGTCTCCGCCTTGATTACATTGATCGTAACGGTAAAGGCATTATGGAGCCGGAGTCATCTAGCAAAGATTACTTGGTATCGAAATATATATATCAGCCGAAAGAACCACGACAAACGTACACGGCTAATATACATATGGAGGATGAGGAAGAGGCTGGCTTGTTGGTCGCCTTTTTCCGATACCAAGATCTTCAGCAATACACCTGTGACGCGCAATCTTACGCGTGATTCGGATATTCTGGCAGCCTTCAGTGAAATACTCAATTCGCTTGAGGATAGGCTTGGGGCGATGGTGTTTGGACTGCCTGAGCGCATATTCGACGCCTCACTACCTACTATAATTCGGCAATCCAAACGCGAAACGACCTCGGGAAGGCCACAACATTCATTCACCGGGATATTGACTTTAAACAGAGCCAAGTTTTGAACAGAGTGTTGAAAATCAACACTCTGTATACAACGCCTGCACACTCTTTTGAAAACACCCACCTGGGCGCTATGGTACGTACCTGTACCGCCTGCATGGCCCGTGCTTGTCACGTGACACCTTCCACTGCGAAGATCAGAACAGCATTGTAGCTCTCTTGTAATTGTGTCACTTATTTATTGAGCAGGGTTCTATTCTGAGCAAGCCATAGCGATGGATCTCTGTGTGCTTTCTCGGGTCACGCTTGTCTTTTTGCTTTTGCTGCTGTGGCTGCACCTCGTCCTTGGCTTCTCAGCCGCAAATCAGGCAACTCAGCAGGTCCGGAGATCTCACCTACTCCACACAACACAGCTAGTCCCTACGCTACCGCAATCGGTATCCTTTGCATTCAAAATTGCTCGTTATTGCCACACTATCTGCACTGTTCCTACACTCGACTGTTCTTCACCTAAGATCCACGCGATAGCGCAAGATGCTTCATCTGCCCAGTTGCACTACTTGAGAGCGCTTCTAATATGTCCTCAAAATTTCTGAGAGAATACAAGATTGTAGTGGTCGGCGGCGGAGGAGTTGGCAAAACGACCGTGGTATTGCGAGTAGGTTCTGCCTGGGCTCACACTGTGGCTCGTGAAATCTGACACGACCGAGTTCATCCAAGGCTACTTTGTGGAAGAATACGATCCAACAATCGAAGATTCATATAGGAAACAAGTAATCGTGGACAATGAGGTCATTCTATATGATATTCTGGACACGGCTGGCCAAGTCGAATATTCCGCGATGCGAGCGCAATACATGAGAACGTGCGAAGGCGTGATCCTCATGTATAGTATTACGAGCAGAGAATCATTCAAGGAGATCACAGACTTTCAGACAGAACTCTTGCGTGTAAAAGATTTGCAGGGAGCACTCTTGCGTGTAAAAGATATGGAATACTTTCCAATGTTGCTTGTAGGTAATAAAGCTGAGCTGGAGGGAGAAAGAACAATATCTATCCAGGAAGGAAGGGACATGGCCGCCTCATTCGGATGTAGTTTCTTAGAGACATCCGCGAAAACAGGCAGGAACGTCGAAAGGGCATTTTACGACATAATACGAGAAATTCGACGTTACAATAAGTACTCCAGCCTTCGATCCGCATCGACACTGGAACTTCACAACAACTCGCCTCTCCCAGAGTCGCCATCCCGAGCACCGCGCCGATTGAGATCAACAATTTTCTACAGAGGCCTATCATTATCGTCCATGAAGGAGCTTTTCAAGCCTTCAAAACCAAACTGGAATTTAGACTCTGAAGCCGAGAGAATCCGACAGCAAACATTGAACCGCATGCTCATTCAGTACGCCAGGACCAACGACAAGCGCCGAGCCAGAAAAATCCTCGAACGTGTGGCCGATAAGAATGTACAGCCAGGTGTGGAGGGCAACGCTCTACATGCCGCTGCCGCTGTGGGTCATCTTGACGTGGTAACTGTCCTTATCAAAGGTGGCATAGATTTGCATGCTCGAGAGTCCCGAGGAAATACTGCCCTTCATCTGGCCGCCCTTGAAGGACATGCTGAGACCGTCAAACTGCTTTTAAAACGAGGCGCCCTGGTAAATGAGAAATGCGGCATGTACGGCACCGCATTAGTCGCAGCGTGTACGAGAGGGCATGCTCACGTCGCTCAGATCCTCCTCCAGAAGGCAGCTGATGTTTCAGCGCGCGGTGGACCTTTCGGTAGCAGTTTTCATGCTGCTGCAATGATCGGAAAAGCTGATTTGGTGGCACTCCTCCATGGGGCTGGTGCTGAAATCGATAGTCGCGGCGTGGGCAACTGTACCGCTTTGCAGATTGCTGCATTTGCAGGGAATCTAGAAGTGGTGAAGCTCCTTCTAGATAGGAACGCAGCGGTCAACCTGGAAGGAGGCAAATATGGCCGAGCATTGAAGGCCGCTAGCGACCGAGGCCATTCCGACATATATGACTTACTCGTCAAGAGCGGTGCATCGCAGACGGACCTAAATGAGGGCGAGCATCATGGCTTATCAAGCGTCGACGGCCTTGCGCAAGTGTTGTCACATACCACGGACATCGTTAACGAAGTGCCTATAGAGGAAAATTTACGACCGATGACATCAGTTCTTCGGCACGTTTCGCATGGAAGCCGTGCCAATGTACTTCCTCCGGGGTCCTCACGACAACAAGAGGTAGCAGATAACACTAGGTCTGCTAGCAGTACCGGCAGTTCAGCTGCGCGAAACTTCTCAAGACTTCGTCGAACAGATCAGCAGGTACCTAGCATTGCTTTATCGGAAACAGCTGAGCTCCAAAACGCCCTCTCTGGACATTTTCAGTATGAGACCGCGGATCAAATTCCGTTCCTATGGGTAGAAAACCTAGGAAAGGGATCATACGGGATCGTGGATAAGGTCGCATTCGACAGGGGCACAAACCCTCCTGCTATATATGCGCGAAAAACGTTCCAAAATGCGGGTAGACCACACGTCTACCGCATGATACAAGACGAGATCGATCTCATCAAACGGCTACGACACAGCCATGTGGTGAGCATCATTGCGACCTACTCGATAGGTGCGAAATTCGCGATCATAATGACTCCAGTCGCTGAAATGGACCTTAAGAAGTTCCTTACTACGAGCGGCTTCAAGGATGGAATGCTGCGCTGGTTTGGATGCCTGGCTGCTGGCCTTGCTTATCTTCATAGCGAGAGCATACGACACCGAGATATCAAACCAGCAAACATTTTGATCAAGGGACAACATGTTCTTTACACCGATTTTGGCATTGCGAAGGATGTCTCTCAGGACAGCACAACATCCTCTGCAGGGCCGGTCGAGGCAAAGACATACATGTACTGCGCTCCCGAGGTAGCCGCTGAGAGGCCTCGTGGACGTGCTTCAGATGTGTTCTCGCTTGGATGTGTCTTCCTTGAGATGGTTGCGGTGTTGCTGCAAAATTCTATACTGACTCTAGAAGCACTGCACAACACAATCACGAACGATGGAAGGACAGCGTATCATGGACAGCCTTCAAATGTGCTCAAGTTCATATTTAATCTCTATCCCCTAGAAGACAGGTCAGGAAGGAATCTGCGCTTACCGCTTGAGTATTGCTTTGCAATGCTTCATCCGGACCCACCCAGCCGAATCTCAGCACTGGACTTGGTCAACATAATCCGGAATGTCGGTTCAGACCAGACATCTGCCGGCGCTTACATTGGAGAATGCTGCGCTATCAATTCCAACTCAAGGCGGGCGCAAACCCAGATTTTCCAGATCAAGCCAAGCTATCAGATTTTGACCGACCTTTCGGCTCAGCCTCACACATGGGAGGAAGTCGCACAAAAGGTGAAATACACCATTTCGAAGAAGTCCTCCGATGGCGATGAAGAGTAAATGTTTTCGTTCAACACTGTTTGGCTACGACAATAAGTCGCATTGCATTATCTCAGCAGGTACTGGTTCATAACAAAGGTCAAGCACAGGCACCCCAAACACCCACGTCATCGCATAAAACCGTGCCATCTTTTCTCCTATCCTTGTTCGAAGTGCATCATTGACGGCGATTCCTAACGCGAGCTTTCTGGAAAAGAAGCCTAAAAGTGAAGGTGGCAGAGAACCCCAAAGCTCATCGCTAATTTGATCAATCGCAAGAGGTTCGTCTGGATTTTCGGCATCGAATGCACGCGAAATTTGCAGGAGGTGTGTTGCGGTTAGGCTTTCGGCGTTGCTCGACGCTTGATGGAATAGCTTATGCAAGGGCTGTCGTCCTTCATAGAATTCCTCATCGAAGCGTGGAGTGTCGCTTGCGGTCATTCGTATGAACTGCATATACGACTTCAACGTCCGTATAACATCGTTGGCGCGACAATCTTCCAGCTGCTCGTTGTCTCTCAACCATAGACGGGAAGAGTGGTACGGATGAGAAACTTGTCTCAGATTACCGAGGTCGCCAAGAAGCCAATTAACATCGTCAGTGAAGATGTTTCCTGGCTTGATATCGTCGTGGCAGTATCCAGCCCTGTGAAGTTGGCCCAAATTGATAACAAGGCTTTCGAAAGCGGACCGAAAGCGAGCGTCTAGCTCTCGATATGTTCTTGCCTGGGAGCCCTGGGCAACTCTCCTAGAGAGGGTACGGAGGCTGCCACCCTTGATTAACTCTGTGACGAGATACCATTCCGGGCCCGTATCCTGCAGAGAAGGGGCTTGGAAATATGCTTTAACAGACACAAATCCGTGAAGGGCAGTGCATGATCTCGTCTCAGGAGGGCTGCCGCTATGGTTCTGGGTTATGTCGTGCCCTCCAAACCGCATGGAGTGATGGTTGACCATCAAAGAAGCAGCGATTTCCGTCGGCCATTTTCCGCCAATACTGCTTGGAGCGCAGTTTCGAAATGGACTTCGGCTAGGTGTGAAAGTCTTAATCACAGAGTCTCCATAGACGAACACTTTGCCCTCCCAGCCTTCTCCGAGGACCTCCCACTTCTCTCGGTTTGCTAAGAGGTCATGTTGAAATGCTACATCCTCATCCTCTAACCTCCATGATTGTAGGCGCGATGTCTCGATGTCGCCATCAAATTTGGTAGCCGAGTATTTCGCTGCCAACGACTGGCGATGAACGTGGAAGAGATACTGCTGTTGAAACAACAATGCGAGGAGAATTATGACTGTCAAACGCAAGCGGAGGTGATGGAATCGCCGCGACTTGTGTGGGATCAGAATTGAGGTTAGAAAGGGACGGCCCATGGGTGCGAAACTGGCCGCACAGAGCTGTCGCGAATGATTAAATATACGAAAGCATGCGCCCACCGAGTCTTAAGTCAAGAAACTAGTCCTACTGTCACGCGAAGGTGGCTCCGCCAACGTCTACGTTTGATGAGCCACGGACCACTCATTCTACATTGCTCATCTCGTTTCGCCGTCACAGACCAAGCTTTCAACATGTCGTCAATGCCCGTTTTCCGTTGGTGACAATAACGCTAGGGTATCGTGACATCAAAACAGATCCATGGCCATTCATAGGTCACGGCGCTGTCTGCGCCGGTCACGAGTATCCGAGAAACAGGGAATGTGGCCCTGGGCACTGAGCTACTACCATCAGCCAAGTCCGCATAGCAACAGCTTAGCTTTGCAGAACGTGGCTGTTCGGTTGCTTGGTATGACGAAAGCCAGGCACTCCTTGTGAGTCGAGGTAGCCGGATGCCGATTTGCAGGCCGAGATGTTTGCCAAGCGTGGACGATGACAAGAGATGAGACTTCGGAGCGCGAAAAAACTTGGACATGTATGCAGCGGCATGTAAGGAACGACAGTTTGGCCTTGCAACTATCTCCGCTCGCAACCTTTGTGTCAGCTTATTTTCTTGGATATTCTATACTGTAGGCCGAGTTGAGGATGCGTGCTTTGTGGCCATGAACGGTGAGCCAGCTCTTCTATGTATGTTACCTGCTCGGCCTGGTAGCGCACCCCTTCACAGACGTGACGGTGTCAGATTTTGCAATCTGGTGCAATATTTCCATATGCGCTTGTCCGGTAAAAGGCTGATCGTGTATGTGGGCGTGTCGAACGGATTGGGGGAAGCCAGCAAGCAATAGGTATTCTTGATGACGTCACGCGCAAGTGACAAAGCTCCGGTTAAGATTGGTCGGTGCTCCAGCCCACGACATCCACATCAACCTCATCATTTCCGTTCTCTCTAGAAATGCTTCAAACTCTCTGGTGCATCAAGAAGCCCATAGATTTCAGAACTCCATACGTGCTCCGCTTGATTTCGTAGCCTTAGCGCATGTTGTCCGAAAGGAGGTGTCGAGGCGGTAGCAACATTGCACAGTTTGAATCCCTTCATTGTACGCAGGTATCTCATCTTGATGTATTTCCACGTGAGCGTGACGGTCGTTATGCTGAATGCAGTGCTACGCGATAGCTTGATCCCCACTAGTCCAAAGTTCCAAGCAACGACCTGGCCGGTATATGCCTCTCGGATCTTCCTCACTTGGATGAGCCTTTTCTTTCAGCCATCAGATCTGAAGCTCTTCTTCAGTACTGCAAGTTGTGGTTTCTCAATCTTCTTCACCAAAGCCTGGTATTCGGCCTCAGTCAGCTCTGCCCTGATGGCACTCATGCGCGCGTTGATCCCCTCTCGCTGGTGGTATAAATACTCGAACTCCTGTTCCAGAGATCTCTGATCGATGGAAACTGCGCGACCTGGAATTGCCCGCCCAAGCGGTCGCTTCTCGACGCCTCTACGTTCGGCCGCTCTACGACACGTTAGCCAGTTCAAGGTCGCACGCCAGCGGGAACATACAAAGCTGCGTCATCAATCTGACGAGAATGCCTTCTATCTGACCGCGTGTCATCATCTTCCGTCGGCTGGAATGGCGCAGTTGACTTTCTCTGGGTCTTTGATTGCATGGCAAGCGCATCGCGGGCTTTCGACGACTTTCGACCATTGTTTTTTTGAGGCTTTGGAAACTGAAGGTCATCGCCAACGTAAGACATCCGTTCTGCACCAGTCCGGTCGTCGAAGAAGTCCGCTCCGGTTTCGTTACTCTTTGGAATGAAACGATGCGAACCAAGAGGATAGATATCTGCTGGTCGTAGACCATGCGTGCCAATTCCTGGCGGCGGATAGTTCCCCCGCAGAGGCAATTCCATACCAGGTACCAAGGAGTGATACGTGGGATACGTGGAATGTGGTGGTGGTGCTCCAAAGTACTGAGGCAAGAATTGCGTCGCGTTTGCGCCCAAAGGCGGTGGTGGGGTTCCCCAGTCATCTTCATCCTCATCGTTGTTGCGTTCCATGTTCTTCTTACTCATAACGAACTCCGAATGCTGTCGATTTCTACTGCGCGATTCCGGCGGCGGTGGCGGTGTTCGATCGCGTTGTTTACGCGCACCCGCGATCTCCTTCTTGCACTTTGCCCGTGCCATTTCTTCGTTTGCCGCTATGAGGTCATCGCAAGCGCCCTGCAAGTCTTTCCGCCATGACTTTGTCACCGTAAAGCCCGGTCTTCGTTGTAGAGCCTGACTTTATACCCGAGGTAGAAGTAGAACTTGACTGCAGCTTTGAAGCGGTCCGCTCCGAGCCATTCATTGTACGGGTAGGCGAGGTTGCGTATGCTGCCAAAATACTCTGGTGGGATTGGTGTGTAGTCGTTTCCTTCGTCGTCGACACTACCGATCTCCATCTTCATATGCTGAGTGCGACTCTGCTTGTACAGGTATACATAGAAGAAGTCGCCGTTGTACTCGCCTACGAAGAGCTTAAATGTATGGGCTGAGCGGATGCCAACATCATGCGTGTGAATGAGTTGGCTGTCACTCTGTGGGATGAGCTCGATGTCGTCCAGTCCTGGAAGGGCCGCGATCTGCTTGTCTGTGAGCTCAAACTCGTCTTGAAGGTCCTTGAGCGCATCGTCTAGACGCTGTGGATCGATTGTCGGACTCGACATGGTGATGAGCTCCGATCAGCGCTGAGGTAGAAGCTGTTGGGCATGATCGCCGGCCGTCCGCAAGTGCGTTTGCATGATAAGAGTCATGCGCCTAGACTATCGGTTACGTCCACGAACATCGTCGATCTTCTGTCAACCACGTCTTGCTTTCAGCTACTTACTGACCACTGACACGAGCTGGTAGATAGGATCTGATCCAAATGGGATCCAATTGAGCAGTAATCTTGATGTTCGATGCCTACTCAACGCCGTCTACGGTTCAGCCATGCAAAGATACTCTTCGTTGATGATACATGAGTACAACATGTATTGCGCCGAGGACACGGCCCGAGGAATTCACATCCGTCATGCCCGAGACTATCATCAGTGGTCGACCTTGACAGGCAAAGAGTAGCATAAGACCCGCCTGTCGAACTGCCGTCAAAGATATTCAGCCGCAGACGAATCGGGTGGTCATTGGAAAGTATCACGCTCATATAATCATTGTTCGTAGTTGTGTAGTGTCTGCTTCAGCCTTGCGGCCCGCTCATGTTGCCTTTTACTTCGCGAATCGACTTCCTATGACGTCAGAATGGAAGGCCTGAACCAGGCAGCACGGCACAATCTGATGTTGTTTCGTGTCGGAGAAGAACTTCTAGCAGCCACCACCATACCTCGGTATTGCAAGCAAGCACCCAAACTATTTTCCTTAGTTCTGCAATTGTCGTCAATCACGCCATGTCACTCTCAATCGATCGAAAGCTTCCCGAGGAGCTCCTCGACCATGTAATCTCATTGACTTCTCGCGAAACGCTCCTCAAGCTATGCCTTACATCCAAAACGCTCAACCGACTCGCGACACCATACCTCTACGCGACTATATCCTTGAGAGAAACTGACCATCTCCCCGCTCTCGCTTATCTGATCTTCACATCCCCAACCCACGCCGCTCTCATCAAGTCCTTTAATGTTTCCGAGACGTGGGCAAAGATCGAGGAGCAATTTACCGAATGGTCATGGCCCAGACCCGAGGACCCTGCACTTCAAAGTGTACTGAGGGAAAAGTGTGCAGAGTATACGTCGAATGAGGATGAGGCGGACGGGATGTATCAAAAGATTGAATCTGGAGCAAACGAAGATGCAGTACTCGCACTACTACTCGCCAGTCTCCCCAAGCTGAGGAGACTGAATATCAACTTCGGCATCTGCAATGGGCACGCAGACTTTGTTGCGCTCTGGCCTCGCATCGTGAATGGGATTAGGTCTTCCAACAATGCAGCAGTAGCATCGAGCACAAGTCTTACAACCGAGACGGCGCGAACTGCGCTCTCAGTTCCCATCGACATAATGTCCACAGGATCTGAAAGCAAATACCCCAACGACCCCGTACACTTCGCCATGTTCATGCACCTGCCCAACCTCCGCTCCATCTATGGCTGGAGACTAGGCGATGCCGAAACCGTCCCTGATCCGGAATCCAATCCATTCGCACAGCTATCGCCGCGCTCATGTCCGGTAGAATACATCGAGCTGCGCGCCTCGAAACTACACGAGGATAATTTCAGCTACCTGCTCGGCACGACGATCCCTGGGAAGCTCAAATCCTTCAGCTACGAGGTCGGGTGTACCTGGGCGTGGTGCACAGTTGAGCATTCGAAAATCATGACGAGCTTGGTATCGCACCACAGTACGCTGGAGACGCTGGGTCTGAGTCATGAGTACTACTACCCCTACGAACCGGATGACATGATTAACAAGCCTTATCCGTGCTCGTTTACTGCTTTCACTGCTCTCAAGCGGCTGAAAGTTGCTCCGGTGTATGTCTGGGGCCATCGCGGCTTTACTGAGAAGGCAAGCCTCGTGAATGCGGAGACGAAAGAGATGCTGTGGAACGCGCTGCCTAAGAGCTTGGAGGAGCTGTGGATTTCACGTGCGCTCCACCAGGAATTTCGCGACGATGCAAGTGTTCGATTCGTTCCAGATTGCTTGCTGCCAGCCCTGGACCTCGTCGTACAGAATAAAAGTCAAGCTTTTCCTAAACTCGAGCACCTCCGCATTGAGTTGCCACCTATGGTTTGGCAAGATGAATGGTTCGATACTCTTGCGTCGCTGTGTAGAATCGCCGCTGCAAACGGTATACAAACTACTGTCATTCTCTTCGACATGCTTGATCGCTGGAGTAAAACTCGCAGTCGAGCAGCGATGGGGCTGGAACCAAGACGTTGAGTGGGAACCTGTGCGCTATAGTACTAATCGCGAGACCGCAAAGGTGTGGATTGTTGCAGCGGAGCATAAGGATCTAGCTCAGGTGTTGAAAGACCTTAAAGCACTCTATCAGGAGGCGAGAGAAAGGTACTACGAGGCGAGACGGGAAATTGGCGCGATGGGCATGATGTGCACGCACTGTCAGTTGGATCCGGCGTATGATGCCTCAAGGGGAGTCAACTTGGTGGAGCTTAGGCGGTCTGTTGAAATGCGGTTGCACACAAAGGATTGTTGGAAAGGGCGAAGTCGCCGCTCATCGTCGTGAGCTGAACGGACCTCGCCTACAGCAGCGAATATAATGCTAGGGGCTGTCAACTAGCTCCATCTGAACTACCCTATGAGGTCACGATACTAATGCGCTGGCATTACAGGGTTCTTCGTAACATGCCAGAGAAGGAGATTAGGAGGGCTCCATGCCAGAGATTCCAAGCGCTCGACCCTTTACACTTCAACTTCATCTTGATCGTAGTCGTAGTCGTCCCACATGTCATAGTTGTGCTCGACCCCAAGTTCGTATATCTGATCCGCAAGCGCCGATCCGGTCGGCCACAGACTCGGCATCCTCTCCTCAAGTACATATTTTTCATCCTTCCAAGCCACACAGTGCCTAGGCATCCTTGATCGATTCTCCTCCGTGGTGAACACGGTCCTGTACAACGTTCCATATATCGCAGAAGGCATCATGTCAAGCCGAAAGTCAATGTAGGTGGCTTTCGAATCGTCGAGAAATCTTTGCGACGAGCGTGAATTGGAGGATAAGTCGCAGAGACGTCTATACGCCTGGGAGGTTTCAAACGCTGCTGAATGCACGATGATGACCTGATGCAGATTCGGTAACGCTGTAGGGCATCGGCGGATGAGATCTTCCATGTGAGGATAGGCCCACTTGGGAATCCGATCTTCTACCGTTTCGTGGAAGATGAAGCATTGGAGTGAACGGGGTAACTTGTCGCAAAGCTTCTCGGTGCGTTCGCCCAGGGGTTCACCATTTTCCCATGCAATGAGCCACGTCTCATACGCATCCGCTCCTCCATCGGTCGGCCCTAGTAGGATGTCTCCCCAAGTGTCTTGGGTAATGTCCAGCTTCTTGAGACTAGTGAAGTCGCGAAGTGAAGGCAGTTCATCGGATGGGTCATCAGACCTCGCGGCAAGCCACAAATCGAGGACGAGCTCCTCCAGGCTTGTTTTGTGAGAGGATAGCAGTTCGACCAAGTCAACCATGAAGAAGGAGTTTGGCCCATCAAGTTCACCGCCTTCCGAATAATGGAGTGAGGTCAACCGAGGGCAAGCTTGCCTGCAATTAGTGGGTTCAGTTAAGATGTTGTATGCGA
>TARA_R110002003_G_scaffold44_3_pt1 | contig 14055 bp, 15 predicted proteins | sample TARA_R110002003 | Tara Oceans TARA_R110002003 (sample SAMEA4396441) | marine metagenome | biome: Westerlies Biome; feature: [SRF] surface water layer (ENVO:00010504); material: water (ENVO:00002006), including particulate matter (ENVO:01000060) such as... | depth 5 m | reverse complement strand
CAAACTCCCTCTCAAGTAGTACTCTGCCCTTTGCAGCTGAGGCAGCATGGTCCGCCGGCAAATGGGAACAACTAGAAAGAGTTCTAAGGTCTTCTCCAAGTCGAGACGCAAACACGTTCCTTGACTTCAATGTTGGTGTCGGCCGTGCACTGCTGGCTCTACGCCGCAAAGACAATGCTGAGTTCAAAGCGATCATCGCTGCTTTGAGAGGCTCGCTAGCCGCAGGACTTTCCTCATCGAGCACAGCCTCCATACAGGCCTGCCACGATCAGCTTGTAAAGTTGCACGCGTTGTACGAACTGGAGGCCATAAGCGGTGCAACAACTACTGAGATTCCCGATCGTGCGGTCATCCTTGAAAACCTGGATCGCCGGTTGGACATCATTGGCGCATACACCTCCGACAAGCAGTATCTCTTGGGCGTACGTCGCGCCACCATGTTGCTGTCCCGGTATTTAAATCTCATTGGAATGTTATTTTGTCAAAATGGCTAATCGTAACAGCATCGACTTCACCAACCTTGACGTTGCTGCCGCATGGTTAACGACAGGCAGACTTGCCCGAAAAGGGGAATTTATAACCACCGCTTTCAATTCCGTGATGCACGCCGAGCGACTTGGAGACACTGCATCCAAAATTGAATACTCGAAGCTGCTCTGGAAAGAAGGGCATCATCGAAAGGCAATTCAGAATCTACGTGGCGCAATCGAAAGTAACGCATTCCAGTCTGAGGAGACTGTCCCAATTAACGTCTCGGTCACAACAGCCGGTGAAGGTGGCGAGCACAACAACAAGATCAAATGCCATGCTCAGCTGCTTCTCGCTAAATGGCTTGATCGCTCGGGACAGACAAAGTCCGGTGCTCTGAAAGAAGAGTACGTCGCTGGGGTCATGTCGTATCCGAGATGGGACAAAGGCCACTATTACCTCGGACGTTACTATCTCAAGCTTTTTGAGTCCGAGAAGAGACAGCCGATCTCTAAGCAGAGCTCTGAATACCTGACTGGAAGTTTGCTCAAGCTCGTGATTGAGAACTTTGTACGCTCTACAGTATATGGTTGCAAGTACTACTACCAAACTCTACCCAAGATACTCACGCTTTGGCTGGACATGGGGATGGAGGTCATCAATACAGCTCCTAGAACGACGCGAGACAAGGAGTTTCATGATCATCGGCAAACATATCTGGACCACATCAACAAGTACCTTAAGCGATATGCTGGGGAGCGCATGCCAGCTTTCGCGTGGTACACAGCGTTCCCGCAGATAATTACCCGCATCAGTCACCCAAACAAGACTGTCTGGGATGCGCTACAGACAATTATACTCCGCGTCTCAGCAATGTATCCGCAACAAGCACTTTGGAGCTTGTTAGCCGTGCTGCACTCAACGCAGGACGATCGCCGAGGTCGTGGCACCACGGTCTTGCAGAAGCTCCGCGTAAGTGTTCGAATCGGCAAGATGGGCCGCTTTGCTGACAAAGGACAGGAGCTAACAAAGCGAAAGGGAGCTTCTGTTGACTTGAAGAATCTGATCATTCAAGGGCAGCGACTTACCGATGCGCTCTTGGCCGCTTGTGACGCGCCAGTTGAAGCACGCGTGTCCCATGTCAGCCTCTCTAAAGACCTGGGGTTCAGCCACAAGCTCGCTCCGAGTCAGTTGGTAGTCCCAATTGAAGCTAACATGCTCCCAAATCTGCCGGCGGGTAACGATAGTAAGATTATTCGATCACACAACCCTTTCCCCCAGGATGCTATCACTATTAATGCATTCATGGATGACGTACTCGTCTTGTCGTCGCTGCAGCGTCCACGAAAGGTCAACGTGCGCGGTTCAGACGGACGGTCGTACGGCCTCCTTTGCAAGCCGAAGGACGACTTGCGCAAGGATCAGCGCTTGATGGAATTCAACGCCATGATCAATCGCGCTTTGCAGAAGGACATTGAGTCAAGCAAACGCCGTCTTTACATCAAAACTTATGCTGTCACGCCATTGAACGAAGAATGTGGGACCATTGAATGGGTTGAGGGTCTCAAGCCTATGCGCGATATCATCATTCGTGGCTATCGGCAGCACAACGTGCCGATTGACTACAGTGAGATCCGTCTGCTGCTCAACGAAGCATCTTCCTCGCCATCCAAAGTTCCCATCTTCACAGACAAGATCCTTGGAAAGTTCCAGCCAGTCTTGCATGAATGGTTTGTTGAGACTTTTCCTGAGCCAGAAGCGTGGTTCGCTGCACGCCTGCGGTACACACGTTCCTGCGCCGTGATGAGTATTGTCGGACACGTCCTCGGTCTCGGCGACCGTCATGGTGAGAACGTGTTGTTGGAGCAAGGTGATGGTGGTACCTTCCACGTCGACTTCAACTGCCTCTTCGACAAGGGCCTCACGTTCGAGAAGCCAGAGCTCGTTCCGTTCCGTCTCACGCACAATATGGTCGATGCCATGGGCCCACAGGGCATCGAAGGCCCGTTTCGGAAAGCAGCGGAACTCACATACCGTCTACTGCGCCAGCACGAAGATACACTTATTACGATTCTGGAGACGTTTGTGCACGACCCTACGGCAGACTTTCTGGGCGGTAGGAAAAGAAAGAAGATCAATGGTGTGCCCGATACACCGCAAGAGGTTCTGGATATGGTGAGGACAAAGGTGAACGGGTACCTAAAGGGTGAGAGTGTGCCACTGAGTGTGGAAGGCTATGTAGATGCACTGATTGTGATGGCGAAGGATCCAGTGAACTTGGCGGCAATGTACATTGGGTGGTGTGCTTTTTTCTAAGGACGGCATCAAGCAGGCATATTGTTTCAAGGCGGTTGGCATTGCAGCATGGAGTTGTGGGATCATGAGCGATTTGATGTTCTATGTTAGAACTCTACTTGGAAGAAACGAATGAAGCCTTTTTAACGTAGTTCTGTCGAGCATGATATAATTACTGTGAAGCTCGTTCGACGAATCCGCGAGGACTGAGATCTATTATGTGGGGTATCTATATGCAAATGTCATACTCATGTCGTCGTTCAAGACAAGGCCGGGGTAAGAAGCGGAGTGGGGGCAGCCGATTTAGAGAGAGGCGGAGTCGGAGTCGGTAGAGCTGGGGAGGGGGTGGACTTGGGCGCATGGATGTCCATGGGCAGGATCTCCGTCTTCAGCTCCCGTGTCTTCTTCTGCTTGGGCTCCGGCGCCTTTTCGTTCTCTTGCACGTAGAACTTCCTCAACAGCATGATGGCCTCCTCCCTGAAGATGCCGCCCGTGACTGGATATGGCCTGTCGATGCTAGGACTACAACGGATCAGCATTGTTGTTCGTGCATTGGGAGACTTGCTTACTCGGAGTGTATGTTTAACACACCTCCAGTGCCACCGAAGCGCTCGTTCCAGCAGCCAAAGTAGACGCCTCGGATGCCATACTGGCGCAGCATGGAAGCGCACATGACGCAAGGCTCGACAGTGACATAGAGGTCGGTCTCGTTCAGAACCTTGATCGGATGCTTCGAGAGGATGCCCGCAATAGCGACGAACTCGGCATGCCGTGTGCCGTTTAGGGTTCGGTTCGTCTCGTTCATACCTCGACCAATGATTTCGCCATCCTTGACAAAGACACAGCCGACTGGCGTTTCATCACTTTTCAGCGCAAGCTCAGCCTGTCAAGATGAGTCAGCCAGATTCTGTCAAGGTAGGCAAAGACAAACTTACCATGGCGATGGCTTCACGCATGAAGCGCTCGTGATACGCTCTCTCCTCCGGATCCATGGCAATCAGTTTGTGATCTGGGTTGGTGGCTTGGCAGGGCTGCTCGTCCACATGAGACGAAGGTGACTTGTGGGTGTAGTAGAGGGCAAGGCCCATGGCCAGAGAGGCCACAACAAAAGGCAGCCATAGTTCCTGCTGTTGCAGACGTCCTGTCCTGAACATGAGGAAGCCGCGCCCAGGCTGTGGCCAAAATCAGAAGTCGCAGTCGTGGTCGGTGTTCTGCGGCGTGAGTGCCGAAGCACAGTCGCAACGCCGCAACCCATGTCGGTTTCGGCAAGAGCACGCTAGTTACGTGGAACCTGTGGAAGCCGCGACTCCGACCAGCACCGCACAGCATCACCCAAGCGACCGCAAGGCAACCAGATTACCTTCACAGCACCCGGAAATCGTTGCATAGCCACATTCACCTTACGCAGCGCCCACGTACGCCAACGCCGCCGTGGGTCATTGAAAGAACGGATACCGAGCAAGCCAAGCTCGCCTGATCCATCTCCCAGAGCTCCATTCAGTTTGCGCCTTGACACCACTACTGAGCGCGCACTTGGAGCCCGGAGCACACACCTCGCCCTTCGCACCAGAACGAAGAATTGCACAGGCGCGATTGCAACCAAGCAAGCATGACACTCGCAGAGGAGTTCAAGTCACGGAATTTCAGTAGGAAGCCCGTCTTCATACGCAGGCGAGCTGATGCTGACATGGCCTTTGTGCAGGTATCTACGGCCAATGGTCAGTTACTCTACGTTGATCCCCCGCACACCGTCCCCGACGTCCTCGCACCGATAGTGAGACGTTGCGCAAAACCTCAACTGGTGGTGGTCGGGGTCGCAAGCTATGCTTGATCGAAGAAGCTCGATGCCCATCCAAATCGAACAACGTAACAGGGAACAGATACTGACATCAACACCAGGACCGGAGTGCTGTGCATATTCCTGTGCTTCGCGCTCGGGATTGCGAACATCTTTCACGCCAACTTTGTCATCGCATTCAGCATTATTTGTTTGTAAGTGTTCACAAGCGCCCAGTGTGATTGCCGGCCGTCGACTAATGCTGCGTGTCAGAGTATGCGCCTTCATCATCATTTTCATCGAGATACCGCTTCTTCTACGCATCTGCCCGACCTCTGCTAAATTCGATACCTTCATCCGCAAATTCAGCTCCAACTACATGCGCGCCGCCATATATTTTGTCATGAGTGCCATTCAGTGGATCAGCATCTGGCCCATGGCAACTAGCCTGATTGTCGCGGCCGTTTTCCTGTTGATTGCCTCGATCTTCTATGCGCTCGCTGGTTTCAAGGGCCAAGCGTTCCAGGGCAGCAAGACGCTTGGTGGACAGGGAGTCGCGCAGATGATCATCTGATTCACGATGAAGAACGAAAAATACGGCCCGAGCACAAAGTCGGAGAACATAGATGAAGACACAAGCTAAGGGAGAAGGAAACAAGGACTCGTGCGACAGCAAGCAGGGTCAGGAACGACTGCAAATGCCAGGTCCACACTTTCAGTTGGTGGGATGCTATGAAAGGATGCCTCTTGAATGTATCATCAATCAACAGCTAGGCGTTTCGGGGTTATTCTCTTGATGCCTCGCATGTATTAAGGCTTGTAATGATGGCTGGTTAGCTTGCAGAATGCGGAGATGATTTGTTTTGGCACCAAATGACCTCTCTGAGCCATGCGCTGGTAGACGATGATGTTATTGCCTGAGTGGGGGCGCCGACGTAATTTGGGATCGGAAGCTGCGGGCGGGTCCACATTGCATGACGATGGCGTCCCAGCAGTCCAGTGGAGTTCACGAGAGAGCCGGCCTTGTCATGCTGCGCACACTGCAATTGTCGGACTTTACATCTTGGTTCAGCATGCCATGCCAAGTGTCAGTCAAGTCACGGTTGACAACGTCAGACCTGGTCGCTAGGCCGCGGATAGGTGCACTTGTTCCTTGAGCAGGACGACCTGGGCCAGGAACCACCGCCTGCGTCCCAGGTGATCCAGCGCGGGGAACGCTAGCTCTCATCTGGCCTAGCCCGTACGTGCGTAGCTCACGTAGACTGAAGATTCTGCCATTGCATGGTAGTATTGGGACGGTAAACAGAACTACGCAAACTTTGCGAAGAATAGTACGGGGTGTATAGTGCTACCTGGAGAGCAGCTGAACCGCAACGCTCCCGATAGAGGTATGTGGCTAGGCGTTTGTCCTCGACGGCTGTAAAGTCCCGCAACGGATCAAGGTACGGTAATACAGGCCTTGGTATTGGCGCGTTGTATCTTTGGCCTCTAGAGGCAATGCTGTACAGTATCTCGGACGCCAGGCTGTATGGAAACCCGAGATAAGTGAGTGCTTCCAGGCTTTGAAGCTGATGGATGATGCTCCGGCTGCCGCATGCAAAAAATGCAAGGATCAGGTATGATGCCATGCAGGCCAGAGCTCTCTTGCTACTCGTCCCTACTTAACTGCACTGGCACCACGCCAGCGTCCGACGTAGATCGCTTTGCGCCTTTGTTCGACCATAGCCACTCAGCTCTTCCAGCTTCTACCCTCTCAGCTCTTCCACGGTCCAGAGCCCCAACCACGTGCCTTTGAGTAGGTCCCCCCATCACCCACCATGCACTGCGCTCAGCTTCCCGATCGCCGGGTTGCTATTGTCGTGATTGGCTCAGCAACCTGCATGAGCGACTGGGCAGCTCATGCACGTTCTGAGCATTTTTCCAACATTCACCGGCTCGCGACGATTCGCCGGCCCAGGCGGCTTATCTCGCCTTGAGTCCTCACCTGCACTTCAATGGCTCCGTCACTGACCGACCGACACACAGCACCTTCTCCCACCGCACCCTCACAGATCCACGCTCTCCACACCCAACACAGACAATGAGCGCTCCACCTTCGATACCCCCGCGCCCGACCCGCGGCCAGAACAGCCCTGCGCCCGCTGCACAGCTCGAGGCGCCCAAGATCCCCCCACGACCGAAGCGCGGCGACCGCTCCATCTCGCCCAATCCGAACAGAGACACCTTCGCACGCTCCCCTCTGAACGATCCATACGGCAACGGCCCACCCACAAAACCGCGCGACGTGCCCTCTCGCCCACCCAGCACCTCTCTCCCTGGCCTCGGCGAGGAGGGCAACGAATACGCCAGCTTCGAGGACCTCTCCAAGACGCTCACAAATGAGAGCCTCGGGCCCCCCCAGCAGACCAAGAACATTGCTGGCGATCTGCCTCTGTATGCACCTACAGCCTCGGTCCCTGCATCCACCGCCAAGACTAGGATTCAGACGGTGACGCGCACCGACTCGTCTCAGGCTGAGGCCGCTGGCTTTGGCAAGCTGGCGCCAGAAGACAAGACTGCCAAGAGTGGCCGCTCTGGCTCCTCGCTCGGCTCCCGCCCGAGCTCCATCTACGGCGAGAGCAACGACCATGGCATCCCGGAGATCGGCGTCCAGGTGCCCATGTTCCGCAATGCCGGCGACGTGCAGGCTCCAAGCCCCTCGCCTTACGCGCAACACCAGCAGGGGCCTGTGGTTGGCTTCCATAACAAATCTGGTGGTCGACATCATGGACGCACCAAGAGCGGACGCGAGATTTTCCACGGACCTCCGGGTAGCTATGGCATGCATGGACACGGGAAGATTTCCCAGGATGACTTTGAGAAGAAGTGGTACGAGAAGCATCCGGAAGACTTGAAGCGCGAGAAGGCTGGCGAATATGGTCCACACATTCAAGAGAACAGGAAAGACTACCACTGGCGTGCAGATAATCTGGAGCAGTTGATTCATAGTGCTGGCGACAAGGGCGTTGGTCTCGGTAAGCTTAGGATGTGATTGCGCCCGCAGTGATTGATTGCTAATTCTTACCCAGGAACTTCCCGCGATGCTATCAGCACGCCTGACGAGCAGATTGGCTATATTGCCAGCGAGCAATATGCCTCGAGATATACGACTCCACGACCGCAATCCTCGGGCCGTCCCGCTTCAATCAAGGGTAGCGCGCAGGTCGATTCCCCTCTGCGTCACGAAGAACAACCCGGCGAGCAGGCACAGCTCGACGACGACGGCCATGTCATTCACATCGATCCACCGGCCCACCGTGGTAGCAAGATCGGGGGCGGTGGGTATGATCCACCCAAAGAGGACCTTGGTCCCGAGGGTGGTAACACATCAGAAGAAGGGGGATGGGTCACTGAGCGTGGCTACGGCACTCCCATCCTCGCTTCTGACGAGCTGAAGAAGCATCCCGAATCAGAATGGAGGCAGCCAGCAGTAAGCCCTGAGCTCGAGCGGCGTGGGGATGACTATACCGTAAACGAAGACGGTACGCCGGCTTACATCACCAAAGTCCGCAGTCGCAGCAGGAATTCGAGCAGGAACAATAACACCTCATCGCAGCGTGTCATTCCGAGCCCGGGTCAATTCGACAGAGGCGGCACTCCTCTTGAATCGCACAAGGAATACGAACCATTGTTTCCAGAAGATGAGGAGAACACTCAGAAACCTAGGACTCAAGTTGACAAGCTTAAGCGACCCAGCGTTGCTCGTCATCAATTCCCTAGCCAGGATGTCTGGGAAGACACTCCTGGCAGTCTGCAGCTGCAGACTACTGTTGAAACTCCTGAGGTACTTGATGAGCCCGAGACCCCTGCTGGTGACGTTAGCTCTGGAAAGGTTTTCGAGAAACCTGAAACAGAGGAGGCACGCAAGGACAACATCACAAAGGCGGATCAGCAGTCATTCTTGCCTGAGCATACGAAGCGGTTCGCCGCTGAGAACAAACTTCTTGGGAAAGTGCGGGACGAGACACCACTACGACCTGGCATGAAGCAGCGTTTTCCTAGTCAAGATATCTGGGAAGACGCCCCGGACCACGGTCATCTTCAGACCACCGTAAGCACGCCACAAACTGAAGAGACGAACGAGTATGTGGACGACTCTCCTGTGGTAGACAAGCCCAACGTGCCTGCTCGCCCTCACATCCCCGCACGCCCCCAAAAAGCAGAAGCTTCGCCAGTGGACAAGAAGGCTCCGATTATTCCAGATCGCCCCAAGCCACAAATTCCTGTGCGTCCCAGCAAGCCGCTCACGACCGCTAGGGGCGAGGATACGGTCGCAGAGCAAGTAGCTGATACCGAAGCGCCTGCAAGCAAGGCTAAGCCCCCAGTCCCAGCGCGACCAGGCGGCTCAAAGATTGCCGCGCTACAGGCTGGTTTCTTGCAGGATCTGAATAGCAAGCTAGGCCTTGGCCCACAAGTGCCGAAGGTGAAGGAACCTGAACCGGAGACAGAAGCAGAACCTGCGGCCCCACTCCAGGACGCCCGCAAGGGCAGGGCGAAGGGTCCGCAGAGGAGGAAACCGGCAGGATCACCAGCTCCAGCAGCTACCGTCACGTCAGAGGTGGCAGTGCCACGCCAGACGCTCAACTTTGGCCCCGTAACTGCGATTTGGAGCTTAGGTGAAGATGGGGCGCTGGATGTTCCGGCAGCTGCGCTCGCTGCAAAGCTTCAATCCAAGCTTCAAGCCTCAGGCGAATCGGAGGTCGAGCCCGAGGATGTTGGACTTTCGAAAATGGCCACACAGGGTGATGAGACGGCTGGGCAATCAAAGTCAAGCACGGAAGATAATGAACCGGAAGAACTTACACCTTCGACTACGGGGGATAACGAACCATCGCAAGAATCGCACGCAATCACCAAGGGAAGTGAGATCGCATCAACGCCCCTTGAACCAGATGAGCCGCTCATAACTGGTACAGCACCGGGATCCGTCGATGCTCCAGGAGCATTTCCAATCTCAGAAGGAGACGATGATGAAGGTGCAGGTGGTGTCTCGCTTGTTGAGTCGACCAGTGATGTGGAGCCAACCGCATCTATTGCACGACAACCCACCAATGCGCAGGTTGACGCTAAGCCGCTTGCTGCAAGGATTGGGGATGAGCTGGAAAAGAAGCAGGAGGAGGCTCCATCTACCGGGGGCACTGCCCCTGCAAACCAAGGCGCTGGTTTTACGCAGTCTTTTGCGGGGTGAGCATTGTAGTCAGTGGAAGGTCTTGCCAAAAGAAATGTCTTGCTCTCTTCAAATGCGTGCATGGGCTAGTCAAAACAATGACTGCCGTATATCCAGTACACTCCAATTTTGTGATCCTGTGACAGGGCCCATGCCGACTTGAGAAGTTCGAACCAAATATTTCAACATTGGAACATCCATCAGCCGTTCGGCAACAGCTTCCATTTTTAGCCGCAATGACCTCAGTTGCTGTACGTAGTTCTTGATCAGGCATAAATGGAAGCTTGGCGATATATACCTTTGAAGCTCAGTCTAGGCCTCTGACAAGAACCATGTTATCGCCCGTGTCGGCTGTATGCGAGTGAAGTGTCCTGAGTTCCAAATTCGATCTCCAAGAAGAGACCAAACGATCAAATGGTGCAGATGTGTAGGCTGTTGAAAGTGACCGAGGAAGTCATCACAGAACGGTACGGACGAGACCTGAGGCTATCTCCAATCTTGCAGCCCTCGTTTCCCCTTGATATGCGGGTCTGGCACAGGACGGACAGAGCGACACAGATATATGGCCCTGTTCTTTGAGCACGTTAGGGGAAATATTAGGCGTTGCTACTGTGGTTATAAGAGTCCCAGAAAACAATATTCGATGGGCAATCATGTCTAAGGAAACTAGACTATGAGATAATTGCGAGACAGAGAAACTGTAATATGTAAGAAAATGCGCCAACCCTTGTGAGCCTAGTGCCACGATACGAAGGAGCTCGTAAGGCTGAACTATCCGAATCGACACCGTCTCCCATTATCAACATGCATGACACTCACCACAAGCCAAGGTAACATCGTCGTGAGATCGACATCCGAGATGTGGCTGGGATGCACAAGCACGTCGCCATGCGGTCCAACCCCAGTCTAAAGAAGTTTTCTCGAAGACTTTTTTACGTGATATGTGGATCTCCTGAAGTCGCAGTCGCTTGGAACATCGCACTATTATTCATCGCGACCCACTTCTTCATCAAACACCACAGCTTTGGCAGCCTCACAACATGTGGCAGTGACAATTTTGTTCAGGAGAGGCCCGGATAGCCATGCACACGCAACAAAGCCGTCTTCCATGCGTGCTGCACGCCGGTCCGCGGAATGAGATCGTGTCCTTCGTGACCAGACGAAAGCCGGGGAACGTGCAGTCCGCAGATGCACTGACCCAGTGATAGGCAATCTTTCAAGGATGACTTCGGGGACTCGCGAATATTACGTTGTTGTGTGATGAGGCCGCGATGGCCGATATAGGAGTGTGGCCCTTTAAAGCAACTGCTTAGCCCCTTCCCAGTACCATGGTAAATATTGTACAACACCCATCTTCCGAAATCTTCGCTTCAATAAGAGCTGGGCAATACCTAATCATGGGCTTCAACAGCTTTTGGGGGAAAAACAAGCGGCAAAAGCCTGCAATGTGCCATTCACCTCACCCTCCGTCAGCATCGGGCAAAGACGACATGGAAGAAGCGTACGGTCACAATACCACGCTACAGACAGGCTGGGAAGGTGACGCCCATTCTGGAGCAAGAGAGTACCCTAGCATGGACGGGGAGAACTACAAGACGCTTGGTCGCTGGAGAGCATGTGTGATCTTAATCACCATCGAAGTCGGCATTGGTGTTCTGAGTCTCCCATCTGCCCTCAAAACCCTTGGGCTTATACCTGGAATCATCGTCATCCTTGGCTTCGGGTGCCTAACAACCTACTGCGGCTACATCCTAGTTCAATTTTATCGCAGGTACCCCATGGTCACGAATCTCGTTGACTGCGCTTTCTACGTCGGCGGAAAACCATTTGAATACTTCCTCGGCATCGCATTTATCTTCAACCTGGTCCTGATTTGCGCAAGTGCCAACATCACAATGTCGGTGGCTCTCAACACACTCTCCAATCATGCTCTGTGTACGGTAGCATTCATGGCATTTCCACACATCGTTTGCTGGATGTTATGTCTGCCCCGCAAACTAAGCTTTGCTGCCGCATTCAGCTGGGTGTGCACAATCTCCATTGTTGCAGCCGTTTTGATCGTCATGATCGCGCTTGGTGTCGCTGGCCCTCAGGCACCTCCGGGCTTTGAGGTCAACATCATATTGTTCGGAAAGCCGACATTTGTCGAGACTGTCAACGCTATTTTGAACATCGCCTTTGCCTTTGCAGGGAATCAATCATTTACCTCCGTGATGGCGGAGATGCGCAACGCACCAAAGGACTTCCCCCCTGCCCTCTTCATGCAAAAGAGCTTCGAGGTGGTCGTTTATATTGTCGTGGCATGCGTCATCTACGGCCTCGCAGGGGACGCAGTCACCTCACCCGCACTCGGCTCAGCTCCAGAGATGCCAGCGAAAATTGCATATGGCATTTTGCTGCCCTCTGTGCTTGGCACCGGACTGGTTATTGGTATTACTGCTATCAAATATATGTGTAAGTGTTACCATTCGAATCCGACCCTAAAAAAAGACAAATTCTTACCGTGTTTTTGACAGATATCACAATCATGCGCAACACTAAGCCTGACCAAGTGAACGTACACAACACTTTCACTTGGGCTCTATGGGTTGGGATCGGGTCTTGTTTCTGGATCGTCACGTTTGTGGTCTCGAACGCAATCCCCATCTTCAGTTCGATCTTGAACATCAGCGCTGCTATATTCATAAGTTGGTTCACGTTTGGTCTCACAAGTGTGTTCTGGTTCCATCTCAACTGGAAGCAGAAGCACAGCTCGCCTAAGAAGATTGCCGTTGCGACTTTGAACTACGCGATCATCGCGATGACGGTATGCAACACAACCATTTGCTTAGGGTCGACGCTAATAATACTCTAGCTTTTCCTCATGATTGGAGGATTGTACACCTCATTGAAAGCACTCGTTGACATCTTCCATGACCCAAATTCCACGCTTAACGGGCCATTCACTTGTGCGGATAATAGTATATTCTAGTCTGGGTAGTTACACCGCTTCATCCATGGCTATCCTTTCCACCTGAATCCTCATCATTTTTCGACGGCGAACCTTCCACTGACAACATCCGTGAGGCCTGATACAAGTCAACTGCAGGGGCTAATACACAACTAACCAATTTGCGCTGCCAAGAAGTCAATGCCGTCGTTGGGGCACTGCAGAGACACAAGGCATCTAGGTGAGTGGCTGAGAAGCTATAGACGTAATTCGTACAAGGTGCATGATTGAAGTAACTGCAAGCGAAATCAAGAGCAGTGCGGGCACCTGCCATTGATAAGAGTGCGGTCGGCATGCAATTGGCGCTCGCGCTCTTCCATCAAGGGTGCATGATGCATGTCCGCGTGGAAAGGCTCTGGACCCGTAGCGCCAACAGACCGCTTTATCAACTCGAGCGCGTGATGTTTTGGTTGAAGCCTGATGCTTGCAAAACTGATGCTGCGGCAGGCGGGCATATTTTCATTATTCTCGTCGCGCAACGCTGTTCCATGGAAGAGGAGTTGCGATGAGGTGAGGATGATGTCGGACCCCTCGTGTGCAACGTTGCCGCCCGGGAAGGCAACCGGTGGTGCCACTGGCGTCTCGCTTAGGCCACCGTGCGGGGTCCACTGCGGGATGCTAGCAGGGTTCTTCCAAAGAGCCCCATCGCCCCATTGCCTCATCTAAAGTTATCATGGACGGTGCTAGCCCAGGAGAATGCTTTCAAGTGTGCGGGCGTGTGTGACGGATGGGAGCATCGAGTGAAGTTTGCACCGCAAGCAGCGCAGAGTGCCGGGATGTGTCCGTGTGGCGAATTCCGATAACGGTCACGAGTGGCGGCCGACCGTAACCGGCTCGTGGCAGGCGCTCTGATTCGCTGGCAATTCGATCACAGAACTTTCCTATCGTCTGCTTCCCACCACTCCTCCTTCTCATTCCACTTTCTTCGCAGCCCAACATTCACGCTGCTGCTACTACTGCTTTCAGGCATTACAGTTACATTTGTCTGTTCTTGTCCATCCTCGGCCATACGCAAAGCCAGCTCTACATAGCAACCCTCCTCAGAGCCCTTGGTTGACTGCGTGTTGGTCACGTCGTAAGGAACTAGTCAACCTGCAATGCCAAATCTCACAAAACCAAGAACGAGCCCCCAAGAAGATGTTTCGGACAGCGAGTTCCCTAGTGCCCAACTCGCCTTGCTGTACGTATTCCTGTCGTTCTCAGTGAACATCACAGTCACTAACGTCACAACAGTGCGCTTGTTCGAGTCGCAGAGCCCATTGCGCTAACGTATGAACGACCCACTGCACTATGCGTGCGTGAGACATACTGACTTCGTGG
>TARA_R110002003_G_scaffold1190_1_pt1 | contig 14062 bp, 17 predicted proteins | sample TARA_R110002003 | Tara Oceans TARA_R110002003 (sample SAMEA4396441) | marine metagenome | biome: Westerlies Biome; feature: [SRF] surface water layer (ENVO:00010504); material: water (ENVO:00002006), including particulate matter (ENVO:01000060) such as... | depth 5 m | reverse complement strand
ACCAATTTTTTGGTAGAGACGGGGCAGGAAGAGGATCCCGCAGAGTTAGTTGAAGCACGGAACATGGCTCTCGCTACACAAGGACTGTTTGCTTCTTGTACCCCCACAATGGCATGGAACTATCACTTTGGAGATATGGAAGCATTCTACACCGAGAGATTTGCGCAAGTCGATGCTCAGAATTCAGTCATTGAGCCTCAAGATGTACCTAGACCGCGGCCCAAGCGTGCTGCAGCAGCGACGGCTTCAGAGGCTTGGAAGGGCCTCAGCCCGCGCAAGAGACAACGACGCCAATAGTGGGTAGGATCAATGAGATAGTCTTCATAGTTTGAGCCACATGAGACATCGAAGTGCAGCCGCAGTTGGTGTTGTGTAATTTATTTCTGCACTAGTAGAGATATGGTTAGCGTTGGGGACAAATCTCATTTTGGGGACAAATCTCAAAACCTTGGGGACAAATCTCACTAGCCTACAAGTACAAGGTACTAGTAGTCCTGCTTATTACTTATCTTGATATGCCAAGATTCGTCTTGTTGACCGCGCAGCAAGCCGAACGGTTCGTTCGACTCCTTTGCGGAGGGTGGCTCGTTGTGGCCTAGCACCGGGGTGTCTACGTCCCGAATGACAACTTTAATAATGACAATGAGCAGCAACATCACAGTGCCACATGTGAACGAGAACTGCCAGGGTCGCGAAGGACGGCCTCGACGCTCCTCCCATCGTTCATTGTCAGTCACGCAAGTTAACAAGCTTAGCAGGAGAGTCTGCGGGCCGCGGGACAAATAGCGTACCAGCCACGAAATGCATCATGGAGCATGGAATCCACCAGTCATTATCAATCACGCCTAACGTTGCCTGCGTTAACAGGTTAGCCATGTAGGTAAAATACTGGCGGTCATCAACGTAGTGTTGAGAGGACCACAATCGATATGCTATCAACGAGTAATGTAATCGCAACACTAGCGTAATACGCTATGATGCGTCACACGTGATGGCCGTCAGCACCCAGGTGTGGGTCGTGCCATCCTCGGACTAGGTAAGCGTCATCACCCTCATGCTGCCTGTCATTACACGATCGGAGCGCTACGAGTTGTATGTGAGGAGCAGCATTGCTTACTGGGGTACTCGGGGGCCGTGTTCGGCCCCCATACCAGGCCCGGTTTGGTCACGAACCATTGACGCGTTACGCGTTTTAGCGATGTTCGGGCCCGAACATTCTTGTCATATCGGATAGGGTGCTCTCAAACGACATGGACGACGCAATTGACGGCCTTATCAACCCTATAACTATTGACGACGACATGGCAGCGGATAACTGAATAAACCTTTTTATGAGAAAGATTGGATAAACTACGCAAGTAAATTACGCGATGCCATGTGCAAATTCCACTCGCGCCTTATGACTGCTTCTTGCAGCTTTGCTTGTTCGTCATTCTTCAAAAGATTGGTCCGCTAACGCTTGTTCTCCCTCTTGTCCGACTCGAATCCGGAATAGTTCGGTGATGGCGTGGGTGGTAGTGAGATTGGCGCGATGGTCGTTGAATTCGATCAAGCAGAGCTCTTGGACGAACCTGCACTCTTCGCGGTCTTTGTCCTCATCTTGGGAAAGTCGTCGCTGAACGGCCCAACTGCTTGCTTGAGCGACTACAATCGGCCATGGAGAGCATATTCGATGTGGTCCCATAGCAGCTCCCTTGCTTCCAGCAAATGCTTCTCGTTGCGCAGAGTACAGTCGTATATGCTCTTCATGTAGTATGTGGCGGCGCCTGCAGTATCGAGCTCGCGCCAATGCATCCAGATATTGACCGCCTGGATATCGCACGTGGGCGAGATGTGTGAGCATTCGAGTGCAGTCAGCGGTTGTTCACGCGCAATCCTATAGAACTCGTCGAGGTAGCGAACAATGGTAGCGCCGTCTCGGGCGCTCTGGACGTGTGCGATGACGTGGGACTCGACCGAGGCAGGCTTTCACTGCGAAGTCAGAAAAGGGAACATCAAGACCGGGTTCAGGGTAAAGTTCGCCAGCGCTTCTTCCTCGTCGACGCTGAAAGCAGTCGCCAGTGGGGACTCCGTGGACAAAGCCTGTTGTTGGACAGGTAACCGATGATCGTGTCGGCCCGGGGCTGCGACAGCCGAGTGAGCGTCTTGCCGGGTGGCGCGAGCGGGAGGAAGTCGCGAGAGAGATTGTAATTGAGCTTGCTCGATATCGTAGGCACACCACAGACTGCGTTTGGGTCATCTTCGCCAGCGAAGAGCAGCAGCGGCTCCAACCTGCGGATGCCGGTGCTCTCGTTTTTCAGCGACGCCGTCAGCCGCTACTGCATGATGCGCTTCGCATTGGGCGAACGCGGGTCATCTCTCGCGCGCAAGAGAACCGTGTCGAGATGACCCTGGAGCTGCGTGGGCACCGCACGCGCGACGTCAACCTCGATTCGGTAGAATCGCAGCGTTGCGCGGTTGTCCCAGGCGCTGCGCGTTGGTGAGCCCGATCGCGACGACATGGACGACAGGAAAGGGTGAGCGGTCGGTGCTGGCTGTGATTCGCAGCTACGAATGTGTTGGGCGAGGTTGTCGAGCGTGAGGGGAAGCGCGCACCCTTGCGGTTCGGCGACGGCGGGCAGTGGCGGGCTTCGAAGTGGTGTGTTGCAGGTGCGACGTTTGGTAGGCAGTAGGGCGTCGTGAGCGCTCACGTCAGAGGCGGTTGCACTGCTAGCGGAACGAGCTCGCTTGGGCGTCTTGGTTGTGTGCACTCGTGCTGGCGATATGGTGAAGGTGCTGCGACTGGAGGCTGCGCATCGACAATTCCTGCCAGTTCGCCTCAAGGTGGAAGGGCTAGAACTTTGTTCGATGCACTCCGACTTCTTCCGGTTGTTCTGTCAACTTTGCTAAGAGCCATATCCCACCAAACCTCTTCAGTTGCCCACCTCTCGGACCCCGTCTCGCCAAACGCTCACTCCTTCGAGGAGCAATTATACGCCGTTGAGAGCCAGATTGCATGCGCGACCCAGGACGCCACAGAAGAAGACGCAGAATATAGGAATATGATGCGCTTGATGAACGAAGTTCCTACAGTACATCCACTTAAGCTTACCACAGTTTTCTAGGACCAACATGCGGCCTAGATATTAGATCAGCATGAACTCACTTGTTTTGCGGTCTGCAGCGCCTACTTGACGACCAACAGCTTATTGCCGCTAACATCACGGCGGTTGCATTGCGATGGCAGCGCGATGAAGATGGATTGATGCTCCTACCGGAGCTTTACATTAAGCTTCGATAACACAGCGTCTGTGTTAGATGGGACTAGCCCAGCGCCTCTAAAGCTTGCGCAGATGTTCCTCTTTGTAAACGGCTTGTCAAAGGCTGCTTTAAAGGCTGGAAGGAACGTTTCTTTGTTGATATGGTTGGTGCGATTGCTTGCTAAGCCTGAGATCTCATCTCCGTATGCCCGCTTTAACGGCGAGAAGCAGCCTACATCAAGCTGCTGCAGCAGGTGCGACGAGTGGGAAGGCATGCAGAGAGCGATGATATTCTCCTCTTTGCAAAGTTGGTGAAATTTGAGCGAGTTGTGGCTCTCGTGGCCATCATAAACAGGCGGCTCGAGCGTGCCGCGTAGTAGACGCCATGCTTTTTCTCGTCTCTTGATAGCTGAGTCAGTGCTCAATGCCCGACAGGCAGCCATGTTCTGCGTTCATCCATGATCCTAGCCGTGCGCCCTTCAGGCGTTAAGGAGATCTCAACTCTTGAGCGATCCGCACGTACACTTTCACTGTCGTCATCATAAGCATCCGACAACCGTGCAAAATAATCTGCCAGCCCACTTGTCGGACTCGCAATAGTCTCGTAACGAGGAGGTGGAGTTTCCACAGGTGGTGGTGGTTGTTCATATTCGAAGGGTGGTGGGTTGAATGAAGGTACGCGCATGAGATGGATGGGTCGTTGCACGTTGTTATCGATGGGGCCGCCAATGTGTGCGGCTTGCGGGCGCGCGAGAGGTGACATAGCTATGGTTGCATCGGCGTTGGAGTTCCCTCTTGAGCGGGTGATGGAACGCAATGTTGGGACAATGCCGATTGGGAGAGTGTGTCGGACAGGCGCGTTGGGGCAGCCGCATTGGGATACCCGCGCCCTGCCGGGTACTGGCTCAGGTGATGAGTATACTGGCAGCGCTGTGTTTGCTTGCGTCGCCTGGCATGAGAGGATGTGGAATGGGGAATCGATGGAGATTTCGAAATGTCGTCTCTTGGTTGGGTTGTTTGCATCTGGTTTCGAGAGGCGCATGACAAGCTAGTCACATGTTAGTTTGCACGATGTAGCTAGATCTAGAAGTCGGGACATACCTTTATCCAGTGATGTACCTGGATGTTCTGGTACGTGGTGTCGAAGTGCAACCTCGCTTGCTTGTCCTTGTTTTTCAAGTTGTGACAGCTCGGCAGTTGTACATTGAATTCCATCTCTGTGGGTACAATGTTCGCATCCCCGCTAAGGTTACCTAGAAGGTTACTCTGATCCTCAACTTGGACGTGCTCACCTTGGGCAGCAGCAGCTCTTTGATCATATGGAACGCCGCCTCCCGAGACTATTCTCATCGTGCTCCCAGGAAATGTGCTGGTGGGCGGGCTATCTGCTCGCTTTTCGAACAGCTGTATTATTCGCACAGGCTCCATTCGGAGGACGCGGTTGTTGTTGCAGAAGTACTCGATGTTTTCTGTCGCGAAGACTTTTATCCGATGACATTGTATCTTCGCCAGGGGGGTAAGCTTGAACGTAACAGGTACCTGAGCACCGAGAGGGAACGATTTGCCAGAGATGACGAGGTCGTAATGTAGTTGGTCTTCCCAACTGCGACTGATAACGATAGGCTCGACTTGTTCTAAGGATCCTTCCGATGGCGCACGGATGAGGGTCACTTCCTTTATTCCAACGAGGTTGGTACGGAAGGGCCCTGCTCGTTCCACTGTTGCCTCCAGCTCATACTTGACGGAACCGAGGTCGACATCAATGGTTTCCGGGAGGTGGCTATCCAACGGGAGTTCGAAGTTGTACATGTACTCGCCAGGGTTGAAGGTTCTGTATCCCTTTTGCGATACTGAGGGACCACCTGACAGGGGTTCACCCTTACTGAAGCTTCGCAATTGGTTCAGCTGCAGTGATAATCGCTTCGCTTCTTTTTCTGTCGGATTCGTCAAGGAGATATTTGGTGAGCTGCCTAGGTTTCCAGAACTCTTGTACAGTTCCACATGATCTGCTCCAGTTCCAGTCTCCGCAACTAGGAATTGAGCATTGAAAAATGGCCATGTATGGCCCAACAATGTGTCCACTTCCTCGAAATCTACTTCCTTGGGCGGAATACCTGTAGCTGATCAGTATAGTGTTCTTCGATCGATGATGGAAACTTACCCTCTGGCCACTTGGTCACCGTTTTGCCTCTGAACTTCAGCGTAATGGCCTTGAACTTTGCGGGTTTCGCAATCTTCAATACCAGAGATCCGCGAAGCATTGCGGTGTTTCGCTCAGCGGTGTCGGATTGTTCAAAGCCTCGTAGGAACAAGACAGGTTCTGTGAGCGCAATATTCACACTGACGCCTCCTCCTGAAGCCACAGGCTTCTCTCCTGAGATGGGTTTCACACTGTCGATCACGCTCTTGGCGGATGTCCTTCCAGAGCTCCAATGCGAATCTGGGACGGAAGGTCGGGGCGCTCCAGGCGCAGCCATGGCTCCTCTGATTGCGCCCACTGCGTCTGCAGAGTTCCTTGGACCCGACCTCATCTCTTCTGCCGCCAACGACCACCTGCTCTCTGGAGCGGAAGCGACGGAGGTTCGATTGCTGCTCGTAGAGGATCGTGAAGTGACAACGTCCTTAGACTCTGGGGGTGTGAAGTGCGTATCGATGGACGACCGCAAGAAGCGTTTGACGCTATCTCGAGGGCCCGCCAGCTTTTCGGTAAAGTACGACTTGCTAGTTGTCTGCCGTCTCTGACAGCGAAGTAGTGTGGAATCGGAAGCTACGTGTGTGACGTGAATGCGACGCGGTCGCCGGCCTCGTCCTTGGTAGAGACCTCGACGACGCGAGGGGTCGTGTAGATGTTCGGGGATGTACCGCAGGCGTCCACGGTCAGTGTATACGTGCTTGTACTCTGTCATGGCGAAGGGCGACGTCAGTGGGCATCAACTGCAAATGAACGCCGCAGCAGTGCGTTGCTGGAGTATGTGACCGAGAACGAAATATAAAGGAGCATATGTCTCAATGCAGACTACAAATGAACTTGTGCAACTCACGAGAGTCATGAGCGGGATCAAAGAACTACCTGGCTACAGTAACATAGCCATATCCCATGTCGATGCTTTAAGAAGGGGCAGTAGAGGAAGGGTCCTAGCGAAACAAAGGGCCCAAATGCGGTGAAGGGGAATTGAGACCAGGACTCAAACGCCAAAAGAAGGTTATCAAGACGTTTCGGTAGGCATGGTAAAATTTCAAAAGGGATCAGCAACACATGTCACGGTAGCGTGGTGGAGCGGTCAGAACGCCGGTGCGTCAGTGTCGTGCGGAAGTCCGCGGTCGCAGCAGCGGATGCAATGTTTGGGAGAAACGATTTGAGTTCGGCAGTAACTTAGCGCAGCTGTCCGGCGTGGGAATATTTGATAATGGCAGCGTCAGGATTGCGTGCCTTTCCACATTTATGTAAACAGTGGTCAAAGGACCATTCTCGGTGGCAATGCCCATCGCGGACGCATCAACCTTCTAAGCGTGATAAAGATGGTCGCTGCGGAGGGGCTCGGACGCCATTACATCTTGTTTCGCGACAAGACTCTTGCTCCAGGACCGAAGCGCTGCAGGGCAGTATCTGCTGCCAGGCCTGTTGCAGTCTAGCAAGCGAGTCGCGGAGCACTCGGCAAGGCTCTGTAATCCCTCGTACGCTACCTCTAAGCACGCGCGGACTGGAGCCCTTCAAGAGCAGTCAAGCATCTGGGCTAGAGAGTGCTTGGGTAGTTGGGATGTTGACGACACCAAACCTCTCCATGGCTATATCAGAGTTCAAATTTTGCTTCTTCTCCTCCTTAGCGCTGCCACAGCCACGAGGCCTGGAGCTATACCGTGTCCGTGCACTCAATGCACGCCGTCAGTCAATGCACGCGATCGCGATTTCGTCCCAACTTCGCACCCCCTACAACTCAACGCCACGATGACTATGGAAGAAGCCCTTGCAGAGCTAGACGCTCTCAGCTCCAGCAATGAGTTTTGCTACGCAACAATAGCTAAAAAGCATGGTGTTGCGCGCTCAACGTCGTCGCGCAAGCACCGAGGTGTCAGCGGGTCACGTGCGGAGGTGGGCTTAGCACGTCGCAATCTTCAACTAGAACAGGAGGCAGAACTTGTAGTAAAGTATATAGAGGGGCTGACAGAGCGAAAGCTGCCTCCCACAAGAGAGATGGTGCAGAATTACGCGTCTGATGTTGCTGGACACCCTGTCTCTGAGAGCTGGGTTACTCGCTTCCTCCACCGACACGAAGACAGGCTCACATCCCAGTGGAGCACTTCTATGGATCGAAAACGCCACGCTGCTGGACTCTGGTGATAAGTACAAGGTGTACTTTGAACAGCTAGGCAGCAAAATCGACTTCTACGAAGTGGAGCCTGAGCATACATACAATATGGACGGGAAAGGTTTCATGGTCGGAGCTGTTGGCAGACAGAAGAGGATCTTCAGCAGGAGGCTGTTCAAGAAGAAGCAGTTCAAGCAGATGCTACAGGATGGCAACCGCGAGTGGATAAGCTTGTTAGCGTGTGTTTGCGCCCATTGAAGCTGGCGATTGGCGACATAATGACAAGGTTTGGCGGCAATCGGTGAAGGACCCGGCTGCGCATGAGGCAAAGGAGCTGAGGCAAACCCTTCACCAGCTCACGAACCAAAATGAGCTGTTGAAAATGGAAAGAGACGGCTTACAAGAAGCTCTCAGTTACGCGAGGAGCAAATCTACAAAGAGCAAGCCTCTGCCGCTCATTCAGCGCAAAGAGACTCGTTCAAAGACACAATGGTACTCTCCTCGGGGTGTCAATGAGGCTCAACACCTTCAATATATATTTGAGCAAGAGGAGAGTGATGAGGAGCTCCGCAAACACACTGAGCGTGAGCTTCGCGAGCCCAACAGGCAGCTTAAACAAAAGCTTGACGCTGAGAAGAAAGCAGCAGCTGCGACGAGGAGGAAGGAAGCTGCTGAGCGGAAGTGTGTGAACGATGAGGCAAAGGCCGAACGCAAAGCTAAAAGAGAGCGTCAAAAGCAGAAGCGCGACTCTAATAAAGCTATACAACAGTCCCATAGAGGCAATCGTAAGGTCTCACAAGGCGCAGGACCCAGAAAGAAGCAGAATCGTGGTGCTGCCGCTGCCCGTAGTGGTGTTGTTGCTGAGAGTCCGCCCCGGGAAGCTCCCACAACAACCACCCGCCGCGGCCGCACCTCAACTCTGCCTGCACGTTTTGTATGAGAGAATATTGTCGCATAGGTCTATAGACCACTCCACCAAAAATTCTCGTGATAATAGCTGTTGTGTGTCGCTGTAGAGCCTCATTTTCCTATACTGCGTGAGGTGGTTGGGGTGGGCAGCACGCGAACGTGGGCGGCACGCGAACGTGGGCGGCACGCGCACAGACATGTACAGCTTCGCGTAGAGATTGCTGGTTGAATCCAATCGATGGGAGGCGATAAGCGCCGTGCTGGACAGAACAACCATCAAGGTGCTCACCATGCAAAGGTTCATATACTCCAGCAATACTGCCCTTCCTCAGCCTTTCTCCCATCCTTTGTGCAACTAAAACCATCCGTTCCTACCATATTTACGACACATCGATACGATCCCCTTCCTGTTCTTCCACAAAAGAGATCCGCCACCGGCCCGGATTGATTGGACGCCACGCCAAGACCAGGCTAATGTAAGCGGGGTTGTCTAAGTTAATGGTCAGACGGATGTCCCAGCTGCAGTAAGACTCAGGCAAGCTTGGGTGGTGAACGACAAGCAGCTGTGGTGGCGCCGAGCTCTTCATGGACGATATAGACCTATGACGCACTGGTACACGATCGCGTTGAGGAACTGCTATTGGGAGCTTCTCTACGTCGAAATGACCGCCTAGGGTCTTCGCACAAGGCCTGAACTTTTACATCAACATCCTTCAATTGGCCAGGTGGAGCTCGTCTACGTTATGCGGCAGTAATTGCGGGAAGCCATCAGTCTAAAGGGCGTCATGGGCGGAGTTCACTCCGTACCATTCCCCCCGCAGCGACTCCGCACCGTACCGGACCTCCCATTCCATCCTTGACGCGCACCGCATGAGTCGTACCCGAGAGATCCGCGGCATAGAATAGCTGGCCTTTGCGATGTCGTAACGTATTGTAGGGGGAAATCGTCACAGTTACGTGACAGCAGCATTATTTAATCTCAGTTTGGGCCGACCCTTTCTATCTTTCCCTTACAATTATCGTGCTCAAATAACCCAATCATTTTTTCGCAACTCGCACCAAAGTTCTCCATAACCGATTCCAACAACTCCTAGCATGGCCTGCTCATGCGGGTCTAGCTGCGACTGCAGCAGCCCTCAGACATGCTCCTGTGGTCAGAATTGCTCCTGCAAGGCTTGCGGTGTAAGTTGCCCTAGAAAATACATCCTACAAGTAATGGCTAAAACTTTCGATACATAGAAATAAATCCGACGCCTGCCCTTTTCATCGGGTATGTCTTTCAACAATCCTCAGGTAGATCAAATCACATGTTCGTGTCCAAACCCTTATAATTTCGCCCGTTACCCGGAATTTTCAGGGCCTAGCTTTTCTAGAACTAGTCTGTTCTCCGCCTTTTTGGCCCGGTCGATGTGTGCCCAGATGATCATGGAAAGGGTGATTGTGACATGACGACGATAATTCAGCTCAAAATGACGGCGGAGTCTGCAGTTCAACGCGCATCTTTGGCTGTCGCAGGGCTTGACCTACGCTGTTCAGGAGAGACCATCGCTCTGATGTGCGCTCGCTGTGCTGCTTGCTGTGGATGGATGGTGATGGCAGGTGCAATACTGCAAGCGGGCGAAATATGAGTCGCAAAACGGAGCTGAGGAGCTAGCTGCCATAAAGTACTACAGGAAAGTCGAAAGGTTAACGGGCAGCGGGAGAGATCTCTGTTGCTGGTGCTTCTGAGGTCTGGTTGTCACTAACCGCACGAAACATGTAACGTCCATCCCTGCGTTGCGGGACACCCTGCGTGACGGGACGCCACAGACACTGCCCAATATAACAAACTCCACAACATGTCAGAAGCATAGATATTCTCGGAATAGTGACCTTAAGCTATAAAGTCTATTCTCTCCTAATGTCTTTTAGAAGTAGTTTCGGCTTACCGTGCAATACGTCAATTTGGTAGAAGCGTCACGCGACCGCCTCGCTTTGGCCGGCAGTGGGTGCGTCGAAAGCTCATGCATCTTGTCCAAAGTCCGTCAGCTTACAGCTTGTTATATCATCATCCTATCCCGAGCACTGCGCTTGAGCTCGAGAGGTTGTCGTGCGTCTGTGCTAAATGCAAGACCGCCTGCTAGAAGTGCCAGATAAGAGAGACCCGCACACTTAGTTTAAAGCAGCTTAGCTGTAATCTATCGCTGCTGACGCTAGACCGGTAGCTATGTGGCTGTGTGGCTGAACCGCGCTTTTGCCAAGAGCTCTAGGACACCTGCAAACTAGCTTGGATTGGGAGCGGGGCTGGGTTTGGAAGGCCCTGGCCGTATAGCTCATACCAACGAACACACCCAGCATCGAAACCGCAATAAGCCTCCGATACAGCCATCGTGCAACTTCGAGACACAGTGCAACGCACAACGATAGCTGACGCGAAAACTTCCATGCTATGGAGATAGTCCGTAGCGCCGCCCTACAGCCACAGACCCACCGTTGATCCCTCGTCCGACCCACCACGCCCTCGTACTTCTCGAGCACACCGTAACCGATACATATACTAAACAATGGCCGGATATCGCTTGGGCTCGTTGAAGGAGAGTATCGTAAGTTAGGTGGCGCCCAAAGAACAGGGTGGGCAGGTCACACACAGCGGGCAAGGCAGGAGATAGAGACTAGCTGGCATGATACAAACACCAAGATCCGAGTCTAGGCTTCGGCAAGCGGAGTGAATATTACTGGAAGGACGCCGTCGTTGCACGCACACTCAAAGGGGGAAAGGGTCTGCATACCTTGGGGATACAGCTGTCGTACGGTTATACAACGAATGGGACCTTGCATGAGCATTGCAATCATTAGGGCCGTAAAGAAGTGCTTCAGTTAATATCTGAGAAAGGTGAGGAGTTTGGATCGTCGATGCTCATGAGCGCTTAGTAGGGTAGAGCAGAGATCTGATGGTAGCCATGCTTGGTCAGGTACAATGCTCTAAGGCTGCATGCTGTGCTGTTATCGATAATGACCCTTCTATCTCGCAATGTCAGTGCCGACGTTCATGGCAACCCTGTGGCAGGAGCGGGTCGGCCCTCTCCCTTGCTGCGGTGGCGGATTGCATTACAAATCGCTCATAAGCATGCTAACATTTGTTGTGCTTGATTGGTATAGCACCAAACGAAACTGAGCACAGATGAGCAGGTCGCTTGCTTTGAAATGATGCAGTAGTTATGTTGTAGATTGTTAATTACAAATTATTGCGTCCTCGAGAAATCTTCCGCGCTCTGCTCTTACGTGACAGCACCTTGTCGCGCAGCAGCCTCACCACCGCCTCACGGCCTCCGTACCAAGCCGCCTGGAGTGCGTTGCCGTAGTGTCTACCCTGCGCGTTGACGTCGGCGCCCTTATCCACCAGCAGCTTCACAATCTCTTTGTGGCCTCCAGCTGAAGCCGCCTGGAGTGCGTTGCTGTAAAATCCGCCCTGGGCGTTAACATCAGCGCCCTTATCTACCAACATCCTCACCACCGCCTCGTGGCCTCCAAATGAAGCCGCCTGGAGTGCGTTGCCGTACTTTCCGCCTTGCGCGTTGACATCGGCGTCCTTGTCTACCAGCAGCTTCACAATCTCTTCGTGGCCTCCAGCTGAAGCCGCCTGGAGTGCGTTGCCATAGTATTCACCCTGGGCGTTGACGTCCGCGCCCTTGTCCACCAGCAGCTTCACAATCTCTTTGTGGCCTATAGTTGAAGCCCCCTGGAGTGCGTTGCCGTAGTATCCGCAATGGGCGTTGACATCGGCGCCCTTGTCCACCAGCAGCTTTAATACCTCCGTATGCCCATTCTCTGCCGCCAACAACAGCGGTGCCCTGTTGTCATCGCTTGTGGCTTGGATATTGGCTCTTTCCTCTAGCAACTTTGGAGCCGTCGCCTCTTGGCCATGTCGGGCAGCCCACAATAGCGCTGAGCTTCCAGATTGTTGTACATTGTAATGGTAGAGGTAGCTATTTAGCAGACGGTAAAGGCGGCGGTTGGCTTGTGCAATGGCGTTGATATATCTCTCGGAATCTAGGTATTCTGATATATTTTGGAGCAACTCATTCGGTAGATCAAGCAGTGGCATTGCTGAAGTAGCACTTGTCTGCTTTACTACATTCAAGGTAATGATGAAAACAACCGCCTAGCAAGCATCATAAGCGGGGGTGAAGCGGCCCAAAGTTGCAATTTGATAGTAGGCACGTGTCGTGAAGAAAGCTCAAAAAGAGAGAGCTGAGAACGATGGTGGGGCAAGCGGCTGCAGGGTGGCTGAGCCACCAGGGTTCAGCATCACGTGGATGAGTAAGCGCGTTTAGAAGTAGAATCGAACAGCATTGAAGGTGATTTGACTCTTGATGTCGCCATCGGTAGCAGGGAGAGTGGCCGACCCGCTGCGGCCATAGGGCTGCCATGAACGTCCGCACTGGATAGCGTTGTGAAGAGATAGAAGGGTCATTATCGATGACAGGACGGCACGCAGCCTTAGATACAGTAGTGCCTTTACTAAGGATAGCTACCATCAGATCTCTGCTCTGCCTTACCCAGCGCTCTTGAGCATCGACGATCCGAACTCCTCATCACCCTCAGCGATCAAACCGAAGCACCTCTCTACGGCCCTAATAATTGCAGTGTTCATGCAAGGAGCCGTTCGTTGTATGACTGTACGACAGCTGTATCCCCAAGATATGCAGCCCCTTTGCACCTTTGTGCGTGCGTGCAACGACGGTGTTCTTCCAGTGACACGCACTCCACTTGCTGAAGCCTAGACTCAGATCTCGGTGTTCTGTATCATGCGTATATGTATCGGTTGCGGTGTGCTCGAGAAGTACGAGGACGTGCTGGGTCGGACGAGGGATTAACGGCGGGTCTGCGGAGCTGTAGAGCGGCGCGATGGTTGATCTATATGGCATGTAAGCTTTCACATTAGCTATGGCCGTCCATTGCACTGCATTTCGAAGTTGCACGATGGCGGTATCGGAAGGTGGTTGGGGTTGGGGTTACGGGTTTCGATGTTGGGTGTGCTCATTGACATGAGCTATACGGCAGGCCCCTTCCAATCTCGCCCTGCTCCCAATCCGAGCCAGGTTTCGGGTGTGCTGGAGCGCTTGGCAAGAATGTCGCACGGCCACTCAGCCACATGGTCACAGATGTAGCGTCAGCAGCGATAGATTACAGCTAAGCTGCTTTAAGCTAAGTGTGCGGGGTCCTCCTTATCTGGCACTTCCAGCAGGCGGTCTTGCATTTAGCACAGACGCACGACAACCTCTCGAGCTCAAGCGCAGTGCTCGGGATAGGATGGTGATATAACAAGCTGTACGTTGACGGATTTTCAATGAGATGCATGAGCTTGAGACGCACCCACTGCCGGCCAAAGCGAGGCGGTCGCGCGACGCTTACACTAAATTGACGTATTGCACGGTAAGCAGAGCCTATTTCTGAAAGATGTCAGGAGAGGATAGACTTTATAGCTTAAGGCTACTATTCCGGGAATGTCTATTCCTCTGGCCTGTTGTGGAGTTTATTATGTTTGGAAGTGTCCGTGGCGTCCCGTCACACAGGGTGTCTGTTGAGAATAGGAAGAAGAAGTGATGATTGTTCTGTCTACAAGCT
>TARA_R110002003_G_scaffold702_2_pt1 | contig 14066 bp, 10 predicted proteins | sample TARA_R110002003 | Tara Oceans TARA_R110002003 (sample SAMEA4396441) | marine metagenome | biome: Westerlies Biome; feature: [SRF] surface water layer (ENVO:00010504); material: water (ENVO:00002006), including particulate matter (ENVO:01000060) such as... | depth 5 m | reverse complement strand
TTCAATGTGACAAAGAAACAAGTGAGTGCAGTGACAGGCGATAGCTATCTGAGAGAAGATCAGATGGAGTTGTGAAGTCAGAGTCACGGACGCTAGCGAATCAGGCAGCAAGGAAGGTGCAGTGTATACGAGCGCAGTTCGGTCAAAGATCCACTAGGCGATGATGCAGGGTAACCGCAAACATTCACAAGCGAGGCACCGGTTGTTGATTGACAGCTGGTGACGACGAACCAGGCTGTGTGGGTTCTAGTCCGCACTATGATGTGCAGTCGACCAGGGTGCATTTCGAGGGTTCAGCCCTAAATCTGGCCTGTGCATTCTGCCCCACATTCGCTGTTCGCGTAACGTGGGAATTGACAGGCAGTGATGCGCTTGCGATCAAACAATAACACCGCTTTCACCACCTCTTTCACCCTCACATTCTGTCACAACAGCGCCCATGTAACTCAAACACACCTCATTTGGCGAAATGCCTCCCACCTCGCTCGCATACCCGTCTCCGAAGCGCAAGCGCGAGCAAGCCCCGCCTATACCACTGCTTAACACCGCTCTCCGCCCAGCATCGACACCACCGCGAGGCAGTCCAGCGCCTTCCTCTGGCGCAGATAGCCCCCGGAATGCAGTCGCGGATCAGCTGCGAGGGATGACACTTACTGCGACTTCGGCAATACCAATGTCCCCGCTTACACCAACCGATGATGTGGTACGCAAGAAGCCGAAGCTTGATGAGATGAGGGTGGACAGCGGAACTTCGCTGAATAAGCACGGGGCAGAAGACCAGACGGAACTTGGGGCCATTAGCAAAAGCCTGGACAATACCGCTGTGTTGCGCAAGTTGGATCCTTCAAGGGAGATACCTGAGACCCCTCAGTCGCAACCCCGCATATTGACAGATATTGCTTCTTTCGCACAACCCACGACTTTCCTGTCATCTCCAGGCCCTGAAGCATCGCACCAATCAATGAAGCCAAACCATAAGTCTGGCGCCCACAACCGGTCCTCTTCACAACCTCGCCCATCGAAAAAGTCGATGTCACCCCCACCATCAACGCTCACGTGGCGTGATAGTGAGATCACGGGTCACCTCGCGGACCCATCCACTGATCCGGACGACGATGGCACCGGTCTGAATGGCATTGGGTTCAAACCAACGCCTGCAATTGCGTATGCTCGGTCACAGAAGAGGAGACAGCAGCTGAATGAATGGAAAGCAAGGGAGACCCGCGAGGCAAGAGCCAAGCGCCACGATCGTAGACGACGAGGCGTTGGTGGGACTGCTTCTAGGGAAGCCACCGTGGAACGGGAGATGCCGTCGAAGGAAATTGCCATGGCAAAGAGAACGGTGAAATTTGCCATATAAGAGGATGGAGGAGGTAATCATAATGCTTGGGTGTCCTGGCATTGTACGATCACGATCTTACGAAGTCCATAACACGGTTGACGTGGGTTTCGGTTCTTGGAGTACTGGTCGGGGCGGTGTTTGGAGTATGGCGCGCCTCTGGAGTTGGTTATCAATGTTCGTGACTCATTCAAGGCGTGACGCGACGCTCTTTCCATATATTACACTTTCATACAGGTCCTTGTCCTTGTACATAGCTTCCAAGCTCCACTCGCAATGCATGCTTCATTCGTTCTGCATGCTCCTACCAGAACTTGACGTTCTTCTCGTACCAATAGCTCCATGACTTCCTGCGCTCCTCTTCTATTCTCCGTGCCTGCTCTAGCTTTTCTTGCTCTTCTCTCGCCCTCCGCCGTGCTTCTTTCTTTGCCTCGATTGTCGCACGCTTCTTCTCCATGAGCTCTTGAGCTTCTCTCATACCGGCTTTCTCTTTGCTACGGTAATATTGGCACACCTGGTACGATACGACGGAGACACCGCACCATGTCGCTACGGCCCAGTTTGACGATATGCGAACAGGCTCTGGTGGAATGTTAGCTCCTGCGTTGTCGTGTACCAGATAATGGCAGGGCATGCTCACTCCCTAATATCGCCGCTAAGCTGCCGCCTGCGAATCCAGCAGCGAGCCCTTGCAATTGACTGTCTCGTACGCACGGCCGTTTGTGGAAATTCAGGTAGTATTCTGGTCCAAGACTCCGAACTGCATCAATGTAGGTCGGGCCGGCTCCATCAGCCTTCTCACCACCCGCTGTGTGTGCAGTACCGCCAGGCATAATGTTGGCAGGCCCACGTGGACGAGGTGCGACCTGCTCTTCCGACTGCCTTGTGTCGTCCGCCATTTTGTTGTGATATGTAGGCGCTCGGGACAGGGGGAGAGATTACTGCCAAAGCAGCTGATGAGTGAGTTTGCGAAAACGATATGCGAAGCTCTTCAGTCTGGATTGTTCCTGTAACAATTGGTGGGAGCGGAGTGGAGCTCTTCGTTCGACGTGGTGCGGGAAAGCCCGAAAATTATCCATGATGCCAGCAGCTGCGGGAGGCACTGCCACTTGTGGCTTGAAAATCAATTTACCCAAAGCGGCCATAGCGCAACGCGGTCCACGCGAAAGCGCGTCGCGTGCAAGGTGTGCCATTGCGACTTTGAACATTACTCTACACACACTTGTGCCGCCAATGCTTCATAACGTGCTTTCTTTCGTCCTTCCCTTGTCCAAATGATACCCTGAATAGCATACATTAGCACTAATACCTCTTCTTCACCTTCCGCACATTATGCCGCCTCGACGAGCAGGCCAGCCCTTTCGCCGGGTAGGCAAACAGGGCAACACATCCTACGGCCCACGGAAACCGAAGACAGTCGAAGCATCGTCCCTACGAGGCTCTGAACGCACATCACAAAATGAGAAGGTCGAGTCAACGCGACTCGCCAATCGTATCGATGAGGCCATGGGCTTCGCGCGTTTCGAGTCGGGGAAGAAGAAGGTGGGCTGGCTCGTCAACATGCACTCAACCACAATAGAAGACGAGAATGTGCCCGGGGGGAAGGCAGGCGTGGACTATTACTTCATCGGCGAAGACGGGGACACGTTCAAGGCGACGCTCGAGTACGACCCGTACTTTCTGCTGGCGGTCAAGAAGGGCAGGGAACAAGAGGTGGAGGAGTACTGCCGCAGAGCATACGAAGGCCTCGTCAAGTCTATAAAGAAAGTAGAGAAGGAGGATTTGTCCATGCCCAACCATCTTACCGGGTACCGGAGAACCTTCCTCCAGCTATCGTTCGCGAACGTCAACGATCTGCTAGCCGTGAGGAAGGCTGTTGGACCGATAGTAGAGAAGAACAAGAAGAATGTTAACGCTATGGATACATATGCGGAGGTTGCAACGTGAGCAGCAACTTGCAACTAATGGCGAGCATACTAACAAAGTCTAGGGGCAGCACAGGCATTGACTTCTTCGATAACGACGACTACGATTACGAGAAACGAGTGACGACCACGATTGACGCAAGCGATTTCATTGTAGATATACGAGAGTACGATGTACCGTACCATGTCCGAGTGGCCATCGACATCGACGTCCGGATTGGAAACTGGTATACCGTCGAAGCGAAGCATGGAGTCATATCCATCAAGTGTATAGAGGACCGTCTCACACCCGCGGACCCAGTGGTTATGGCATACGATATCGAAACGACGAAGCTGCCACTGAAGTTTCCAGATGCGGTCTTTGATCAGATCATGATGATATCGTATATGATTGACGGGCAGGGTTTTCTGATCACGAACCGCGAGATCGTCTCAGAGGACATCCAGGACTTTGAATACACGCCTAAACCGGAATACCAAGGGCCATTCATGATCTTTAATGAGCCAGACGAGAAGGCGCTACTAGAACGATTCTTCGAGCACATCAAAGAAGCGAGACCGACAGTCATGGTCACGTACAACGGAGACTTTTTCGATTGGCCGTTCGTCGAAGCAAGAGCTAGTGTGTTGGGACTTGACATGTACCAGGAGATTGGCTTCCGGAAGAATAGTGAAGACATATACCAGTCGGATTACTGTGCACACATGGACGCCTTCTCATGGGTCAGTCGAGACAGTTACCTGCCACAAGGAAGTCGTGGTCTCAAAGCCGTGACCATGGCTAAGCTTGGTTACGACCCCGACGAGCTGGATCCCGAACTGATGACACCATACGCCTCTGAGCGACCCCAGACGCTCGCCGAGTACTCCGTGTCCGACGCCGTTGCAACATATTACTTGTACATGAAATATGTGCATCCCTTTATTTTCGCCTTGTGCAAGATTCTACCACTAGGTCCGGACGATGCACTCAGGAAGGGCACCGGTACACTCTGCGAGATGTTGCTGATGGTCCAGGCGTACCAAAAGGGCATTGCGCTGCCGAACAAGCATCAAGCGCCAAAGGAGGCTTTCTGGGAAGGTCATTTGCTGGAGTCAGAGACTTACGTAGGAGGTCACGTCGAAGCCCTGGAGGCTGGGGTTTTCCGAAGCGACATTCCCTACAATTTTGCTGTGGACCCAACTGCTATCGATGAGCTTGTCAACGATCTTGATGCCGCGCTCAAGTTCAGTATCGAGATTGAAGAGAAAAAGAAGATGGAAGATGTTACCAACTACGACGAGATCAAGGCCCAGATTATCGACAAATTGATGCAGCTGAAGAACACGCCGAATCGTAATGAGAGGCCGCTCATCTACCATTTGGACGTTGCATCTATGTATCCTAACATTATGACGACCAATCGACTGCAGCCAGATTCTATGATCAAGGAGGCAGACTGCGCGGCGTGCGACTTCAACCGCCCTGGCAAGACCTGCGATCGCCGTATGCCTTGGGCTTGGAGAGGAGAGTACCTGCCAGCAAAACGTGACGAGTACAACATGGTTCGCAATGCTCTTGAAAACGAACGCTTTCCGGGGCGATATCCCAACTCGCCGTTGCGAACATTCCAAGAGCTCTCGCCAGATGAACAAGCCGAAAAGGTGCGGAAGCGCTTGACGGACTACTCCAAGAAGATCTACCACAAGGTTCACGATGCGACCACAATTGAGCGCGAAGCCATCATCTGCCAGCGGGAGAACCCGTTCTACGTCGACACTGTGAGCGGCTTTCGTGACCGACGTTACGACTTCAAAGGAAAGCAGAAAGTCTGGAAGGGCAAGACTGAAGCCCTGAAAGCTGCGGGTGCGCCGGCGCAAGAGGTTGAACACGCAAAGAAGATGATCGTCTTGTTCGATTCCATGCAGCTTGCTCACAAGGTCATCTTAAACTCGTTCTACGGCTACGTGATGCGAAAGGGTTCTCGCTGGTATTCCTTGGAAATGGCTGGCGTAACCTGCTTGACTGGCGCTCGCATTATCCAGCTGGCGCGATCCCTTGTCGAGCGAATCGGAAGACCCCTGGAGTTGGACACAGATGGTATCTGGGCCATTCTGCCAGCTACTTTCCCCGAAAATTTCTCCTTCAAGCTCAATAATGGCAAGAAGATGACAATCTCGTATCCTTGTACCATGTTGAATCACTTGGTCCACGCCAAGTACACCAATCACCAGTACGAGACATTGGTGGACCCTGTCAATTTCCGGTATGATAAGCACAGCGACAATTCCATCTTCTTCGAGGTCGATGGACCTTACAAAGCCATGATTCTACCAACCTCGAAAGAGGAGGACAAGAACTTGAAGAAGCGATACGCTGTGTTCAATCATGACGGTAGCTTGGCTGAGCTGAAAGGCTTCGAAGTCAAACGTCGTGGTGAGTTGAAGCTCATCAAAAACTTTCAGGCTCAGATCTTCAAATTCTTCTTGGAGGGAACAACGCTTGAAGAGACATATGGTGCTGTTGCGAAGGTTGCAAATAGGTGGCTCGACATCCTGGACACTCGAGGAGCGACATTGGCCGATGAAGAGCTCATTGATCTCATTGTCGAGAACAAAAACATGACCAAGACGCTAGAGGAATATGGCGCACAAAAGTCGACTGCTATCACCACCGCCAAGCGTCTCGCTGAGTTCTTGGGCGAGCAGATGGTGAAGGATAAAGGTCTTAATTGCAAGTACATCATCTCAAAGACACCACGTAACGCGCCTGTTACGGAACGCGCTATTCCTATGTCGATATTCTCCGCCGAAGAGTCGGTTAAGCGATACTTCCTCAGGAAGTGGCTGCGCGAAGACCCTGGCGACATGGATCCAAGGACTGTTCTTGACTGGGACTACTACCGCGAACGGCTTGCATCCGTCATCCAGAAGCTCATCACTATTCCAGCAGCGTACCAGAAAGTCCGCAACCCTGTGCCCAGAGTACCACATCCGGAGTGGCTTGACCGCAGAATACGGCAGAAGGAGGACAAGCTTCAGCAGAAGAAGATGACAGACATGTTCAGTAAGAAGCCTTTAACGAACGGCGATGCGAACATTGCCAATAACAAGCTTTCTGGTGACCTGGAAGACTTTGGGGCTGCAAAGCTGTCGCAGGCGCAGTCGCAGATGAAGAAGGGCATAGTCACCAAAATGGTCGCAAAGCGAAAGGAACCCGAACCTGCTGTACCAGTCCAAACTGATCCATACGCTGCGCTACCAAAGGTCATGCCATCTATCACAGAGGACTATTCTGGTTGGCTCATGTACCAGAAGCAGAAATGGAAGATCCAACGACAAGCACGAAAGCGTCGCCGACAACTCTTTGGTGAGAAGCCTGTTGACTCTTCCGATGCAATAGGCACTTTCTTCCGGAATCAGGCTGAGCTGCTCTTCATCAGTACATGGCAGCTCGTTCAGCTACGACCAACCGAGACACCTGGAGAAGTCAGGGCTTTTGTCCTGATTGACAAGAAGATCCATACTCTCAAGGTCATCGTGCCCCGGCAACTGTACCTCAACCTTCGCAGCGAAGACCTACCCGATGTGTCTATCAGTGGATGTTCTGTAGAGAAGGTCGTCAATCACACCCTTCCTAATGGACATCCCTCGATACATCTGTTCAAGTTGGAGATGTCGGAGCAAACATACGTTCAAGAAGCGCACAGTATCTCGACCTTGTTCAACCACCCTAGTGTTGAGGGGGTCTACGAGAAACAGGTGCCACTCAACATACGAGCTATCCTGGAACTAGGCAGTAGCTGCACGTTTGACGGGTCGCAGAAAGGTGTTCTTGGAAAGGGCTTAGAACAGGGGTTTGATTTGTCGGCGCTGCGCAAGGTGCCATCTCAGAAGACATATTTGTGCGATGCGCCAATGAGCTACCTCTACCTGTACCATGTCAGCAGCGGCGACCGCAACATCTATGCCGTCTTCTCGACTTCGAAGAGCGATGCTCATATCATCATTCAGAACAAGACCAAGGACTCTCAAGGCATGCCAAACGTGGACCGTATCTACAGCGACGCTGTCCGAAGACGAATGGAAGATAACGAGGGGGAACCGTGGCAGAGCATGATTGATTATCAGGGGGACGTTCACTTCAAGACCACGATGGTTACCACAAGACGGAAAGCACTACTCGAGATTGGCGATTTGATCAAGAAAATGAAGACCGACGAGGGCAAGCCTGTCATCGCGGTTGTACAATCGCCGAATCATGCACTTCTCTCGCACGACATCCCGATACTGAAGGATCTGCCCATTCTCTCCCTTCATCCAGATGAATCAGACAAGCAGCTCCCTCCGCTAGGCTGGCAGTCCTTCATTGCCAAGAGGCTTGTGGGTCACTACCTGGACCTCGGATCTTGGGTTGCGCACCTACTTGAGCTTGCTCGTTATGGGGATATTCCTCTTTGCAATCTTGAGAGCAACGATCCGCGCTTTTTGATTGACGTGGCGTATGCACGTCGACTTCAGAGAGAGCGCGTGATCCTTTGGTGGTCAGGTCAGGCGAAGCCAGACCATGCTGGGTACGAGAAGGATGACATCCTAGGTCCGCTGGAGACGGTTGAGATGCCATCGATCAATAACCCAGGTACATACTCATCTGTGTGTATCGACCTCAACCTACGCAATCTCGCCATCAACACCATCCTGTCGTCGTCATTGGTCAACGAGCTTGAAGGTGCAGACTCGGTATCCTTCAACCCTTCTGCGTCTTCTTACGAGTCCACGAACGACGGCATGAATGTCATCTATTCTGACAACGCCTTCGCGAGCGCAGGCATAATGGTCCTGCGGGAAATGGTGAAAGCCTGGTGGATCGAAGCTGTGCAGGCCGGATCTGGCTTTAGCATGGCCGATGTCATGGTGCAACATCTTGTCCGCTGGGTCAGCAGCCCAGGATCCTTCCTCTATGATCGGTCACTGCACTACTATGTGCAGATGATGTCGAAGAAGACGTTGCAGCAGCTCATGACGGACTTCAAGCGCGTTGGGTCCCATATTGTTTTCGCCAGTCCAAATCGTCTACTACTTCAGACGACGAAGGCTGAAGTGGGCAATGCCTATGCCTACAGCAACTACATCATCAAAACGATCAAATCGAAGCCTCTGTTTCAATTCATGGAGCTCGAGGTTAAAGAATATTGGGATTACCTCGTCTGGTATGATGAATTCAACTACGGCGGGAAGGGATGCAAAGAAGTAGTCGAGGAAGAGAATCAGACCATCGAGAACATTATGTGCTGGCAAATGGCGCAATTCTTACCACCATCGTTACAACCGACCTTCAATGATTGGGTGGTCGAGTTCATCGAGCTGATGCAGGCGCGCAAACGGCCTACTGTTGGAGACGGTTCGACACCTCGAGTTACGCAGATACCTCTACGGCCTTTGACTGTGGATCCGAACGAGCAGACCCAAATCCTACCGAAGACATTTACCAAGCCTCTGTTCAAGCAGATTGCGACGCTACTGCGCCGCCAGCATACTGAGATGCTGCATCCTGAGCTCGCTGCAGACTATGATTTCCCTCAACTCCCAGGCTCACATCTCAAGCTCAAAAACCCAGTCTTGCAACTCGTCAAATCCATCATGCAAGTCCTCAGTCTTGATCGCGCAATCTCACTTGAAGCACGTATGCTGCGTAAGGAATTACTCAACCTCTTCGATATCCGCGAGTTCAGCGCCGAAGCAACATTCGCAAATCCCAGCGCTGCACTCACCATCCGCGGTGTCATATGCGATGAATGCACATCCTCTCGCGATCTTGACCTCTGCCGCGACGCGTCCCTGCTTCCGCCCATTCTATCCTCCTCGGATACTGCGCCACCACCACCAAAATGGAAATGCGACAACTGCTCTGCGCATTACGATAAGTTGCGCATCGAAGAACAACTCGTGTCTGAAGTGCAGAAGGTCGTCCTGGAATGGTGCACACAAGATCTTAAGTGCAGCAAGTGCAAGAATCTACGAAGCAACGAATTCATGGAACACTGCGCTTGTGCAGGAGAGTGGGTTGCGACAAAGGACAAGAAGGAGGTCCAAACGAGACTTAAGGTCTATGGGAATGTGGCAGGTTTCTATGGTTTGAGAATGTTGGAGGCTGTCGTTGAAGAGTGTCTGGAAGGATTCTAGATGGAGATGAGCGATGATTGGAGCATTTGGGCGCAACGATGACGGAGGCATTCCGCTGTGTTTTCTGCTATCTTTTATGGACTTCCTCGGCGTTTTCGATAGGGCATTTCCAGGCGTCAAGCGCGTGTGGATACACTGTGGGGTTCAGTACGCAGACTGTGGATACTTCCCCAATTTCATCACATCTTTATTGCAACATCGTTTAGTATTACATACCACAATCTCACTAAGCTTTTAATCAAACTGCATGTGCCATTCGAATGTGATCAGCAAATATTTGTGCATGTTGCCATTGATAGCCGAGGCCGCATACGTCAGATTACTGTGGTGGGGTAGCTCGAGCTCCTTTTGGCGGCATATCAGCCATGAACGAGAGCAATCACGCAATCCGGGCTAAGTATTGTAACAGGAAGCTCCGCTGAACATGATACCATATGAGGGCATGTTGTGCTTGGGTGGTAGGGGTGGGGTTTCGTGATTGGTATAAAGAATCTTGATCTCCCTGCCCAACCTTTTGGAATCGCTTGCTTGAGTGTACATATTCCAAGCGCTCAATTCGTCTAGGCTTCAATCGTCACTTAGACCTCAATTGGGCTTCATACACATTTCATTATTATCTTCAAAGCCATTGGTAAAATCCCACCGCCACAATGGCACCATCTCTAGAAACCGCAACGCAACCAACTGCCCCCCACGATCTCAGCAAATCATCCTCCTACGCCAACTCGGCAACCGCAAACAAATCCATCTTTCCAGACGGCATCAAAACCTCGGGTCAACACGAGCCCCTCTACGACCAACTCCGTCCTTACTCCGCCTTCCCAAAGGAAATCAATGGCCCCACAGCCTGGAATCGAGACGACTACAAGAACAACCCTGAGCGCTGGACTCACCAATTCTCCGACGACGAGATCAAGGAAATCAGCGATGCGGCCGACCAATTCATCAAGAGCGGTACACCGCTGACCGGCATCACAAAGGAGAAATTCCAACTGCCTAATTTCTCAAAGTTCCTAGGTCCGCTCAGGAAGGAACTTATTGATGGCAAAGGATTTATATTGTTCAAAGGCCTGCCCGTGACAGCCTGGGGAAATCGCAAATCCGCCGTTGCCTACATGGGCCTCGGGACGTATCTTGGATACTTTGTTAGTCAGAACTCTCGCGGCCATGTGCTCGGGCACGTCAAGGACCTGGGCGAGGATGCGACGCAGATCGACAAAGTGCGCATTTACCGCACCAACGCACGGCAGTTTTTCCACGCGGACGACTCTGACTTGGTCGGCTTGTTGTGTGTGGCGAAGGCGCTCGAGGGCGGCGAGAGCGATCTGGTGAGCAGTCATAGCGTGTGGAATGACCTGCAGAGGGAAAACCCGGATGTAGCCGAGTTGTTGACACAACCTATCTGGTACTTTGACCGGAAAGGGGAGACGTCAAAGGGCCAGAAGGAGTGGATTAAGACGGCCGTGTTTTATCTTGAGACGGGGGATAACGGGAGGGTGTATTCGAAGTAAGTTCATTTCTTGATGGGGGCAGATGGGGAATGGGAAGTGCTAACTGAGTGGCAGATGGGACCCGTACTACATCAAGTCCCTAACGCGCTTCTCCGACGCTGGGCTCATCCCGCCTCTATCGGACGAACAACGTCGCGCCGCGCAGATTCTCGAGGATACGTGCTTGAAGCTCGCACTGCATATGATTCTCGATATTGGGGATATACAGTTCCTATCGAACAACCACGTTCTACACGCACGCACAGAATACAAGGACTTCCCACCGCCAGCCCCACGACGCCATTTGATGCGCTTGTGGCTCAGTACCCCAGAGGAAGAAGGTGGATGGAAATTGCCCTTCCATGACAGCCGCGAGAAGAAGAGGGGTGGGATCCAAGTCGATGATACGGCGCCTGTTGCACCAGAGGATGCGGAGTGATTGTGCTGCATGTGGGATAGGAAGCAGTAAACGTAAAAAGTTGTGACATGAATGTCTTTATATGTACAAATCGATAACGCAACGCAAGACAAGCGACTAAACGCCCTCCCAAACCAGGATATTTAACGACTCAGCCACCCCTCTTCCATATACCCAAATCGTGCATCACGACTACATACAACCCTCATATCCTCATCTCTTCATCCACACTCCACTGTGCGCATTTCACACCATTCTCTCTCCCGAACCACCCTTGCGACTTGCCGTCCATTCATCCGTAGCTCCCAAACTACTCTCACTTTCACTTCGCTCCCCCTCTACCTCTCGCGTCTGGATTATCTGCACGCGAATATTATTCAGTTCGACCTCGTCCTCTGTTGCCCCAGGACGCGCGTTCCCATCCCAACTCGAACCCCGGCGATGCAAGACGCGAACAATCCCACTCGGTGCAGGAACAGCCTTACATTCCGTAACGATCGTAGCAGGCATACGCAGCGCAGTATCGAGAGAATGCAAGGACGGCTCCGAGGATTGATGCGGGAGCGAGTGCGAATGTGAAAGCGGACGTCCACCCGCGTCAACCGCTTTACTCCATTTCGACTCGACTGATTTCGACGTTTCCACATCATCCACTTTGTTGTTCTTCGCCAAACTAACCCTCCAACTCCTAGCCCTGCCGCTTCCCACCATGCCAACGCCGACCGGCCCGATCGTAGCACTCCCGTCTCTAGACGCTGATCGGAATGCTGATTCTCCCTCTTTTGGCTCCTTGTTGGATACCCAGTGCAGCACGAGAACGCAGAAGAGGATATCGGCGTTGCAGCACATGAGGCAGATGAAGCCGGGTTCGCCTTTGAGAACCATGAGCACGGTGAGGTTGACGACGGAGGTGGTGAGGGTTGCGCAGGAGCCGACGAAGGAGCGGAAGGCTGTGCGGTTTAGAGCGGGGTTGGTGTTTGCTTTGTAGGAGTGGAGATTGCGTAGGGGGATGACGAAGAGGAGGGTTAGGTAGACCTGTGTGTTGTGTTAGTTCATCGATGAGGGACTGCGAGGGAAAACAGGAGGACAGCGCACATTTACGACGACTTCGAATGTGATGAGTGGAAGCATTGCGATTTTTTCCATGCCGATGATGCAGACGCCTTGAGGGTCAATGTAGGTTATGCGACTGTATCATGTTAAGTTTGGAATATTGTGGGGTGCTCGTGGGACGTACAAGATAAAGTTCAGAATTACAAAGATGGTGTATGGAACTGTGGCGGATCAGCCTACAAAACCACAGCGAGTTGTAGGACACTCACGAAGCATGAATAAGCAATTGAACAGCCATAGCTTCGTCTTCAGTCGTGGTTGCATGCTCCCGCCAACGATATACTGTGCACTGTCAGACTTGACCGCTTTGCTCGTTTGAGACCAGCATACAGCTCGTTCGACAAGGAAGTAGTAAATCAAGATCTTGGTCGTCATATAGCATACAAGACCTGTCGTTGTCAGTAGTTGTGCTCCAATCCAACCTGGACCGTGACCCACATAGCAGTATGCCGCCTTCGCAGACCTCTCGCGAGCTGTTGATTCCAAAGCCATGAACGATGATGCTAGTAGCGAAGACGAAGAGCGCCGAGTCCGCGTAGATGAGGAGTATTACTTGAAGTGTTAGTATATCTCCGTTTATTCACAGTAGTGCGAGCTTACACCATTGCGCCAGTGGAAGTCGACTCCACTTCCTAATATTCTGTGTCCTTCGTGCTATTCATATTGTCAATCTCAATTGACCATGAGCATGAACCTAGAACTTACTCAAACAGAAGCAAAGCACACCAAACGTGCTCATCTGCAGTATGGTGCTGAGAACCTCACCCACCAACGGTACCTTCGCAGGAACATAGTCCACCGCCATACCAGACTTGCTTGAATTCAGCCTCGCTATCCAGCCGTGTCCGAAATGAATACTTCAGATCGAACACTGACAAGCGGGCAAGGCTGTGAAGCGATGAAGAAGTCGTACGATGTTGCAATCCCTGAAGAGGGGAAGCAGAGGAGGGCGTAGCGAACCCTGCTTCCTGAATGCAGGCATCAATTGATGGGAATTTGCCAGTTCAATCTTGGAACCTCATACTCGGCATGCTGGTCCTGCCAAGCGGGTGTTCCGGTAAGTGCCTTGTGGGAGGGTTGCAAGGAGGAGATAGTGGACGGCTGTGGCTTTTTGCGGCCGCGCGCGGGACCGACTCCAGGTAGCGTCGTTCGCTGAGAGAGGAGCAGATGGGGGAGCCATACGCGTAGCTCACTTTTCTGTTGATTCGTCTATCAGTGCGTGACAAACACGTCTGTGATAGTCATCTTTTCCTTGCAACCTCATTCAGTGTGTTGATCAATTTCCCTTTCCCACTTCCCGCCTTCCATTGCCTCGAACTTTGTTTTGGAGCTATTGGTGACACGGCACCTCTTCCGAAAAGTTGACTGGCTGCCCAACCTGGCTATGGCGCCTATAATTCCCCGAGCACGGGAAGTCCGCCGAAACGCACGGACGGTGCGGGAACGCTAATGCCACGATGGTCGCGATGGGAGCAGATCCGCGGCCAGATCCGGGCCCATGTTCAATCGCCTAACATGAAAACAGAGAAATTGAGGCGACTCGTTTGTTTGGAAAAGAAATATGAGGCCAAGGACAGTATCTGCAGCCGCGCACGGATGCAGACTCTGTGGAACTGAGG
>TARA_R110002003_G_scaffold3381_1_pt1 | contig 14067 bp, 15 predicted proteins | sample TARA_R110002003 | Tara Oceans TARA_R110002003 (sample SAMEA4396441) | marine metagenome | biome: Westerlies Biome; feature: [SRF] surface water layer (ENVO:00010504); material: water (ENVO:00002006), including particulate matter (ENVO:01000060) such as... | depth 5 m | reverse complement strand
TACTTAGGTTCTTTACAGACGTTTTCTAATAGCCTTACAAATTTCTTAGAATTAGCTGCTCTGTATAGAACTGCAATACCTATACTAGCAGTCGGTGCTATGTAAACAACATCTCTTGCTCTAACGACGCTATGCAGTAGCGTGCTTACTGTCTAATCAGTCGCTCTGGAGGTAATTTATAGTATACCCGCTACCGTAGAGCTGCCTACACACGAGTGGCTATAGTAATTGGACTTGTGCAGAGGCAGCCCAGACGGCAAGGTCGGATGAAAAGGAGCAGCCCCCTTTGGTGGATACCGAACAGGCAGTTTAGGCGCGGAGGAGAGAAGATGACGCGGCCAACGATCCGGGGAAATCGATGATTCGCTCCTATCCGCTGTCGCCCATTCGAAGTGCGAGCGCATCAAAGTGCACAAGGGAAACAGCAAATACCAAACAAAATCGCATGCGAAAACCTCGGTGGTTCTTTACTTGATACAAGCAGTGAATACGAGGCGGATGTGTCCCCTTAGAGTGTGGCTGAAGGGCGTGGCTGCGTTCTGCTAGGAGCCGTTGTATCCGGCCGCTAGCCGTTAGGCCACTCGGCGTGACGCAATGCGTCACCAACCTCAAACCTCACATGCTCTAGGGCACGCGCGCAATCCCAGCACCAGATACTTGGCGCAAGGGAGACGCGCACCTCTGCCCTTCCCCGGAATGGGCGAAACACATGCTGGACGTTGATCATCTTAGCACAACAAATCTTGTGCATATCTCCTGGACACCCATCCCTTCAACTTTGACGTTGCATGAGCGAGTGGCCTGCTGTCGTTTCTTTTCCTGTGCGATAAGTCTGTCGTGTGAGCACTGAAGTCCGGCGTCATTTATTCTTTCCTTCATCATAGACATTCCTTAGATTTTTCACATTCAGCATGATACCCCGGATAGCGCTCGTTGCGCTCCTCCACGCCGCAACCGCTGCTGCAGTCTGCACGAAGCTCGAAGACTGCCCGCAGTTTGAGAAGCTCAAGACCAACGAATGCCAGACATACCACCACTTCCTGGCACGAGGGTCTACATCGCCTTATCCAGGCCACCTTATCGAGACGGTCGGCAAAGTCTGCGACCGGTTGAATAACAGCACACACCCCAATGCCTGCGGGTACGAGGATGTCGAGTACTGGGCGATGAATGGCGGAGAGCGGTGGTGTATATCGGCTCACGAGGGTGCTGTGAATGGAGCCGAGCAGATGCGCAATTACACCCAGAGGTGTCCGGACAGTCATTTGATCGTCATGGGCTTCAGCCAGGGCGGCAGCGTGCAGCTCGACGTGCTGGGCGGAGGCGGTGGCGAGCTATGGGGATGTGTGCAGGAGGACAATCCGGCCATGGACATCAGCTCAGCGCCAGGCAATAAGGGTGGGCAAACTACGCACCTTTGACACGGAAACATACTAACACGACACAGTCGCCGCGGCTGTCGTCTTCGGAGCCACCCGACGCAGCGCAAACCAGTCCTTCACATTCGGTGGAGGCCAGATCTCGGACGGTGGCGCGCCTCGCACCGCAGCACAAAACGCGGGCCTCAAGCCCTACGCCGATGCCGGCAGATTGCGCGAGTATTGCCAGCCCCACGACCCCATCTGCGCGCCCTTCACGGACAACGTAGACATGTCATACCACCTCGACTACTTTGCGAAATGGGGCAACGAAGCCGCAGACTGGGTCGTGAGCAAAGCGCGGAATGCATCTGGGGTCACAAACGGACGCGACAAGACATCGGGCGCCTCTGACGCGTTAAAGAATGGCATCTCACACCCCGTCGCGAACGTCTTCCTGTTGCTTTTCGTGCTGTTTGGTCTATAGTAAGTCGCTCTATCCGCAGCAGTTTGTCCTGAGTCAATACGAAGACATGAAGAGCATCAAGATGGCGTATCGGCTTGTCTAGACCACTTGCGAATGAATGAAGACTTATCATGACTCCAGTTTCGTAATCCGTCGCATCGCAGTCTGGAAGACGTCGTCGCCACGCTACGCGCCTGTCAACACGGCCGAAACGGTGTGAAGGATCGAGCATGCCGAGTCCCGGACGTTCTGACGGGGCACAAGCCTCGTATTGACCGGCGCTCTTGGTGATGCTTGGCATGCGGCTGAGTTGGCATAGCGGCGGGTGCAGCACCGAACCGAAGAAACGTCGACAGTAGCGAGCTTGAATACCAGGACAAAGTCACTCGGATGAGATGAGAGAGCCGATAAGAGAGAAGGCTGAACGCCGCGGCAGCGAAGCAACCTTGGCCACTTAGACGTCAACGGTACCCTTCCGAGTAGTAAACTACATATAAATAGGAACATTAATCACCAACCCGCGGGGTCGGGATACATTCGACAATTCAACCATTGAGCATCTTCGCCTTCACTTCACAGTGACGGCACAATCTGGTCCTGGTATTAGTCTTATTCAGTTCCGAATCAGGAAAGCCCTGTCAGATGAGATATCACGTGCTCGAATGAACCACAGCGGGACGGGAGACAAAACAAAGGACATGCGTGAGCCAGCCGTCTCGAGTAGTTAAGCTTCTGCGTACTCGTTCTCCGCCAATTCGAGGTGCTGTCCCAGTTCGGCTCTGAATAGGCCTTGATCAACGCCACAACCACACCTGACATCCCTCCCCATCGGCCAGAAACTTATAAACAGATTGCCCGGCTCAGCATCGAGCCCAGGCTTGAATCTTCCCATCAACCGAGTCGCATCAACCGACCCTCACCATGCAGAAATGGAACCCCTTCAAGCGCCGCCAAATCCCCTACCATCAAATGCTAGGCTCCAAAGAATTCACCGAAGCCTCGAGCGATAGCGGCGAAGGCCCCTCCACCCACCCGCCCAGCGACGACGTCGAGTACTACACGACGGAAGCGTTGCATCGCCCGCGTCGCTCCCTGCTCGCCGCACCATGGTGCACCGTTCTCATCGCGCTGACTAGTCTCCTCCTGGGCCTCATCAGCGGGCAATTCCTGCGCGCCGAACACACCATCGACGGATACCTCCGTACGTCTCCAGCATACCATGTCCAACCACCCGCTGCTTTGGTTTCGGAGATCTAACACGACAACAGCGCCCTACGCGCACCCCGCACGCAACGTCCCCGCCACCTTCACCCTCAACACAACCTTCACCACGCCGCCATCCCGCACCAACACCGACCTCTGGTCCGCACTGATGCCGCACGGCCGCGGCTTCGTGACGCACCCCGTTCTCACCTCCTCCGCGCCCAAAGCCGTGTCCGCATTCCATCAACTGCACTGCCTATACGGCCTCCGCGTCGCATATTTCGCACAGGTAAACTTCCTGCACGCCGCGAAACACAGCCTCGACGCGACGTTCGCGTACGTGCCGAACGCGTACTTGGACGGCATGAGCGAGCATGAACTTGGGCTGCATCATGTCGAGCATTGCTTTGAGTATCTGCGCCAGAGCGTCATGTGTGCGGCGGACACGAATCTGGAGGATACGGTGGAGAATGAGGGCGGGAATGAGACGATGCCGTGGGGGAAGGAGAGGGTGTGTCGGGATTGGGAGGCGGTGAAGGCGTGGGCGGCGGAGTGGAGGATTGGAGATGGGGAGGGGGTTGTTGGGTGAGGTTTGGGGGTGGGATGGAGTGGGTTCGAGGATCTGTGGTTTTAGGGGGGAGGGGGAGGAGATGGAGGCGCGGGACTGAGGGTTCGTGAAGGCGCCGGGACGGGGGTGGTGGTTTGCACTGCTTTTGGTCTGTTTTGTCTGGATGGGATGGCCTCTGCTGCCGGGAGAGGTATGCTAGGGAAAGGTGGCAGGACAGTCAAGGCTAGGGTATTTGTTTATTAGGGGGGTTGGCTGACGGCAGCCACTAGGCGCAACTATCTACGCCGACCATTTACTATCGCAAGGGGTATCGTTCATTCTGTCGCTTCCGTGATAAATGGAATATGCTCGTTCCTCCATGTTGTTGCCGCCTAGGTACAACCGGCCTCTTAGTTGAGCTTCTTGTTGCCGACCTGGACAGGGCGGCCCTGGCTGCGCTGGTACTGGAGGAAGCCGAAGACAGCAGCTGCCAGAACGGCGAGCATGAGTACGTTGCCTGTGACGATGTTAGCTCTGCTGCAATTATAGGCTTGCAGTGCGACTTACCGACGAGGAATGAGACGATGCCGCCTGCAAGATCCACGAGTCCCTTGAAAAAGCTGATGACCAGCTCGACGATCTCAGTCGCGAATTTGGCAGCGAACTGGGCTGTGTTCTGGACGAGGTGGCCAGCGGTGGTGAAGAAGGACCAGATGAGCTCGACGAACGAGGACACGACGTCGGAAAGAGCGTTGACGATTGAGGACATGTTGGTGGATATGGGTTTCGGAAGTTGATGCTGTAGGGTTGATGGAGGTATGGAATGTAATGTAGAGGTGTTGTGACTGCGATTTGTTTTGCAACTGTTTGCGACAACAGCGCCTGCCTTCACTCGAGTTTATTAGCTCCTACTCTGTAGGTTGCCCTGGTATGACGCTGCAGCTACGCCATGCGTGACCAGTCCTGTTTCCTCCAACGTGTTCGGTACCGTTACCGGCGATCTGTCGCTTGTGTGGAGGTGGCTGGTCGGATGGCGGCAGAATGCAGCGCTTTGTTTGGCTGAAGGCGGTGACGTCAGTGTGTAACAAAGTGAATACCGGGCAGCTGCGCTACTTCAGCCCTGCTGAGAGGCCTAGGCACAATGAACCCGAGATTCTAGATGTTGTGAGAGACTAGGCAGCCACTGTGTGGCGTTTCAATTAGATGAAGGCGATATGTGAAGGTCTGCATCATTACAGTCGATGTCTGAACCTGCTGTGTCGCTCAAGGCCTACCGTGTTGATGGTGAGCTGAATGTCAATCACTATGGTGCGTTTCCATCACTCAGCTTTGCAATGATGCGACCGTGGAGAAAATTTACCCCGATGGGATCATTGATGAGAGACGATAGCCGTTGAGTACAGCATCTGAGGTTGCGAGTTGCGAGTTGAGCGGCATTACGTCATCCCTCGGCTCCACTCGCCTTCCTCCCCTGTGCGGCGCCCAATCGTCCCGCACCCACCATCATGTCCGGCACTCTTGACAAGCTCTTCGCAAAGGGCAAGGCGAAGGTGAAGGAGTTCACAGACTCGCGACCGTCGCATCAACAGCAAGGCTACCCGGGCCAGCAGCCCCCGCAAGGCTACCCACCCCAGGGCCAACCACCCTACTCCGGCCAGCAATATCCTCCACAGTACCCTCCGCAGAATCCGTACCAGCAGGCCCCACCACAGAACCAGCAATGGAGCGCTCCACAGCAGCAATGGGGTCCGCCTCCTCCGCAGCAGCAATCCTTTGGGCCACCTCCCATCCCACAAGCTAGCAAGCCGCAATCATCGCAGCCCCAGGGCGCACCACCAGTTCCTCAGAACCGACCCAACTCCGCCCAGCCTCCACCACCTCAGAATCTGCCGCCTCCACAGGGCGAGAGAGTGTACTGGAAGCCGTCATTCGATCGCGCGACGCCTGTAACACACAATTTCAGGCACGAAATCGGCGACCATGGCTGGGGCAACAACGAGAAGCAAATGTACACGGACAACCCTGCCAACTCGTTCCACCACGACAACCGCCTCATCATACGCGGACTGGTGCAGGGTGGCAGCTACACCTCTGCGCGCCTGACCTCACACCAGACGTTCTCGCGACCACGCGGATACCTCACTGCCACGATTCTGCCACCAGTCGCGGAGGGCATATGGCCCGCGTACTGGCTGCTACCAAAAGACCCGTTCCAGTGGCCGAATGACGGCGAGGTCGACATCTTCGAGAGCTGGAATGGCGACTGCGTAAACCATTCCTGCCTGCATTGGGGCCACTACAACGGCGAGGACCACGATAAACATCGCGTCGTCGAGACCCACCTGCACGATATGCCGCGGCAACCACATACATTCGGATTTGCGTGGCTCGAAGAGGACGGTATACCAAATTGGCGCGGTCGCATGATCTGGTACATTGATGGCAGACCGGTCATGAAGGGCAGCATTCCGCCCGGCACGAGGAGAATGGAGGAGTACAGGATCCTGCTCAACATTGCCATGGGCGGGAATGTGTGTCAGGGGAAGCTGCCCAAGGATGGGTATTATGATATGGTGGTTAGCGACATGAAGATGTGCGAGGAGCCCGTGGGTGGCTGGCACGCCTTTGAACAGGCGTGGAGTAGCACGCCAGAGGGTAAGACGATGTGATGAGCTTACGACTAACGACCCTAATTCACTTCGGATCTATTTTTATTTCAAGCAGCCCGAATAATCAAAACGTCCCCTGACTTCGATCCCAATTTCGTCCTTCAAATCCATTCCTCGCACACACTCGCCCCAATGCATCACTTTATCGAAGCAAGAATATCCTTGACATTAGCAAACTTCAACTCCTCCATCGTCTCATCCCACAATCTCTCCATACACTTCTTCCCCTCCTCCGTATACATCAGTTTCGGAAACCTGCCCATCATTAGCTCTGATTCAGTCAGCTCATCCGCAGGAACGATGACACTTACGCACAAACCTCCCAAAACATAACAAACCCCCCATGGCTCTCCCTCCCATGCACCGCAACCGCATCCACATACGTCCACGCAGCCTGTTCCGGCGTCCGCGCACTCACCCTCTTCATCACGCGCATCAGCAGCGCCCCACCACCGCTGAAATCCCGATGCAACCCCGTCCCGCTCGTCAGCCCCGGCTCAACCGTGTTAACAACCACCCGCTCGCTGGGCACATTCCGGGCTAGCTGGTGCACAAGCATCATGACCAGCACCTTACTCGTCGCGTAGCGCTCGCCCGCCGCGAGGAAGCCAGTGTACGGTGCGTCGAAACTCGCCAGCAAGGGATCCGCAGTGAGATTCGGAAACGCAGCGAACAGCGCGGTGCCGGAGCCAACAATGGTCAAGCGTCCTGGCTTGTCGTCCGCCTCCTTCTTCGCGGCCAGGATCGGCAGGAGCAGGATACTCAGCAGCGCCGTGGACAGGTAGTTCACCTGTATCGTCTCGTCGTGGCCGGTGGCCGCGTTGGTTTTGCTGGCCAGACTGCCGCCGAGCCCCGCGTTGAGGATGGCGATGGAGAGGCCCGGGAGCGTGGCGCAGCGCGACGCGAAGGCGGTGATGGAGGCGTAGGATTGCATGTCGAGGGCCCAGACGGAGATTTTAACGCTGGGGAACTGTGTGCGCAGTGGGACCGCGGCGGCTTCGCCTTTGGAAAGCGTGCGCACGGCGAGGATGAGGTGGGTTACGCCGAGCGTGGGGAGGATGTGGGCGCAGGCGAGGCCGATGCCTGCGGGGGGTTAGTCAAGTCGAGGAGGGAGGGTAATGGAGGCGGGCTGAGATGTGTGGTCGGAGTTGGGATGGGGAGCTGTCGATTATATGGTCGGTGGAGAGAATACAAGGTGTTGTGAATCGGCGGGGAAATGGAAGAGCATGGGAAATGGATGGGGGTGGAAGTACCGCTGTTGCTGCCGGTGATGAGGCATGTTTGGCCCGCGAACGAAGGTCGGGGTTGTTTGTTTGGGACTGTTAGGCCTTTGAGTAGGACTTTGAAGAGGGAGTCTGAGGAGGGAGGGAGGGCCATGGACGTCATGGTGAGGGAGTTTGGTTGTAATTGAATGAATATGTTGGGAATTGACTGTCAGGCGCAGACCATGGGGGTTTACGTGTTCAGAACTGATATTTGGTGGGTATGGCCGACGAGATTGTTGAGTAGATCTGGGGATCAGGTTGTGTGCGGTTGCGGAGGCGCAATTACGAGCGCGACGAAGGACATTTTGTGTGCCTTCTTGGACGAATATATCACGCGGCTTCGAACGACGAACGGGGACAGCAGCATGTCGAATACTTGACGAGGCGACATTGTGGTCGAGCTGACATGATGGGGCATCTGAGCATTTGGTGGCTGAACCGCATCAAGCTAGCGTCTTTCCCGAAGTGGCCAGCAATCTGGTCGTTCCTTCTCGGTTGGTCTGTGCATCTGGCTGACACACCGGCTTCGCGCCTATCGTTGGCTACAAACCTCATCACTGGCCCTCTTCGGCAATCGTAATGGCTTCACTGGGCGTTTTCTCGATGTTTATAGTCTGCAGCCACGGTCTTCATGCTTCTCCGCCGGCTGAATTTAGCATCTCCTGCCGCACTCTTGCCTGAAAGTGGACAGCATTCTAGCTAGCAACAGCCAGCGTATCTCATCGAACTTCTCACCCAGAATGACGACCACATTCGAATTCGTGGCCCTCGATCCGTCGGCAAAACTGAAGCCCGGAAAGGAAACGCTAATCCGGAGCCGTTGCATGCAGGGCAAGAACAGGCGTCCAAATTCGCGCAGGTCCCGGAAGGAACAGAAGAAGAAGGCCAGCAACGCCATCGCCCTAAGGCCCGGAGAATCCCAAAGTCTTCTCTCCGTCCCTGATGTGTTGAACAAATTTGCCTTTGGTCACTTTCCATGGCCCAACATCGATACCGAGTCTCGACATCTCCTCTTCAAGGCCGTCGCGTTCAACGTCTCTAATGCATCACTGACACCACTCGATCGCTGTGTAGACTTCGACGCTCTCGAAAATGTCACCTTTGAATGGCTTTTTTCCGATGCCGCTTTCCTCCATTCCGTGCTCTACGCCACGTACGCCGTCAACGATTTCCTCTCTCCACAGTGGAACCGCCAGCCCGGGGAGAAGACCCTCTTCTACCTTCGCGAGACGTTGAAATTGCTCAAGAAGAGAATCGCTGCACCGGGGACTCATGAGGATGAAGTCGTACTCAACATCGTGGTGCAACTTGGCTTGCTCGCTGCCTGCTTTGGTGATTGGTGCGCCACCATCGCCCACTTTTCCGGGTTGCACAAGATCATAGAGCTAAGGGGCGGACAAGAGTTCTTGCGCACGCGTCCAAAGCTGCACTTCAAGATAGACCGGCCAGTCCTCTTATGGGAAAACTTAAGTGTATGCTGACCACTTGCATAGCCTCGACCTGGCTTACTCGCTGAGCTCGGGCAAGCAGCCGTTCTTCCAGCGTGCATCAACACCGTGGCATCCGATCTTGACGGCCCAATCGCTAGATTCTGAGCAATATCATCCCCTGGCACAATGGGACTATCGGCTACGGTCGGTGTTTCTCGACTTCCAACAGCTAGCGACAACCATCAATCGATATATGCAGTCACATGTCCGGTACAACGCGAAATGCTTCCAGCATGTGTTGAGCGCGCTGCAGTCGAGGTTGATGTACCTCAACGGAACTCTCGAGGATCCGACGCAAGAGCTCATACGCTTGTGCTTGCTAGCCTTCCTAGCAACAACGTTCAAAACACCAGGAAGAGCGATACCGTATGGCTGGATCGCGAACCAAATTGCGAAAACTTACATGGAGATCGATACATCTCTCATCTCGTTAGACTATGCTCTACGGTTATGGGTCCTTGTGATTGCAGCCATCTCGGTGACCGGCGTCGAGGAGCTGTGGCTACAGACAGCCTGGAAAGAATATCTTATGGACTTGGGATGGGATGAAGTAAAGAGGCATCTGATGAGCGTTATGTGGGTTGAGTGTATACATGACAGTCCCGGAGCTGCAGTACACAATAAACTCGCAAAATTTGCAGTACAGACACAGTCATGAGGAAATCTTTTCGAATCGCCCAGACTGCAAAACTCCAAGATGGTAGGATCCGCACAGGTGCATGACCTGCGGTCGGCCTGACCGTGCATGACGAATTCACACAGAGTCAAGAGAGTCGGATGGAAATAATAGATCCTGTCTCACTCTGTTCAGGATACATCGGTGTTGTCATGATTGAAGCTCCTCCGACTCAGGCGATATTCATATGGCATTTCTTCTCGTCGCACATAGTTAGTTTGGCATTACTCTTCTATCACGCTAGTGTGTCCGATCACTCCACCAACGGCCCGGGCACTGACCAGCCAAGCGAACTCATTCACCACCCCATCTGCATCCCAGCAGTAACGACCCGGATCCATGTCTGCGCGACGTAAAACAAGCTGGAAGTCTAGATCATCGTCCTAACCCTCCTCCTCGTACTGAAAGTCAACATTCAGATTGAAGCTGAAGACACCTACCTTGGACTGAACAGCAACGGCAACTTGAACGAGCCGCGGTCGAGTCAGGGTCTGCTTCACGAAGTAGTCTGGAACCGTTCTATAACTGGTGATGGAGTGGCCGATGGCTGTGTCTCGCGAATGCCCGCGCGATGAAGCTATTGAGATCGGCTACAGTGGCTATGAGTTCGGCATCGATGCGCGCACTGTGTTCAGAGGCAATGAATTCTGCGTCTAGGTACGAGACCGCACTGAGCAGTTCGACCAAGGGCAGAAGGTCTGCTTTTGCTTCGAGGATGTGCCTGAGCACAACAAGCATCTGGCCTCGATACCGTCCCACGGTGGACTCGGCAACCCCGGTAACCGGGAAGCAGCCCCAATGACTCGGTTATGGGTGCAAGGTACACCGACATTGACTTGCTGCTGATGAACAGAGTGCAGGACTCGTTGCGGACTTGGCGACAAGATTGTGCTAGCGCCGGACTAGACCATGTCCTTTCTTGCGTCGACTCGGAGGGACAGGGCCTGAACTAGCGGTCATCGCAGGGCTCGCCGTCTGAGTCAACAGGGGTATTGCCGGCGATGGCATGTTTATGAACCATGTTCCGAACTTCTGTTGTAGTGTTAGAGGCGTCGACTCGGGCGGCAACTCCGCGAGTATAGCTTTTCGAGGATAATGTGATTGAACTTCCTGCCATGGCAGCCGTCCAAGGCGGACAAGGTCTGTCGCTTTTCAGAACCGTAATCTTTCCTCGAGGTGAGCCTATCAGTCAGCTGAGCACCAAGGTTTGACCACTAGCTAAGTTCAACAGAGCTTCGGAACAAGATCTACTCATACTGCGTCGAAGACTAACACTCCACGCAAATTGAGAATGATACGACTTTCTGTTATCGCAATTTGTTCGCATCAGGCATATATCTCTGGCGCGAGGCCAGCCATACGCAGTACTTTCGCGAGGTGCAACCAGAGTATAAACCTACATCGTACTACCGACCACGTCGTTTTTTAGCCTGACGCAGGTCCGTCGTCAGATTCGCTGGGGATTCTGAATTATTATCGACGTTTCGATATCAACAAAGGCTGGCCGACGTCGCTGCATTAGTGCACACGTTCTTGCGAACATCACTCGCGTCTTCGCGCGGAAATTTCCGAGGAAAACCGACTCTCCAAGTCCAGCTATAACAAGGATGCGAAGCTTCGTTGAGCTCACATAGCTGATTCGACTCTATCCCACAGAGACCCCCAAGTAACTTTGGCCATTCCCTTTCGGTGTAGCTACATGGGCTTGTATGAATATGCTCTTTCTTTCTCGTGCACACATGATCAGAGCACGCATAGCCTGTCTCACGCATAGCGCGTGCTCGTCTGCATACCCTGGTTCGATAAACCTGTTATCACAAATATTGATTATGATACCGACTACCGCTGTCCTCAGTGGAAGTTGTTGTTTTGGAAGGAAGATAGTCGCCTATGGATGATGGACGGCGATGCCAGTATTGCGTACGAAGAGGGCCGAGGATGAGACGATGAGCGGGTTTCACTTCCGATACGACGCGTGATGAGACGCGCGATGAGACGGAGAACATTGCTCTGCATTTTGAAGTAGGGGGTGTACAAGGGCTTGGGAGGTGTAATATAGAATCTATGACGAAGCGGAGACGGACGAAAACTAACTGTGGGCATGTTAGACAGCACTCGCAGTGGAACTCTATGGTCCTCGAAGATGTACATTTCACATGGTAAGGTATGCAACAATCGTGCTTTTGGCGGTGACCAGACATGAGAGTAGAAACAAGACACCGATGTTTTGATTCACGCATCGCACAAGCTCTATACTGCCGTTTTGTTTCTATTCCCCCCACCTTAGTATGAAAAGTTGCTCCCAGCTACCTAATCTCCACCTCCGTTGTCCTCATGATGCCCTTTTGTAGGGGCAAGATACTCTCATCACTCTCCCCAGCCCTGCTCCCCCTTCGCCCATTCGCCATATAACTCACAGTGCCTTTGGCACCATACTCTTCGTTGAACTGGAACTCCGGACTCGCGCGGCTCGCCCTCGAATTCGACCCCTTCAGATCATCCATGTTGTAGCTCTGTGTCCCACTGCGATCCGATTGTTTCAGATACCCATTTGAGACTTGCGGCCGTGAGCGCCCGTTCGTGTGACCGCGCGACCCGTAGCGTGAGCCGTAGCGCTCCCCGGATGTCAGAGCGGACACGACGCCGAAGAAGCCGGCGGCGAGGGGCTTGAGGGTGGGAAGACAGGCGGCGATGATGCCGACATTCATCTCGATTTGCTGCCAGATGTAGTACCATGAGCCTTTGCCGGAGAAGTCTGTTTCTTCGAAGAAGTGGTATTGGAGAGGAATTTTGTAGACGGCGGTGGCGCAGGCACTTGTGGTCGTTAGCTTCTCGGATGAAATGTTTGCTCGAAATCAACGTGGCACTTACAAAAGACCGAGACCGAGGACGATGCAGAGCGATATCCGGGTGCGTAGGTTTGCTTGGAGTTTCCACACCATTGGTATGGGAAGCACGGCGAGGAGGAGATCGGTGAACAGATTGAACACTGTTCAGTTACGTTAGATGTAGCCTTTTGGTGGGTATTCGGGGCCGATGTCTTACCTGAGTTGAAGAGCCCAGTATTCCGATATGTCGTCATGGAATAGCACGTTGCGGTTCTAAGCGATTTAGTTCTATAGCCAGCTGCTTAGATCAGTGAGAAGGCTTACCCCGTCGGCGGGCGCAATGTAAAGTCCCATGCAGCAGCTACAGGCTTACACTGGAGGATCAGGGACAGTACCGATCCGATCGTGAAAAGTACAAGGACCACTATTGCGTCTCGTCAGTGCTGAAGACTTGATCCCTATGAGCGGAAGATCTACATACCCATAATCCCGTAGAGCACCCATCGCCAGTGACGGCGATGATCTGCTAAACGAAGCAAGAAACATGCGATGGAGAGCTTGATGCAGGTATACGCAACGACCACGATCCACGCGTACCACCATACGACCTTGAAGAATACAGCCATGTAATCTGGTCGTACAAATATGAAGTATTCTGCATGATGCCCAATTCCATACTTCGTAACGGTGACGAATAGTGAGAAGCATATGGCGCTCAAGACCTGAGGCGATGCTGTCAGTTCCAGTGACCGGGTTTGTGGCAGATCTGCAACATGTTGTGCTGATGGAACATACCGCTGCAAGCATCATGATCCAATCTGACATGCCCAAGTCAGTGCAGCCCGCAAGATACGAGGCAGGGGACACATACCATCAACACCGAACGTCTTGAGCATAATTGCTCTCACGTAGATGCGCATCAACACACACAGCATCGCTAGGCCAAAGATCGTCCCATCGACCGCTAACATCTGCGGAGCTAAGTTTTCATCCAGGTATTCTTGCGGAGGAGGCGGCGTAGCAGGCGGCGCCTGCCGCGCAAGCAGGTGGACAGCCATTCCAACAGTTGCGATCGACGACGAAAAGTGGGAAGCCCTAGGACAAAGATATCAAGCACTGATGTGCTTAAGATGCGACATAAGTATAATCATGCTTCGCTGATTAGCCGCAAAACGTCGCACGTCTTCGAACACGAGCAGAAACGTGACAGGCAGGCATGGCACGCAGGAGTTCTACATAAGGTTTGTCGCCGCGCTCCTCTTCTAGGTTCACGCAGCCGAATGGCTCAAGAGGTTTCCTGTAATGTAAGTTTGTTGGGAGTGGGAACAGGTAAATTGTCAGTGCGTTACGGTTAAAGTGTCATTCCATCCGGACAGCTGGTGGAAGTGGCGCCCCGCTCCTGTCTTGGAAGGTGGCACTCCGTGCAGCGTCTCCATGGACGAGAGAACAGGCGATCGTACCGTGTGTGCGGTAGATAATAGCGTGTTATATGGTTCTGGTAATTATTGTATACTTTGCCTATACACATGTCACTTTCCGAGCTGGCGATCGATGGTGTCTTTTTT
>TARA_R110002003_G_scaffold28_19_pt1 | contig 14068 bp, 22 predicted proteins | sample TARA_R110002003 | Tara Oceans TARA_R110002003 (sample SAMEA4396441) | marine metagenome | biome: Westerlies Biome; feature: [SRF] surface water layer (ENVO:00010504); material: water (ENVO:00002006), including particulate matter (ENVO:01000060) such as... | depth 5 m | reverse complement strand
TCACTGGAAAAAATCTGGTACATTCCGAGAAAGGAGTTGTATATGTCAAAGAACGGAACGCGAACGGTCTCGCCATCCGCACTCACTTCGGGCAGTTCGCCGCGGAAGAGTTGAGAGGCAAAGATCGCAGCGAGAAACGTGAGAAGGAACACAAAGAGGATGAGGTTCAGGAGACCGGTGACGTTCCCGAAGACAATCATCTAGGTCCACGTCAGCTAGAGCAAACATTATGCGCGCGGCACGTACAATGAGATCCCTGGTGATTGGGACTGCCAGAACGACTCGATACACACGGATGATTTGGAAGATAGTCAACCATGCGTAGGCTTTGCCACCGTGTGATTCCTTGATCGCCGGTATCTGAATCACTGTAGTGATGATAGCGATGAGCAGGTCGGTGATATTGCGCTTGCTGCTGAAGAAATGTCTCCAGTCTACGACAAGTCGAATCAGTGTCTCGAAGAGCAGTATGAGCGTTACAACGGTCTCAGATCTGTCAATAAACGTCTGGCGGAAATTACTCATGCTTGCACTTTTCATCATCTGACAAACGAGGCCGTAGGCGATGACGATTACCCACATCCAGAACGTCTTGTCGTATATGCGTTTCAAGCTATTGACGCGCTTCTTCTCATCGCTTTCGTCTGTGGGCTCTTCTTTGATAACTTCTCCTGTGAAAGCGCTGGTTTTGCTCTCTTCTCGAATGATCTGGAAAGAAGAGGTAATGACAGCAATGAGCAAAGATATGAGCCACAAGGACAAAATCACAATGCCAACGATAAAAAACAAAGAGCTAACCAAGTAGTCCGTGTCGGCCATGGTGTACAAGAGATCCGACCATGTGTTCGAGGACATGACTACGAAGACGAGCTCGAGTGATTGGAGGATGTCGTCGAAGCTTTTGGTGCCATTGAACGGGTTTTTGCGCTCTTCGCAAAATGATCCGATGGGACAAAGGAAGCCTTTTCCTTTCTCGGGACCAGGAGGCCTTCCCGGTGCATTGATATAGCCATGTGTGATATTTCCCGGCAGCAGATGGCCGCCGCAGAACTGTCCCTCATTGACAAAGGGATTACCACCGTCGGGATCTTGCCAGACGCAGTTCCTTCTCATGCTTGATTTGAAGCTCTGTACGCCGACGATGGAGAATAGTAGCCAAAAGAACCCAATTAAGAAGGCCACGTTGACAAGAAGTGGTGCTGCTTTCTTCAAACTGCGAAGAATAACCTGAACAGCCATTAGTCACAACTGGAGCTAAAGATCGAGGTGTAACATACCGAGGTTCCACTGGTAAGGTTCAACAGCCGGATGATGCGCAAGCAACTGAGCATATCGAAAACAAGAATAACGCGGGTATTGTCGATGCCGATCAGACCCAACACGAAGGCGATCCAGAACGAGATTACAGCCAGAAAGTCGGTTCGGTTAAAGGAATGTCGCAAGTACGCTCTGTGGGCCAACCGAATGCGCTGCCGTTCCCGCAAATCGCCAGGTCCGATGTCGACATGCATCTGCGCAGTGGTGAATGTTCGAAGCACCGAAGGCTGTTGAGGTTCCATCACGTCGTCATTAGTCCCACTGCGCCTTTGGGAGGACCGTCTCTCTGGCCCACCAAAATATCGATTAATCTTCATCATGACAGCTTCACGAAGGCCCACTTGTCGATTGATTGTACTGTATTCCACAGGATTGATGATGAATCCAGACACGATAATTCGCACTACGACTTCTACTGTGTATATTACGAAGAGGCCGAGTAGGGCATAATCGATACCGGAAAATTCGCGAATGTCCTTAACTATGCCCGGTTCGTATTTGGCCTTGTCGCGCGCATCAATTGCGAGTAACACAGTCTGAATGATGATCAAAACGAGCAGCAGCGGCTCGGTGGCCGGATGAACTAGAACGTCGCAAAGCTTCATCCTGATCTTGCTGTTGGCTGGGAAAATACCCAGACTTTTCCCACGTAAAGGGTTCGGAGGCCGCTGCCATTGCACGCTTGCTCTACGCGCATGGACCACCGGCGATGGTGGCTTTTCGCCTGTTGGAGATGGCGTTGGCGAAGAAGGACCATCTGTAGCATATTCTGGTAGTGCAGGGAACGAGGGCGGTTCTTGAAGACGAGCATGCACTGTCGATTTCCGGCGAAGCGTGTGTTCGGTGACATGAGAATCATTGCTGACATTGACAACACGCTGAGACATGTTCCGCATGATGGTTCCGGCCCGATTCAGCGGCGACGAAATCTGGCCAGGGGACAAAGACCGCTTCCTTCCTCGTGAGTCCCTGAGACCCGCTGTTGCCGCTTCCACCTGCCCCAAATTCTCGCTGTGTCTTGCCAAAGGCGAAGCATCGCCAGGACTCAGGAAGCGCACGCTTTGGAAGCTGGATCGGTCCTGCTGCGGGGACACAGAGGCTGCAGCGCCGCTGATGGGTTGCAGATGTTGCGTGTCTGTCAGTCGCGCTGTGTCGTCGTACACGGGCGAGAAGTAGTCGCGGTCCTCCGAAGTGGCTCTCTCTTGGTAAGGATGAGCATAGTGCCCATATGTCTCCTCTGAGGAGGAAGCTGGTGTAGCAATTGCTGGAGGAGTGAAGGGCGGAGATGTGTCGCCCTGAAAGTTCATGTCCATTCCAAACCCAATGGCAGCCTGGAACGCGCCTGCATCTATAGGCGAGCCCACATCGTCGTCGTCGTCGACTCGTCTTATTGCCCCGTGCTGCGGGCCCACGTTCGTGTTGATCTGCGGTCGCAAAGCGTGTCGCGTAGGACTCGGCGATGCCTCCGCTATAGGAGCATACTGGGAGTCCCTCTGCCTTCCAGTCGCGATCGCCCCGGTTTGCCTAAGCAGGTTCCGCCCGCGGTCGCTGAGGGTCCTCCGGTGCTGCTGCGGCGCAAGGTCATCATCGTCGTCCGGTGGCCGATTCAGGTCTTGCAGCGGTATTGACTGGTGGGAATGGTTTCGGCGATGATTGGGGTCGGGGTAGGACATCGGAGCGTCCGTCCTGGTGTGATGCGCTCAATTCGGCATCTGGGCGCCGCTTCTCAGCTCGGGAGACGCTATCGCGCGACCATGTAGGGGATATCGGACGGATATGGGCGAATGAGCGTAATTGGCGATTGCAAAAGCGGTAGAAGAGGGCGTGGGACTGGCGCAATGCTGTCGAAGGAGAGTTTGAGGGCTTAGGAGGAGGTCGTGTTCAAAAGACGCGGGATGGGATGGCGGAGTATGCACGGAGGTGAACATGTCCATGTCCAAGCCAACCGCAATGCATCAGCCAGCCAGGGTTCGACTAGCCCTCTTTACAGCTTAGCTGCGCAGGGGCTCAAATGCCGGTATTTTTAGTCCAGCGCTGTGCCTCTGGCGATCACGTAGTGCACGCAACCCATAGAGATGCGTCTTCTCTTCTAGCATGACTGCTACACCCTTTGAGCGTCGTTTTTAATTTATTTCAGCAGCGACCCACGATACTCTTTCTCCTGAGCGTGCTGAGCCACCAACACCAATCTCGAAACAGCTTCACCGGCAACGCGCATACGCCCCTGTTAGTCGTCGCGTCAGCCACTGAGCCACATCAGTCAGCCCTAGGAGAAGAGCCGGTACCATTCCGCATCACGCCGTGGGCATTCGCCAGTGGCGCAGCTCTCTTTATTCGCAAGGAGGGTGAATAGAATTCAACGCATTCATGATAAAAAGAGTGCTCAGTACGCTTCGTCGAGCTCTGTTCTGTAGGCGTCGCGACAATTTTCGGGTGTGTGACGTAGGATGATTGTGCACTCAAACACGAACATGCACCGACCGTATTCCTGCTCTATTCTAGCACACATTTACAGCTGCACAAGTGACCTGGATGCGAAGACAACATTTGGGTTGAAATTTAGACATTGCAACAAACCATTCGAAGATATCAAAATCATTGGTCCTGCAAAGTTGAATGTGAAGCAGCACGGTACGCTTTACCGCTTTTGGCTCTTCCGCAGCCGAAAGCCGCAATTTGGCGACGCGCTTTCGTGCCTCATCATCGTGAGACCCACATTCACCCTCACCACTCCCATCGCTGGCCAGCTGCGACACCGCCGTCGTCCATATCTTCCGCGACATCGACAGTCCTGGCAGAAGCCCCGACATAGTCACACGAACCAACACACGCTGCCTAGACGCGTCGCCTCAGGCACGCCCCTTCAGGATGCCTGCTCGAAAGCGCGCTCGCGACGAGATGGAGGCAGAGGAGCCCGTCGAAGAACCCAGCACCCTCCAAAAACTGCGCAACATGTGGCAGTTCGCCAATCTTGCACAATACCTCAGCCTTTTCGGTGACGCAATCAAAATCGACAGGGACTTCGACATCGAGGTTCGTTCAGCTTGCGCCCGGCGTCACTGCGGATGCGCCAGATGCGATTGAGACGGTACGCATGCTGACATGAACGTAGGAGCTGGAGAGCGAGTGCCTTAAGCCTCAGGCCTCGGAAAAGCTTGCACAGATCGGCCTGGCGCTGCTGAAGCATGTCTCGTCGCACAAGGGCTTAACGTAGGTTTACACTGTTCGAGCTCCAATGCACGCGCTCATTAGAGACAGGCCCGAGATCTTCGACGAATACACGCGCCGCCAGTACGTCGCAAAAGCCCCGAACCGGAACCCCTTTGGCACCGATGAGGACCCCAACAAATTCAACGACTTTGACGTCTTCACCAAGATTCGCGTGCTGCAACAGCTGTCGACATGGACACTAAACAATCCAAACTCGATACGCGAGAGGCTATCGGCCACAGACAACGAGCAGATGTTATGGGTGGGTATTTCTTCTCAAACATCGGATTAGCTGCTGACCCGTCTACAGCGCATGGAACCCACTGGATGGGATTCTGAGGATCGAGTACTGTTTGTCTTGGATGACAACCGCATGTATCGACGGACCGACCCGCCACCGCCTCCTGAGCCCAAAAAGGCCAAAGCGAAGCCAAAGTCGAAGAAGTCGAAGGGCACGCGAGCGAGCAAGCGACAGAAGTTATCTACACCCGAGCCAGAGGAGGCTGCCGAAGGAGAGGAAGCGCCTGCGGTCCAACCGCCAGAAGAGCTCGAGGACGATGGCTTCGGTGGTATGCAGTGGGAATGTGTCTGCGTAACCCTCGAAGACTACCAAGAATACATGAGCGGCATCCGAAAGAGCCGTGACCCCAACGAGAAGATTCTGTACAAGCGCCTTGAGGAGGAGGTCATACCGGTCATGGAAGGCCTGGCAGAGGAGCAGGCCAAGAAGCAGGCTCGCAAGATGAAGGAGCTGGAGAACATGCAGAAATTGGCATTGGCGAAGCGTTCGTCACGCATCTCGTCACGACTTGAGAAGCAGAAAGAACAGGAGGAGGTCGAAGCTGCGCAACGTCAAAGGGAGGCCGAGCTGGCCATGGCGAAGGCCGAGCAGGAGAAGCAGAAGAAGCTCGAGGAAGCGCACGACTCTCGTCGGATGACGCGCGAGCAGCGGCTGCGCGAGCGCGAGACTGCCAAAATACTCAAGGAAGAGGAGCTTCGCAAACTGAAGGAGAATGAGCAAAAGCTTGCTACCAATGCTGCTCGACTGTCGGAGCGCCATCTCAAAGCCATGATGAAACAACACGAGATTGATCTTAAGCGATTGAACGAAGAAGAGGACTGGTTCTTCGATTGCGAGAAGTGCGGTACCTATGGTTCCAACCTTGTAAGTTTACCTCATCCTTCGAGTTTCCGCGTGGCTGATTGGCATAGAACGATAATACGCCACAAATATCGTGCGAGAAGTGTAATGTCTGGCAGCATGTCAAGTGCCACGGCATCACGGAGGACCAGGTGGATAACCCCAATTTCCAGTTCATTTGTGGCACATGCAAGCGCAAGGAGGAGGAATCGAATCAGCCCAAACTTCCGCCTCTGAAGCTGAGACTCACATCTGCTTCGCCGGCGTCCCAAACTGAACCCCATCTGAACGGGGTACAGCATCCGACGCCCACAAGACGCTTGGAATCTGTTCAAATACCAGTACCACAGGCTCATGTTGCACACATGTACCCACAGCCAGTCCAACCCATGCAACAACCATGGGTTGATGGACCGAGTCTGTCGCCACGCGGGCAAGCTCTGGGCCCACCCGGCATTCATCGATCAGAAGCCGCCTACGGTTCACCTTACGATGGTGCAAATGGCAGCTCATCACCGGTGCGAGCCAGACCGATCTCGTCAGGCCAGCCTTCAGGAAGTTTCTCGAGGCCCAACGGCTTCCCCACATCGTCACCTCCGCCGTTCAACCTTCCGCAACCACCGTCCAGCCCTACGAAAGGCCACCACATGTCACATCCACAACAGAACGGTAGCTCGTTTGGCCTTTCGAATCCTTTTGGTTCATCACAACATGCTCCACCACCGTACGCGCAAAGCTTCAGTCGTCCAGCCTCATCCGCCGGCCTTGCCGGCTCGCCAGTCAAGCACTCACCGGCTAACTCACCTCGACCGGCTAATGGCCTACCGACACACTACAACTTTAACAGTCCACATTCCTCGTTCCCGCCTAGCTCAGCACATCGGCCGCAACCGTCCTTCTCGCCCACAAAGCACAGCTCACCTGCACCATTAGCAGCACACATGTCATCCCCAGCACCAGCACCCGTACGGATCGCTCCTTCGCCATCGCAAATGCCGGCGCAGGTTCTGCCAGATCCTATCCCTGCACCCTCAAAACACGATGGTATGCGGCCGGTATCAAGTCATGAGATGAGTGAGACCCCGGTCTTTCCGCCAGCGCAGGCCCTGAGTCCCCAGCACAAGCCACAGATCATGTCCCCACCCGTCAAGAAAGCGAGTCCGACACCTGAGAAACCTCAGCCGTATTTCGCACCTTCGTCCGTGGGCCAGAATGGGTACAGCGGGGCTCATTGAGCTCCTTCGGTAACGATCTTGACTTGCAAGACTGGCATAGGTTTCAAGTCCCGTCTTTTAGATTTTGGGAGTCCTTCACGACTTGGATGTACGATCACTTGGCAGCACGCGGCGTTGACAAAGAGGTCATGTTTCATTTTTCGCATTATTAGGGGAATCCAACGCATGTTTCATTCGCATCATTGATTCCTTTTCGACATTCTCTTCTGGCTCAGACCTGTATTACTTCGATTGAATGGCATTCCATCTCGATCTCGACTCGTTCTGAGCACATGCTCGCTAACAGCATCGCAGGCCAGATCAAGCAGCCTTGCAGAATCCAGCGAACAAGTGCGCTAAGAGAGAGAAAACACGACATGTAGGTCAAGAGACTCAACAAGCCTCGCCGTAGCGCGCTGTTTGTTATCGATTTCGATCTCCGCGGTTCTAGAATTGCAGGGTAGCCGAAAGGGGTATCCAGCCTCAATTTCCGCAAGGCGCTAGCCCCGGCCACTACGAGCACCAGCTAGTGCTCTAACGGGACTTGCGATACCGCTCGACACGTTTTGGGCTATTCTCGATCAACTAGCGAACGCCTCTTCTGCTGTGGCTACCTGTGATGCGCGTCTGCGAAGATCTTAGTGGAATAAAATTTGAGGTTAAGCATTGTTAGGCGAGTCAAGCCGTTGCGGAGTGTGCTTGTGGGGGGAATATAAGGCCTCTTTCAAGCCCTATTCTACAGGATGTACCGATTCCACTCTCGTTAGCAATTGTGTTCACAATCATGCGGTCCTTCCTCGTAGCCCTCACACTCGTTTCGATCCCGTTCGTGGCTGCACAGAAAGTCAGCACATCTGCACGATGTGGACCTAGTTTTGGAGGCCTCACGTGCAAAGGGAGTACCTTTGGCAACTGCTGTTCTCAGTACCATTACTGGTAAGTACTCGTTACTTCTAGGATATGAGCCTTGACGCTAATGCTACATAGTGGTAGCACCACGGCTTACTGCGGCACCGGCTGCCAACCGGGCTATGGAGACTGCAAAGCATCTTCATCTTCATCTTCGAGCCTCAAGCCTAGCTCGACGCCCACACGCGTCACCTCGTCGTCGTCGACACGTTCAACTTCCCCTGCGGCTTCTTCAACGCTCAAGGTCACTACCAATGCACGATGTGGAAAGGGAGGAAGCAGCCAGACCTGCAAGGGCTCCAAGTGGGGTAACTGCTGCAGCCAGTACAGCTACGTAAGTTAGACTGATAATTGCAATGAACGAGATACTGACTGTGGCAGTGTGGAAGCACGACCGATTACTGCGGCACGGGGTGTCAGTCGGCTTTTGGCGATTGCAACGCCCTTCCCGTGAGCTCTTCAAAGTCGAGCTCGGTCAGCTCTTCGATGATCTCGAGCTCATCTTCCATTGCCAGCTCATCTTCCGTTGTCAGCTCATCTTCAGTCGTCAGCTCATCCGAAGTCGTCAGCTCATCTTCCTCATCCGGAGTCTTGCCAAGTAGCTCGCCATCACCGTCTCCCTCGCCAGAGCCCTCGCCCTCACCATCTCCCTCGCCGTCTCCAAGCCCGGTCGCAAGCGCATGCCCCGGAGTGGACAACCAATGCTTTACGTATGGAGCCAAGACCTACAGAACACATTGCGATACCGGCTACAGTGGCACGCCATACGCCCTGACAGGGACATACCAGCAGTGTGTCGACCGTTGTATTCTGACAAACTGCAAGTCCTTGTCATATTTGCCCAGCATACAGTACTGCTATGTCTGGGATGCAACCTATGATGGAAACCCCGGAGATTACCCTTCGGAAATTGAGTCTGCTACGGGACTGTTGGAAGATACGACTTGCGCCGGTGCATCGCCATCGCCGTCGCCGTCGCCGTCGCCGTCTCCTTCACCAGAGCCGTCGCCATCTCCCTCACCAGAGCCATCTCCCTCACCAGAAGCGTCACCTTCTCCCTCACCAGAAGCGTCACCATCCCCCTCACCAGAGCCGTCTCCATCACCTTCCCCCTCTCCATCCCCAACCCCATCGCCAGCGCCAACTGAATGCCCCGACGTTAACGGCCTCTGCGTAACGTACGGGTCCAAAAACTACCGAGTCTCCTGCGACGCCATCGTGGGCAACGTCCCCTACAGCAGGGACGGAGGCACATACGCCGACTGCGCCACCAGGTGTATCAACGTCAACTGCAAAACTTTCACCTTCTACAATCCGACCACCGGGACAGGCATCTGCTACGTCTGGCCCGATTCTATGGCTGGAAACGATTACTATGTTTACCAGAATTACCCCAACTGGGTGGCCGCCGTGGAAGATGCGACGTGCGTTTGATTGACGAGTCTTGGGAATGGAGGATAGACGGGTCCGTATAGCATTGTAATGTAGAGGCGTTGTTCGCAGCTTAGGGGGCTGGGTTTGATTGTTAAATCTATCGTGTATATATTTATGGAATTTATTTTGCCGTAGCGGCTTTCCAACTCGCAACATTCTGGCTGTGAAGCTGTTGCTATAACTGTCTCACGGTGGCTCTGGCAGAGTCTCACAGCTGACTTTGACATCCTTCCCTTCGAACTCACGCCATGCGTTGGCCACGTGAGCATGGCCCAGGAAATCGCCTGCGTTGTTCAGCGCCGAAGGAGAGTTAGTTGATGGCGATCCAGCCGATCCGCATGATGTACCTCGGCGATCATCGTGTGCTCATCTTTCATGTGTTCCTCCTCCCAAGCTTTTAGCGCTTTACGGCATGCCGCTGTTGAAATTGGTAGATCGACAGGGGCTTTAAAATTTGGGCTTTGAGTTCCGAACAGCAGGTACTGTATGAGGCATCCGCTGGCGCGCAGGATGTAAATGTGCAGCATGGCTAGGTCCTCTCTCTTGCTCCTGCGCTCGCTCGAGGGCCTTGACAGTGATTTGTGTCTCGTGAAGAGTGGCTATGGCTATTTGCTACAAAGCTGAACGCTGCCTGTACTCGGCGTATTGTCAGTCTTCCGTGGGGAACTACAGAGGTGGCTGAGAGGCTGCAGGCAGGCGACGACACTGCTCCATATGTAGTGCCACCGTGCCTTCAGGAAAGTTCCGGGCATCTTGAGATAAACGTGGCGCGCGGAAAAGGATATCCTTCGAGCGAAAGGAAGGAAGCAGCGTCGCACGGGGCTTTAAGATAGGGCAACGCTCTTGCCCATTCCAGAAGGATCGCAGTAATACCTTCAACCACGCATCTAATATGCTCCGCGACAACCACCATCCCGATGCACCGGGACATTCAACATCATTTATGCATGTCATGACATTCTTCATACATGAGTGGCGAGCTACTTGCGCTACGTATATAATCTGTGTAAACCCAACATCCATCAAGGACGCACAAGAAACGAAAGGTGGGTATCCAATATCTATATCCAATCTCCCCGACAGTTCACAACGCCAGCCCATCATCACCGCGACCCAGGCTGGTCTCCAATCGGTCCATGCGGGCCCCCAACACCTCCACCGTCCCACCCCATCGTCACACTCTCTAGCATTTGGTTCCAGCTCCCGTCACTCATGGGCGTCATGCCCGTGCCGGCATTGAGCGCTCCATACTCCCAGTCATTTCCCATGAGGAATCCCTGATTGAACGATTCGTCTGGCGGCAAGCCCGTGTTACTGAATGTGTTGCTGAACATATCCGCACCGCCAGTCGATGTCGACGTGGCGGATTGGCTGAAGCCAGGGAATGCAGCTGTGCCGCCTGATGCTGGGATATGGCCGAATCCTGGTTTTGGAGATGCGCGGTAGGGGAGGTGGTGTTCTGTTTGTTGGCCTGGGGAGTAGGATGAGTGTGATGTTGAGCCCCCACGAGAATTCGAGCTGATTGTTGCGGGGGAAGGCTGGTCGACGCTTCGATCGCCGGAGAGGTCCATTTCGTTGCCGTCATGGAAGGTGAAGCTTGCTGGTGTGAAGTCTTGTGAGGTGGCCGTTCCGAGGCCTGCTTGTGCAGATATTTGTGGTGGTAAATATTGAGCATTGTGCGTGCTGATGTTGATGCTGTTGACGTTCGACAGGTGGAATGGCGGACCAGGTGTATTATTCGAGTATTGCGTGTCCCGCACGCCTACTTTCGGTACGCTATTAGTCGAATAGCCAGCTGGATTGAGATTTGCATTGCCAAAAGTGTTGATCGAGGCAGATGGGTTCTGGGTCTCGCGAATCTCGAAGATCGGGCTGCAGCTGACAGAGTCAGTGTTTGCAGGTATAGTGGAACCCTGAAGAGGCACGTGTCAGCATGGAAGACTTACGCGGGATCCTGATACTGAGTCTCGACTCGAGAGCCAATCGTATCGCTCAAACTCTGCATCTGTTGAGGCATGCTTACCTTGGGATTGGGTGGCGCATAAGGCTTCGGTTGAAGTCCAAGGATACCGGCGCTTTCTAAGTCGAGGTCGAGCTGGACTAAGAAGGACTCTGTAAGAGGGTTTTTGCGTCGAAGAGCTTGCATTGCTTGCAGAAGAAATTGGAGGGAGGAGTTCATCTGTTGGTCTTTCGGTCGAGTCTTGAGGTATTGAACGAATACTCGTGCGGCTACATAGACGCAGAAGGATATGAACGGGTTCATCTAGCCTTGTTAGCTCGTGTTGCCGCAGTGCTAACGTGGATATTTACAGCGCCCAAGTCCATGTGGCTGATCATTCGCATGATGGACGCTATCTCTGCTGCTGCTGTCACGCATCGAATCTTGCTCTCGTTGCTGACATTAGCTGGCAGCCGGTGCTTGTCGGCCTTGAAGATGGCTGCCTGGTGCAGGCAAATGGCCGATGTGTGTATGCACATATTTGCGAAGACCACATTAGGGTCACTAATACCAGCCGGCAGGCGAAGATGATCGGGAAGGCCCAGTGCGGTCTGGAGGAGAATCTGCTCTATGCTCCGATGACGCGTCCAGAATCCGCCATTGATATCATCGTCACGATCGTCAAGGCCCGGTCGATGCAGATGCAGCAAATTCCGTCCAAACATTGCTGCTGTCAGCACGATGCCACCCAGTGGTTGCAGGCCTGCAGCACCGTTTGGACTGAGGACTTGATCCAATGACCCTGTGGGCATTGGTTTGCTCTTTTCGAATGCGTCGTCACTCGCTGGAAGATTAGTCGTTATCTACGATGAGTTAACATCAGGTACGGAAGAGTCAGGATTGAACATCTTACGTCTCGTTCGTCTATCGTCATTGGCCATCCGGTACCGATACTGGCGTAGCGGTCGACGCAAAAGGACATCCAGAAGGTTCGCCTTCGCTCTTCTCGCTCAGTCCAGTCTTTTGGTGGGGGAAGACATTGCTTGACGTCGAGACCAGCCCCATCTAAGCGATGCAGCTGCATCATCTGAGCGAGTCGCACAGCTCTTCCAGCCGACAACCATGCTCTCGGAAAGTACATTTGCTTGAATTCATAAGTGCAAGTCAAAATCCAAGCTTGACAATGCGCGAGAGTAATGGTCGACTCTCCATGTCCCTTCATCTCGTCCATCTGCGCATATTTCCTTGCTCTTTGATAGAAATGCTCCTGTAGTCCCTCATACTTGTCTGTCGCAGCTGCTGCCAGAGTCCACATTATGTATCGCAGGCAGACTGGGGGTCGCATGTGGGGCGCGAGGTTCAATGCAGCTAGGAAACGCGGTCTGTGTACGATTGGTAATGAGGAGTGTCCTTTTGTGAAGTAGATTTGGTATCTAATTATTGAATTAGTCCAATTCTTGCCAGCAGCGGGGAGGGCACTCACAACTCATCCATGACATCCTGGGGTGGCAAAGGCTCTTCTAACCCAAGACCTATCATCTCCCATGAGAAGTCTGAGCCTTCATTGTTCGTGTTTGCCGCTCCATTAGGTAGTGCCTCGACGCCTGGTGTTCTTGCATCTTGTATCCTGTCTTGGGTATTCAGGTAGTCGCCCGAGTTTGGTAGGGCCTGTGATATCGTGTTCGCGACGTATGCAGAGGTAGAGTCCTTCAGGGAGGTGTCCCTGCTCGTGTCGGTGGTGTCTTGGGTTTTGAGAAGGTGTTCAACCTGTTCTATACAGGTCGAGTTAGCGGCTGCGCTATATGAAGTGTGCGCCTACTTACGCAACCGCTGCTCAAGCAACTTCACGTAACCCCTCTTGGGCCCACTCTTCTTGCGCACCTCGTCGTAGGCACAATCATGCGAAAGCCTCATACATGTCCCACAGGTTGGTCGCGCACCATCGCACCTCAGCTTTCTCTTGCGACACAACACACATGCTATCCTTTTGACTTTGGCGGATCCGTCGTTCGGCGTATCCTGGCCGTTGGGGTTGTTGGAGTCGGCCTGTTGCGACAGATCATTGAAGAAGCTGTCGTCAGGCGATTCGGAATCCGGTGAAGGCATCCTCGCTGATCAGATATGCACGTCCGGGTGGAAAGTCGGTGGTTAGATAAGGAGTCGGACAGATCGAAAGCCCCACGTAAGCAGCACGGTAGTGAATCCTTTGGAATCCGGAGAAGGCGCTCGAGTGACACTTCGCGACTCGATCGCGTACTAGAGAAGAGGGAACTATGAGCGAGTAGAGTATCTATGTTCGAGTCGATAAGAGCGCGAGAGACGTGTTGCACAGCTGGTGATCAGGCATCACTTTTGGTGCTGAATACGGGCAACGCGAAAGCTGGAGTGTAGGCGTCAGACGAAAAGTGAAGTGATGCGTGTTCAGTGGACGACGAATGGCTCATGGCTGAGGCTGCGCCCTTGCGGGTAGTGGTCCATATGCAAGCCCTACCGCCAGGCGTGCTGCCTTATGGCTTACGGCGCGTGTCATGCATCTCCAAAACCGCTGGACGAATTGTCGCGGAGGTCCCGCTTGTCGGGATAACCGTCCTTGTCCCACGCCAGCGGAAACACAGCTCGGCGACCACGCTGTTGCAAACAATGGTCGGCTTTATGAATTCCTTTGCGTCGCTTGTTCGTGACTGGCACACGAAGCCAAATTTGAAGTCACTTTCTGCACGAGCGATTGTTACGTGCATGGTTGAGCCCCGCGGGGTTAAGTTCATCTCCGAAAGTAGCAATCGATCCGAGCATCGAAATGTGTGCGACTCTTCAGATGAGCATAGCTGTGAGGCTGAAGGGACGCAACATCATTGGACATGCATACTCTCATTGGCACAGCCTCATGGCGTATGCATGCTTGCA
>TARA_R110002003_G_scaffold40_7_pt1 | contig 14099 bp, 25 predicted proteins | sample TARA_R110002003 | Tara Oceans TARA_R110002003 (sample SAMEA4396441) | marine metagenome | biome: Westerlies Biome; feature: [SRF] surface water layer (ENVO:00010504); material: water (ENVO:00002006), including particulate matter (ENVO:01000060) such as... | depth 5 m | reverse complement strand
AAACAATGCTGCAGCGAATATATATTGTTTCTCAACAATATACCCCATCGGGTAGACTACATAGTATTATGCGATAATTGGTAATATGCCATCAAAACTAGTTTCACACTTCAGAGCTCTTAGGATGTTCGACGCAAACCACGATTACCAACTTGACGACTTCACCGTTCCAGACGACGAATCGGTCATACTCGAAGATACTGAGTTTGAGGATGACGACGTGCAATTCGAGTCCGATTTCGCCTACGAATCAGATGCTACCATGCAGGAAGACGAAGACGAAGACAAACCAATGTTGATCACAGATGCGCAGGCTGGATACCCGACAAATGTGAGCTCGTGTCGATTCGAAGCCTTCATGGAAATCTTCAAGACACTCATCAATCCACACACCGAGGACGAGCGTCTCAGTGAAAGCTGGTCAGATTTCAACAAGCACTTCTCTCATCTACCTCGACTGGTTCGAATCGAAATCAGGGATGATATCGAAGCCACGCTCGTCGAAGGCATCACCGACTTCTGCGATGGCTGGCTCTGCGCTCAAGGCCAGGACAGCACATTCATGACTCGCGCCAAGCTTCATACTGAGATGTCAAATTCCGAAAGATCTGGAGTGCGTGGCTTTGTAGGCAAGTGGTTCGGTGCGGAGTTCCGCCAATACTGAGACCAAGGCGCAAAAGGAGAGGCGTGGTGGAGAGAGTATATCCGTGCCAGAGATCGTTCTCTTGACATGGTACCAAGGCTAGATCACCCCAAGGAGTGCATCTCTGTTGGTGAAGGTCCTGCAATTCGGGCGAGTCTGCTCTTTTGGGCTTGTGTGCTGGACATGTTTGTTGCCCGCTTCTTCGAGCGGTACATTCGAGAGCGCCTGACATCCATCGCACAGAGTGCCCAATGGATGTTCGGCACATGACGCGTTCCTCCAACTCCCATTTCCATTACGCTATAGGCAGTGTGGGCGAAGACATCCGTTCACCTCCACTTATATAACCAGCTATAGTTCTAATTCGATTCTCTCTTCCACTTCCTTCGGCCGTCCTAGTCTCACTACCGCTTTCTTAGCTTTCAAATCCATCACAATGTTGAACAATGTCGCACTGCCAGTCTCCTTCGTTTCAAATCTGCAGATCGATCCAGGATAGTTTTCCTCGTCTTCAAACAATCTGCTCACCTCCTGCAAGCTAGGCTCTGCTCCCAGTCTGCTGCTGATTGCCGTCATGGTCTTCATCCGTGACAACGAATCTTTCAACCACACAGTGTCGCTCTGCCCGGCATGCTGATGTAGCAAGTGATTTGCGTGAACGATGCGCCCATTCGAGTCAGGCTCGCAGTATGCGAACGTGGATTTGGTGAACTCAAGGCCGAGAGACGTGTTCGCATCTGCCAGGAGTATGTGCGCCGAAGCTGCCATGCCGAAACTTTCCAGTCTTTGCACCGCTTCCTGGACCGACTCGCTCTCCAGCGCCATCCGCAGCCCAAAATGCACCGGCAGGCGCGTCGCATCCATGCCTCTAACTTTGATCGCATTGAGCAGCGTGCCCACCCCCGAGCTATTGAAGCCTATCTTGCCGATAATACCTGCTTCCGTGACTTGCACGATTGTCGGTTTCCCTTCCTGAGTGATCTTGGTGATGATAATGTTCTCTTTTTGCTGCGTCATCCACTGCCTTTCATCAGCACCTACATCATACTTCCCTGTCCAGAACAACTTACATCCCAGTTCTGCGCCAACCAAGCATGTTTCTCCGTATGCCATGCCAACGCCGTACAACCATCACTAAACAGGCCAAAGTTGATCTCCGTTCTGACATTCAGCGCTACAATATCGAGTAAATCTTTCCCAGCGCCGTCGGCAATTCCGCGCATTTCTTCGTGGTACGCGGGCCATTTGGTCTTTGCTTGCTGTTCGAATTCTGAAGCGAGGTCTTGCACTTGTGGCCATGTCTTTGCGCAGTTTTTGAGGAAAAGAGAGGCGTAGAAGGTTATGCTGCGGCTTATCTGGACAGATGCAGCCTGCCCGTGTTGGAGGCCGATCTGCGAGGGTGTCAGTAATGGTGGTTTGGAAAGGGAACGACGTCACGCTTCGCCCTTACCTCGTATGGCGTTCCTTTGCACTCGACGAACAGCATTTTGTATAAGTATCAGTGGGTGAGAAGTAAATGGTCTTCTTCTTATCTGATCGTGTCTGCTTCAATCTCAACTTGCTTACATTTCCGATCACACACGGAATGCCTGAACGAGCATCCCTCGGTACTCTAAGATCCGCTGTTGCCCCTCTCCTCGATTGCAAGCGCCTACCTCCGCCACCCCGCGCGTTGTCTCCCACTTTTGTCCGCAAGCTAAAGGCTTCCATTCGCATGGCGTGGAATCCTACCCAATGTCTCGGTACACTGGCAACCGGATCATTGCAGGCGTCCCCCCACTTAAAGCTACGCGACCTACTTGATGTGACACACAGCGGTATATCAGCGCTGTAATGGCCGCTCATGCGCTGTCGACTGTGGAGAAGTATGCATGGCGCAACGTCACGAAGTGAACTTATTGCCGGACATGGAGTACTATCTGTCGATGGAGTGATAAGGCGAAGTCTGCCACGACCAATTCCATGGTCTGAAGTCAACCCCACACGCTGAGCAACTTCGTGACACTAGCACCAATCATCACTATGCCGAAACGTGTGCTATGCTCGTACGGAATTGACATCGACGCCGCCGCAGGCTGGTGCGCTCCTGCCCACATACTTCTTCCCCCCAGTATGTGTTGCTGATCTTCCAGGCTGAACACCAAGACGGGCGCTCCTGCCAATCCGACAGACATCTCCCGCGGTGTGTTTGGTGCCACAGTGGGTATTGATCGCCTGCTCAAGCTGTGGGACAAATACAACATCAAGGCAACCTGGTTCACGCCTGCACACTCAGCAGAATCGTTTCCGAAGCAGATCCGCAAGATCGTAGACGCCGGGCATGAGATAGGTCTCCATGGGTATACGCACGAGTTTGTGTCGACTCTAAGCGAGGAGCAACAGCGCGATGTGTTGGCGAAGAGCATCGAAGTCCTGACCTCGCTCGTCGGGAAAAGACCGCGAGGCTGGACAGCGCCGGCGTGGAGCACCAGTCGTGAAACCGTCAAACTGCTTGAGGAATTCGGAATCGTGCGTTTTCCACCCTCGCTATCCATTGCAAGAGCACATACTCACATATATCCAGGAATACGACCACTCATTCATGCACCACGACTCCCAGCCCTACTACCTCCCCTCCCCCCACCTAAGCACCTACACCGAAACCGACGTCACGAAACCCGCCTCGCACTGGATGACGCCCATGTCGACCCTCAAGCCCTCCTCCGTTGTCGAAATCCCGGCAAACTGGCACCTGGACGACTGGCCGCCGTTCCAGCTCTCGCTCAGCCAAGCCAGCACGCACGGCTACGTCGACACGGCGACCATCGAGCGGCTGTGGAAAGAGCAGTTTGAGTACTTTTACCGCGAGTGTCCCGAGGACGGCAGTTTCATCTTCCCGATCAGCATTCATCCGCAGGTTAGTGGGAAGCCGCAGGTGCTGTTGTTGCATGAGAGGCTGATCGAGTGGATCAATGGACATGAGGGCGTGGAGTGGGTTACGATGGAGATGATTGTGGATGAGTTTAAGAGTGGGAGGTTGGGTGGGGTGGAGGTGGAAGGGGGGGCGGAGATGTGATGTTGCGGGTGGACATTGGCGGGATGAAATGTTCTTTGCAAGGCTCTGGACATTGCTTCCAGTCGTCTGCTTGGTAACATACCGTGGAGGATTTGAGGTTTCGCTCGAGGAGCAAGTGGGTTGGTGGAGTAGTGGGTCGTTGTCTGAATCGAAGTGACGTGAAACTTGCTAGACGCTTGAGTCATTCCGTATCCTTACAGATGCACGTTCTTGTTCCGTATTTGGGTATCACTCGTAAGCCTACTCGTAAACCTCGTCAAACCATCCCTCTCCTTTCTTCCCACACTTCACTGTCCCCTCGCCTTGCCAAACCCCTCCAGCGTCCTCCTCGTCCCCTCCACAATCAACCCATGCTCGACCTTATGTATCCTCTCCTCCAGCTCATCCAAGCTCTCTCCCTCCTTCAGCTGCACCTCCTGTGTCACAATCGCCTCGCCCGCATCCACCTCCGCAATAACCTCATGTATCATAACACCCGTCCGCTTCAAGCTCTCCTCCTTACCAGCTTTCCACGCCCGCTCTATCGCGCCCGCGCCCGCAAACTCGCCTGGCAGCGCAGGGTGCAGATTTATGATCTTGATGCCGGCATTGGCGATGGGAGTAAGGAAGGAGGGCGTGACGATGTGCATCCAGCCAGCACAGACGATGAGGTCTGGTCTCGGGTCCAGCGCGAGGATTATGGAAGCAAGGTCGGCGTCGTATTGCTGGCGTGCGGCTTCGGTGCCCTCGGGTGTTTGGGGGTGCTTCTTCTTGTATGGGACGAGGTTGTGGTAGGTTGTTGGTATTGAGGCTTTGGCGGCACGCTCGAGGCCGTAGGCTGCTTTGCGACTTTGCGTGTGTTAGCGACCATGATTTGACTGGAGCAGGATGCATCTCACTTTGATATTACGTGTGACACGCGTGTGCTTGGGAGGGTGCCGGTCGCGCAAGCGTCGATGAGAGCCTGTAGGTTCGAGCCATTGCCCGAGATGAGGACAGCGAGGTTGTGCTGTGATCCCGACATGGCTCCAAGGACAGTAAATGAAAGTGATTGAAGCCGCAATTGAGTTCGTTGGGTATATGGAGAGCTATGCTCGCGCGCCTCGAACCCAAAAACTTTTGGGATGTGGGGTGAGGTACCCCGCGCTATCGCTGCACCATAGAGACAAACGCCGACGCGCACGCCCTGGCTGCTGCGTCTTGATATCTCCATCAACTGAGAGCCCGTGAACATCCATCCAGAGTTGAGGAGACACGTCAATACCCGCGTATTGCGTAAAAGGACTTCGAGAGTCCTTAGCTATACCAAACGCCGATTCGCCTGCAGCAATACCATAGATCAAGCCTTTGCCCTCTTCGAACTGACCGACGCGTCGTCCATGTCCTCCCAGTCGTCTTCTTCGTCAATAATCGCCCTCTTCCGCTTGCTTATGGGGCCGGCACCGTTAGATGAGCCCTCGCCGGCGGCAAAACTTGCTCGCTTCTCAAGGCCATCGAGACGCTCTTCGTATTCTTCTTGCTGATTGTCGACTGCTGCCTCTAGCTTCTCTACCTTTTCCGACACTTCCATTTGATCTAGCGCATCTGCATTCTGACCATAGATTCGATGCTTCAGAGCCAGTCGCCAGAAGTAGTATTTACGATCGTTCTCGTTGCTTGCCTTTGACTTGCGAGTGATACGCGCTCGGTTGCGATTCGACGATGGTATCGTAGAGAGTAGGTGGAGCTCCACCATTCTGTAGAATTGTCTGTAGACGATCTTGGTTTCGTGGCGGAGCTTCTCGAGATCGACACCGTTGCCGAGAATCTGGTTTCGCGGTATAGGCGAGTCCTTGCGAAGCGACTCAGGCGGTAGGTTCGAAGCAACGGAGAGGGACTGGAAGGCGGGTAATCTGCGCAGGTAGACGATATCGCTGTAGTCGCGCATCGCATCAAAAGCCTCGCTTGGGTCTTCGACTGGAATCTCAAAGATAAATGGCTTCTTGACGAGGTCTTCGAAGATGGTATCGTACAGCTTGGCCCCCAACGACCGACCTTGATACGGTGGAAGAATCAGGAATTGTGATATTCTCTCGCGCGACGGGGTCTCAAGGCGGTTCAGTTTGTCCTGGATGAGAAAGGTCTCGGGATCTTGGGTCAACCGCGGAGGCGTATATTTCGTCGCATCGCCGTTAGCCTCTGGCGGTGGGGAAGGCAGCTGCTTGGTTGCGCGCATTATCTCCAAGGTTGGGAACACCCAAGATCGGTATGAGGTGGAGAAGCCCGCAAGGGTGTATGGAGAGACGGCCGTGTCTCGAAGAGGCGTCACTTCGTAAAGCAGGTACAGCGACCAGCGATCCAGTGTCTCCTCGTCATCCAGCCCCTCCGTTGTGGCGCCCTCAATGAATAAGAGGACCAGTATGCTCATGTTCTTCCATATCTGTCGGGTGGCCTCATCTGCCAAAGGGGACTTCCATATCTCGTAATGTTTTCCTTGTACTTCGAAGCTCTTCATGCACTCTCCCGGCGGCTTCCAGTCCTTTGAGAGTGCATTCGACTCGTCTCCTGCTGGTTCTGGCAGGTGTTTGCGGAAGAGCTCGGGCGACAGGTCTACCTGGCTGATGTCGGGTACATCCTTCAACTCCAGCTTCTCGTCGAACTGGATTTTGAGCTTCGGCTTGAGATCATTTGCGCGGAAGTCGAGCTCTATCTGCGGGTTCTTGTATCCGGTGATACTTTCATTCTCATCGACGACAGTGTATGTGAAGCTCGGGTTGAACGAGTCGTCGAATACGCGCTGCTGGTCAGTGCTCGGCCGGTAGAGGTTGAGGAAGAAGCACTCGTTCGAGTTTGTGACCCCTACGACTGAGTCAGTATGTGCTGGCTGATTACAAATAGCTGCCTATGATTGAGTCTGCGCGGTCTAATATTGGGCGGCGCACAAGCTCTCATGGTAACCTGCGGTGCCGTTGTGTAAACCGCTCTCTTTGAGCTTTCGAGGGTTGGAATGAGGTTGACTACTCACAATCATCGAGATCCATACTTTCCGAATCGATTTGGCGTTCAAGCTTGGGAGTCTAGTGTTGTAAGAGTGTGCTGTATGTCGGGGCGCAAACTCCAAGACCAGCAAGCGCGTCAAAAGTGAAGGTGAACTAGCGCGCCGGCACGCGTCGTGCGCCGTAGGGCTGAACCCCTGCGAGAGTTGGGAAGGTTTATTGCGGAGGACAGCAGCGTCTTCCCCGAGAACACCAACGCTCGCTGCCCGCCGACACACCACACACCATACCCCATCGCCAGCACGTCCAGGAGTAGTGGAGCATGGATAGCATAGGCTGACGCCTGCCCACTTCCTTTCGTTTTCGCCTGAGCGCATAATTACTTCGGCGCCGGCACGACTTCAGCATACACGATTCACCATGTGGGACGGCTTCTTTATGCTGCTCGCCCTGAGCACAATAATGGGTGTTGCGTGCGTCGCCTTCTATCCGTTACGCTACAGTGCTTTGCGAACTCAGTACTGATCATAGCAGCTCCTTCCTCGCCGGCATCCTCCCGCTCTCCTTTTCGCTCTCTCCGCGCCAACTTCGCATACTCACACTATTGGGCGCTGGCGTTTTAGTGGGGACCTCATTGATTGTCATAATACCAGAGGGCATTGAGACCATGTACAGCGCTGGCAGCAAGAGCCATTCGCACATGTCACAGAAGGCCATCCAGCCCACCATCCCGTCTGTCTCAAGCCTGCAGAACGGCGTGAGGCACCCTGCCGAGTTTCACACATGGAAGCGAGACGAGGTGGTGAACAATGACTTCTTGCCCGGCGGTCCAGTCAAGGCGTCGGGGCCAGACTATTCGAGCGACAAGGCGGCGATTGAGGTTCAATTGAAGAAGATGAAAGACGGCAAAGACAAAGAAAAGGAGAAATTGGAAGACACGCATCCACAGAAGGGCGGCGACGACGACTCGACAGAAGGGCACAAGGAGGGCCACACGCGCGTACATGCGCCGGAAGATGACGAGGTTGCGGGCCATGTAGAGCACGACGACGGGCCAAGTCCGCACGCATACATTGGTGTTGCATTGATCTTGGGTTACATCCTCATGTTCCTCGTCGACCACTTGCCGGAGACCATCTCGTCCTCGAAGCCAAAGTACCAGCCGATGCACATTTCGCTGTCGAATCTCCACCGCGGGCCGCACAATGCATCGAGTCTCAGCTTGAACGGAATGGCGAGCGAGGCGGTGACACCACTGGCCACCCCAATGCCCCCGCACATGGTGCCGAAGAGGACATCGTCAACTACAATCGGCCTTGTTGTGCACGCGTGTGCGGATGGAATCGCTCTGGGCGCTTCCTCCACAGCACCTTCGACATCACTGTCTCTGGTCATTTTCTTTGCCATCATGCTTCACAAAGCACCTGCAGCATTTGGGCTGACATCAGTCCTCCTCAAACAAGGACTTTCAAAGAAAACGGCACGGACACATCTCGCTTTCTTCAGCTTAGCGGCTCCGGTCGGAGCTATTGCGACCTGGGCCATCGTGCACACATTTGGCCGCGGACGGCTAGGCGGAGACGAAGGTTTGACCTGGTCGACTGGCTGGGTACTGTGCTTCTCTGGAGGCACTTTCTTGTAAGACATTCCCTACTTACGATTGCCATTGTGAACACGACTGACTGTGGCAGATATGTAGCCATGCATTCAATGACCGAGGCAACATCAACGCATGGACACGACGACCCTACTATCAACGGCTACATGGATGCATACCCCGGAAAGAAGAACCTGTCCAAGTCGGACATTGCCATTGTCTTGTTCGGCATGTTGTTTCCCCTCGTCACGCAAATCGGACATGCTCATGCGCACTAGCCGCGGGCGCGAGCGCTGGCCTATCAAGGCGTTGGACCGGCACGGCCTGGAAAGCCACGGCCACGGAGCAACGTGGACGGGCTGTTTATGATACCAAAATTTTTCGTTGTAGGATATTGAAATACGAGTTGACCTGTTCATGTTATGCTGATCATATGATATGCCAAGACACTTGTCACAACTCACTTGGACGTTGCGTCCTTGCTCGCAATCAAGCCGGTGAACGTTAGCATTGTGCTCCCATGCTCTTGAACAAAGTCTGCGAAAGTATCACTACCACGTCTCCTGCCTATACCGCCCCGTCTTCTCCATCGCAGCCAGATACGCCTCCGCGCCCTCCCTCTCCACCGCCCCATGCTTCTGGAACGTCTCGATCAGCGCCTCGCGAATCGCCTGCGGCATCTTGCCCGACGAGCCGCAGATATACACGAGCCCGTTCCTGTTCGCGAGCACATCGTACACAAGGCGACTTTGCTGCCGCACGAGGTCCTGCACGTAGACTTTCTGGCGCTGCGGCGGAGTTAGCTAGCAGAGGGAGCGCAAGGTGAGGGGGGAAAGGTACCTGGTCTCTGGAAAAGGCTGCAAAGACTTGCAAGGGGACGCCGGTCTGTGTGAGTTTGGCCCATTCGTCGTGGAAGAAGTAGTCGGCTGAGGCGTTGCGGCAGCCAAAGAATAGCAGATCGTTGACTGTGTCTTCAACAGGTTGTCCTAGTTCCGCACGCCACTGCATGCGCTGGTATATCAGGCTGCGCATTGGCGCGACGCCGGTACCAGGGCCGATCATGACGACCGGTCGATCTAGTTCGTTCTTTGTGACATGCAGGCCGCCTTTTTGCAGCGTGACTGCGATATCTTGACCCGGCGTGAGGGAGGCGATGTAGCGCGTACACACGCCCTGTCTGACTCTCTTGATGACGGTTTTGTACTTGACTATTGCGACGAGCAAGTCTACATCTGTGCTGGTTGGCTTTTCCAGCCCGTTTACTTCTTCGCCTGTCCCGATGGCTTCTATTTTGCAAGCGGAGGCAATGCTGAACAACCGGCCCCTCATGCGCGGCACCAGGCTGCACAGCTTCTGCCACGGCACGCTCACGGTTTCGAATTCTTGCAACACTTCTAGAATACTGCGGCGTGGGCGCGTCGTGTAGTCGTACAATTCGTCGATGTATTCTGGATTCGTGAACTCGAGTAGGCGCTCCTTTTGGAAGGTGTCGGTGGTGTAGTGTGCCAGGTGAGCAAAGAAGGAGCGGCGTGGGATGGACATGATGTCCAGATGGTCCGTCAACAACTCTCTCAAGGTGATTGTTGAAGTCGATGACATGGACGGGATTGGCAATGGCGAGTTTGATGGTGTTGACGGGGATGAGGGAACGAAATGCAGGGGCTTGTCGGCGATGGGGGTCCAGTTCGTGAGGGCGAGGAAGGCGGAAACGTCCGAGGGGAAATTGCGCGGATAGATTGTTAGTGTATCGCCTGGAGCGTAGGGATGGGCGCCGGGGAGGGAGAATTTGAGATGTCGGACATCTTGCCAGTGAGTTGGTGGTGTGATGCGGGTGTTGCTGGTTATTCGTGCAGGTATGCCATTGGGAATGGAAAGGAGAGCTGGTGGTGGCGCGTCGCCGTTGGAAATTGATACTGGAGGTGCAACTCCATTCTCGGGAGAAGTGCTGTCTGCAAAGTCGAGGATCCATTTTGGTTCCAGGAGGACATCGTCAGGAATTGCAGCGAGGCCTTCGGGGAGAGGGTATTGTTCGAGGAGACGTTGGCGGAGGGTGACGGACCAGGGGACGAATGAACCGTCGACTCTGTAGAACGTTCAAAATCTTGCACTGACTTTATGAAGTACACAAGGAAAATGCATTATATTCATTGAAATGGAAAGAAAAGGTTGGTATGGAAGGGACATGTTGTGTACTTCGCGAGATTGACTCACCCTTCCGGTTGCTGATCGTCGCATTCCCCTCGATCGCAGATTGGTTGTGCCCCAAGCTGGATCAGACGGTTGTACAGCTTGCGATGCGCCCAGTTGAACTTTGGATATGAGGTGTCTCCGAGTCCAAACGAGGCGAACCTCATCTGCTGCAGACATCCTGGTCGGAGTCTTGCACTTCGCAGGGCTCGCCAGAACGTTTGACTGTTTGGTGGCAGGTCTCCTTGACCGCTTGTGGCTATTGCAATGAGCACGACATCGTGTTGCAGCAGTTGTTTCTACAGGACATCAACATGGTCACCTGCAGTGTCTGATATCTAACATACAAGAGAGACTGCATCGAGCTCCGCCACTTCTGTGTCAAAGCGCAGCCGCACGGCGAGCCTCCCCATTTCCTCAGCAACATCCTGGGCGTTTCCTGTTTCGGAGCCGTAAACCACCAGGGCCCGGCGTGCTTGCTGCGTGCTCGCCATGGCCGCTGCTTGCAGGCGGTGAGAAGCCGTGGATGGATTGCGGTGAGGCTAGCCTCGATCAGCGTCGCGATTGCTGTAAATTTGCGTGTGGCGCTCCCCCAGGGCTGCGGTGAGAGAGAAAGCGGTGCACTAGCGGCCACGTCGAGCGGCAGGCGGGTCTTCATGGTCAAGCCTCTCTAGCGGCCGGTGGGTCCCATCCGTGAGTGAAGCTGCCGCCGCCGCTTCCCATGTCGAGAGGTGTGGCGCGTGGAGTTGCAGACTGTGGCGCCCGCAGCTCGCTTGCATGACGAGCATGCCTTATATAATCGTGCGGCCCAAATATCTCCGCGTTCCTGAGTACGTGATGGCGATGGGCATCCAGCGTGAGGCTTGCTCCTGCCTTTACTCTGAGACCGCCTATCACGTCGTGCACTGTTTGCTCCCCCTTTTCTCACCCGCCCTGCTGCCTGCCATCGGGGTGGACCTTCGTTGGCCGGGGTGCGTCGCTTCCAGTTCCGAGGTGGTCCTAGCGCCCCAGTCCCCGTTCGAGCTCTTAAATTTCTCGGCCGCCTCTCCCTTCCTCCCCATCAAGTCAACAACAGAGACAATCAACGCACCCATCAACCCAACTCTCTCCCAACCTTCTCCGGGCTCGTAGCTACCCATCCAACACCCCCCTCGCCAACTGTTCCACCTGAAAGGCGGTTCGTCAATCCATCTTCTCCACCAACCAACAACTGTTCACGGTTACCTTTACCGGTCTACCAGGACTCCAAGTTTCCTCAACTCCACACGGCTTGCTCTATTCGTGTTCTTCAACCACCAAAACTTCAACAAAAATGTCCGCACCAGTCGACAGTGTCACCGCCCAGATGGCCACCACCTCCCTCGACAACACCGCTCCCACCACCGAGAGCACCGGCGCCCAGCAGCCCACCACAGCCGAGGACGAGGCTGTGCGTGCGAGCGCCGCCGAGGGTAGGCGACTTTACATTGGAAACCTCGCATATGCGACCAACGAGGGGGAGTTGAAGGACTTCTTCAAGGACTACCTGGTGTGAGTGCACCCACCTGACCCACCTGACCCACATGACGCACCCCATGCTAACACGTTGCACAGCGAGTCCACGACCATCCCCACCAACCCGCGCACCTCGCGTCCCGTCGGCTACGCCTTCGTTGCTCTGTCGACCCCGTCCGAGGCCGAGCGCGCCATTGCTGAGCTCAACGGCAAGGCCATCCTCGACCGCAAGGTCTCGATCCAGCTGGCCCGCACTCCCGAGGCTCACACTGAGGGCGCCGGCAGCGGTGCTGAGGGCAACAGCGGCGAGAACCGTCGCCGAACCTCCACTCGCGGACGTGGACGCGGCCGTGGCCGTGGTGGCCGCACTGGACGTGGCGGACGTGCTGTAAGTCATGGTGATGACACCCCTTGAAACATGGACTAATAGCAAACAGGCCGACGGCGGTGAGGGCGCTGAGCAGGTCGAGCTTACTGACGCTGCTCCTGCGGACTCTACCCCTACAAATGTACCCGGCCAAGTTGCTCCCTTGACTGAGACCACGAATGAAGCGCTCACAGTTAAGAAGGGTACCGAGGCCAAGAAGGATGCTGCTCCCCGTGAGCCGCGCGAGCCTCGCGAGCGCAAGCAGCGTGGTCCTCCCGAGGATGGCGTTCCCTCCAAGACCAAGGTCATGGTCGCCAACCTGCCTTATGACCTGAAGGAGGACAAGGTACGTTTTGCTGGTCATCAATCTTCTGACTGATTCTGACAACTCCCAGCTCCTTGAGATCTTCAAGGACTACTCCCCCACCCAGGCCAAGATCGCCCTCCGCCCCATCCCCCGCTTCATGGTCAAGAAGTTGCAGGCTCGCGGTGAGCCCCGCAAGGGCCGTGGTTTCGGTTTCGTTACTCTCGGTTCCGAGGAGCTCCAGCAGAAGGCTTGCAACGAGATGAACGGCAAGGAGATTGAGGGCCGCGAGATCGCCGTTAAGGTCGCGATCGATTCGCCCGGCAAGGAGGACGACCACATCGATGCCGCCGAGGGCGACGCCGCCAACACCGACTCCGCCGCCACCGATGCCGCGGAGAAGGCCACCGAGACGCCCGCCGCAACCGCCGCTTAGATTGCGGCTGCTGCCTGAGACGCGCTCCTCCACTCTCACTACACCCCGAGCGCGTCAACGATTGTTTTGCACTGCGGATTTGTGTACCGAAGAATGCGCCCTATTCACATCTACCATTACCATGATAGACATTTAGGCTGCGGCTTCCATCTTAGTTCGTTCGAGTAAGCGGGTTATCGGTCAAAAGTCTATTCGGAGTCTATCAGGCTGGTGTCTATGGTGGACTATCTCCCGGGTTTACGGCTTACGGAAAACTTGATTGACTAGTTCGAGCGAGAGCACGATATGAACAATACAAATAAAGCTGCCTTGGTCCTGTTGGATCGGGGTAGACTGAATGATGGAAACGGTTCTTCTTTCTGATGAATACGTGATGCAGCTTCTCTACTGATACCAAGGAGCGTTCTGAGCTTCAGGTCGATCGATTCTGTGATTAGAGGAGTCCTACTTGATAGACATTGGGTAGCATCAAGGATAGTTCTACGAGTGGACGATTCACGAACGCTGGCATCGCTATACCCAGTTCCAAAAACGCATTAACACCATTTTGAATAGTGGCAACAAAGCGGCACCATCCTTTGCAATCATCAATTATCATCCGGGCTTCCACTATCATTGCTTCACCCGTTTTCCTACATCTAACATGACCGGAAATGTTAGCAACAATAACATGTGATGTCATTTCACTCCTAGCACCATTTCGTTACCCGCGCTTGAGCATCCTAGATGTAGTCAAGAATAAGCAAAACTCGAGGTAATCTACGCGCTTCCCTGCCCCGGGGCACTGTGTGTGTTTCGTCAGTGTGGGACGGACGCATTGGGTTTTTGCCGTACATGGACGAGGCGACGGGGGCCGTTACATGATGCAGATATTCGTTCTTTGAGCGTGGACGTCGGTTGGAACTGGGGATGGGGGGTTGTGATTAGCCAGGTAGGTGCAAAGTGCAGCGCTAGCGAGTGAGAGATCGGTGTTGGGAGATGGTAGGGTTGGTGCTCTTGACGATGGGGAAATTCATGGAGGGAGCAGGGGTATGAGGCAGTTGGGCGGGTTTGTGAGGATGT
>TARA_R110002003_G_scaffold1277_2_pt1 | contig 14120 bp, 18 predicted proteins | sample TARA_R110002003 | Tara Oceans TARA_R110002003 (sample SAMEA4396441) | marine metagenome | biome: Westerlies Biome; feature: [SRF] surface water layer (ENVO:00010504); material: water (ENVO:00002006), including particulate matter (ENVO:01000060) such as... | depth 5 m | reverse complement strand
CTATCGCGTGCAGTATACTTAAATTAGTTTAGCTATGCTATGTCTCGGCGCACCCATGGTCGGATGACTTGTTTCCACACCTCAGGTTGTGAAAGCGCGCGTTGCGTCATTCGCCAGGAACGCTTCTCGCCTACGCCACACTCGGCCTAGCCTTCTGATACCTACGAACATCACGCGCAAGATGCGGACGCTCACCCAACCATGAAACAAAGGATAACATATGTGGTGACGAACCCAGAGTCATTCACTCCTGAACAACTCAACGTCTACAAGACAGAAAGTCACCATGTCTTTTCGGTGAACGGCGTACAGGCAGCGAAGGAACATCGCTTCACATTTGGGCTGGATGAGCTGCCTAGTGAGGTATGTCGTTATTCAAATCGCATCATGAGGATTAGACGTTTGGATATTATCCTGACCCATTGCAGCTCAGCACCGCTCTCCAACAATGGCATGAACTCCACATTCGTTGGGCGTCTTCAACGCCCTACAGATCCACACCACCGTTCACATCACGTGTATCGCCTGGGCTGCATGTCTTCTTCACTCCCTTGAAGACGACATCCAAAGACGCGTTGTGTAGTCAGCTGCACTCGCTCATTGATCCGGAGTTGAAATGTTCCTCTAACGAAACTTCCATCAAGATGCCAATACTGTCGGAGCGCTTCAGCATGTCTGCATCGTCGCAATACTATTCATCTCTTTCCTCCATAGAGAGCAGTGTTGAGCACTTCAGCAACCTGATCTGTCTCGGTTACAGAGACAAATGTAAGATCCTCCTTACCGGGATGAGATCAGCTGCATACTTGGATGTTGATTACGACACCATCACTCGGGCTCTTGTTGTCAACGTTGGCTGGTTGTCTGCCCCACGCGAAAGTAGCTGGGATGAAGACATCTACCGGGCAGAGAAAGATGGAACCATTGAGATCGGCGTCTTAAACCACGAGCCCAACCCCGACCCTGAGGATATCCAATTCGGCGGCTTCTTGACTGTCCTAGGACAGGATGAATCACCAAGTACGTCCGCTCCTTCCGTCGCCCTCCTAACATCCTGCAAGCTGACCACCCCACAGAACCAACGCGCTTCCAAACACCTACCCGGCACTACCCCCTCCTCTCCACCGCGCCCTCAACTTCCCAAACCCCCCAACTCCACCCCCTGACCTATACAACCTCCTTCTCCCACCCCACCGGCCTCCACCCAACCCTCCTCCTCTCATTCCCCTCCGAACACCTCACCCCGCCAAATCCCTCGTGCAAACTCCACACCCACCTCACCCTCCCGAGCTACCTCTTCATCGACAAATACCAATTCACAGACCCCCTCTTCCTCTCGTCCAAAAACCTCGTCAGCCTACGCAGCCTCGCCGGCGCCACCGATCTCGAGGCTCCGGACTGGGTCGTCGAGCCATGGGGCAGTGCTGCGCTGTTTGAACTCGCACACCCTGATTCTCCAGCTTCCCAGGCGACAGGGCAGTGGAACATCAGCATCCCCCTACATCTGCGCTACCTCCCCGCCGCTAATGCCTCGCACACGCGCGTCCCGGTCCCCTGGCCCGTGGTGTTCTGGGCCTGCAGAGCAGACGAGGGCGCGAAGATGGCGGCGAATCCGTTTGATAGGGTGCATTTGGGATACGAGGCTTTGTTCGGGCCCAAGACGCGGTTCATGCATGTTGAGCCTGCGGCGAGCGGTGCAGAGTTGGTGGAGTGGATTGATGTTCCCGTATTGGATCTGAGGAAGACGGGATGGGTAGAGATGGGGACGGTGGGGACTGTTGTGGTGGCGTTCTTGGGGCTGTGTTGGGTGTTGTTTGGGAGGAGCGGTGGGAAGAAGGTGGAGAAGGGGAAGAAGAAGCAGTAGGGTAGATTAGGTTCGTTTGTATTGCTGGATGTGCGCTATGCCTTGCGCATCCTGCTTGGGTATCTAAGTTCATACTTCTCCAGCTGCCTTCCTTCATCCGGCATCCTTCCCGCTTCCTCATAGGTCGAGGAGGCTTCCCACATGTGCCTTTTCAATTCTTGCGTAAACTGCACATACTCTTGCTGCGCACATGCACACGCACGATTCTTAGACCACAGTGATGGGCGCATCGACCGGCACACTGGGCATGATCGGAACCGTTGTGCCAGGAAAGATAGGATGCAGCGCATACACCGGACCTGCACTCTCTTCGCCATCAAACAGCATCAAGTTCTGGATCGGCTGCTCCCGCTGACCAAGCACATTAATGACATCCTGAGCAAGCTGGCCACCCAGGAAAGCCGTGACGGGTGCCAGCTCGCTTCCCAAATTCTGGATGAAGCTGCGTAGATGCTCTGACTTGAGGGTATCTGCCGGTAACATGAGCTCCTTGTGCTTCACCGAGGCAATGGTCGTGAAGAGGACGAGGTCGTCGTGCGCCGTCGATGGGTACACGCCGTGGCCGTTACGCTGGTACTCCCAGAGCGCGCGAACAAGAGAGAGCAGTGGATGCACCTTCTTCAGCCTTCTGAAGTTGTTGCCAATCTCGGGTGGAAGCGGCGAGTCCTTGACTAGCATCAGCGGGCTGAACAGCTCCTGCTTGGTCACCATCTCGATGGCCTTGCCGTTCTCTCGCTTTGTCTGAATGCCCGTGACGCGGCGTGTTGTACTCTCGGGTCCTGCCTGAGTCGCCCTGTTGCTCCGCTCGCGCTCGATGACGAAGCTGTGGTCTATGAGATCGGCGAAGATATAGCCGTACATGCCGTGCGATGCGCCGGCGTAGAAGGGCTTTTGCGCAACTCGAGCGCCAGCATTGAGGGCGCTGAACGACATGAAGTCGAGATCGGTCGCGATGATGATGTCGTAGGATGCGTAGAAGTTCGGGTCAGGGTCGTTGCGGACATCGCGAGGAATCACGTTGACCTTGACGCGCGGGTTGAGCTTCTGCACTTGGGGAGCTGCTGCTTCAGCGCGCTGGGCTTGTCAGTACAGCGGCGTGACGGGCGTGGAGGTTTGTCCGTACGTTCTGGCCAATGTCGGCATCGCTGACAAAGAACTGAGCGCCCAAGTCCTCCTCGGTGACGACCTCGTGATCTGCGAGTGTGATGGAGCCAATGCCAGCGAGAACAAGATTCTTGGCGATTTCGTTGGCGAGAGCCTTGATCGAGACGAGGAGAATGTTGGCGGTGCGAATTCTGTATACATTAATGTGTGTACTGAAAAAGACGTCATGCGCTCTGACTTCTCTTGCGCCTGAACACCCCAGAGGCGGATCTGTCGGTCATAGAGGGCAATCTCGTCTGCAATACAGTGTGAGCGCCTCGCGGCTTAGTTGTCAGTCGCTCTTACCTGCAGAGATCTTGTCGGCCTCCACAATGGCAGCTACGGTTTGGCCAGCGGCATCCTCGGCAGGGAAGGTGCCATTGGTCGCTGGGGGCGCCGTGGTGGAAGGCGCGGTCGTGTCTGCCATGTTTTGTGAGAATATTCTTGACTGCAATGACGGAGCTCTGCGAGTGCTGCGTTGAAGAAGCTCGAAAGCGTATGTTTATTGTGGACGTCAACGCGACAAGTCCTTGACAGACGCCACGATGCGAGGTGAGCCAGACTTGAGAGACACCAAGTAAAGGTGGAGCGGTGACGGAATTAGTTTGGTACCTGCCGTGCCTGCTCCGTGCGGCTCTGCGCTAGAAATAAGCACTGGCTTGTGCGTACCCCGCGTGGCGTGGGGCTGCACGAGGACAGCTGCTTGTCCAACGTCGCCCCAGCCTGGCCGACTTCGCAATATCGCCCATCCTACACCTACTGGCACCTACACCGTCTCCGCAGACGGTGCTACAACTCCCCAGATCCGCATCACGTCGATGTGAGCGGTGACCGTTATTCGTTATGCCACGACCGCCCGCGTCTCCGTCACCTCCGCCGGCAAGCTTCCCCTTCACCGCCGGCAACTTCGACTATCCTCAAGCCTCAACTTCGGCATCGTCCACGCCCCGCTCGACTGGCTCCCTAGGTCGGGCTCTGCGAGCGCTGACGGACAGGGCTGAGCGGACCGCAATCGCTACGCTCGGTGCCGCTGCTGTACCTCGACGGATGTCGCGGTCCACACGCCGTGGGCCCATGCACAGGCTGTTCGGACCCCCGCGTGACAGTGAAGCTGCAGACAACTTGTTGCGACGGCCTCCCACTGCAAACCCAAACCGCCCTCGTGCCCAGCCGAGCGAGCGTTACTTACGCCGTTCCTCGGCTCGCATCACACAGGCCCGGGCTGACATGGAGTCTGCTGCTGACCTACTAGACTCTTTGAGCGACATTCCTCTGTCCAACCCCTTCACCTTGTCCAGTTCCGGCACCCGGCCGCGCAGCCCAACCGTCGAGGTCAGCAGTGATCGCAGACAGACGAAGCGACGGAAGCTCGTGCATACCCCGGTCAAGCGGCCCGAACACGACGGCTTCAAATACGGTCGTAGAGGCCAAGTAGTACCAGGGCGCCTCAAGATGGAGGTCTTGAGCTGTGATGGCGGGGAGTACTACGACAAAGACCATCCTATTGGGATTCATAAGGTCGAAAATGTCTTGAGGAATGACCACAGCGTGTACTGCAGTGAGAGATCAAGATGCAATCTGCTGCTGAAGCACAGGGGCAGTGCGCCGTTTGCGCTGGAGAAGATTGTCATTCGAGCACCGGATCGTGGCTTTACGGCTCCGTACGTGGTTCTGCATGCCTTTCGAGCATGATGCTAATAGGAGATCAGTGTTCAGGAAGGACTGATCTTCGTCTCCATGGACACAGAGGGGTTACTGTCGAGTTCGTCAGGCTATGATTTGCAGTATTCGTCGCCATCAGCCAACGTGTCGCCGGCTCCCAGTTCTCCGGCAGATGAGGAAGAGCTGTCTCTCAGGGAAGCAATCGAAGATCCATACGTGTGGCAGCACTCTCGCCAACGTGTGCAAGAAGAGATGGAACAGCGCATTGAAAATCTTAGATTGCGGACTCAGCGGCAACATAGAGAACCTTGGGTACATCCTGAGCTTGGCCAACATCAAGGTCAACAGCAGTCAGCGCAGGATGGTGACGGCGTCTCTGGTGACAACTACGACTACCCAGGCATCATTCGAGTCTTAGCACCCACGCCACCTCCCTTCACGGTCACGACCGCCAGCGATGAAGAAGAATCAGCGTCGGATTCGAATGAGGAACTTCCTAGTGCTGCCGTAATGGCCGACCGTCTGCGTCGAGAGAGTCGCTGGCGCGCCGAAACCGACGACGATGATGAAGAAATAACGCCAAGATTTGGAGGACTTCGACGAGCACGCCCTCTCGACTACAGTACTTACGACGAATGGCAGGCAAGGCGGCAGCGGTATGAGCAACCTTTGCGAGCGACTCAGCTTGATGCGCCGAGTCGGATGGAACCATCGGAGACCCTGCCAGGAGCTCATGGCCTGTTGCCTCCACATGCCAGGTTCTTCATTGCGAGGAACAAGAGCAAGATCACCATCAAGTTTCATCCAGCAATGTAAGTCATGCACGAAGCGGTAAACTCCCAACCCCCTGACCTTTGTCACAGCTCGGGACGTAACGTCCTACTCAAGCTCTGGAGCCCAACACACGATGGCAACATCGACATTGAGAGCGTTCAGTGTTATGGCTTCTCTGGACCGCGCTTCTTCCCTGCTATACAGCCGTGTTGAGTAGTTCAGAGAAAAGCCTTCCAATGCAGTGCGTCACGAGTGATATTACAAGAGTAACGACGACACGAATAAGGACAGTTCATCGCCCACTTAGGATTGAGCTCTTGTCCCATGCCAATACCACCTTGTAATATCATTTATAATTGACCTCAAGAAATTGAGGCCATCTACCGTTCCATAGGCCACAACCTCATGTGCTAGAATCAAAATCTACCTGCGCAAGGCAGACTTCTCTTCCGCCAAGCTACTTTACTGTCTTCCCAGATGTCCCAGCCTTGATGCGCAATGTCAGCATCGCGATTTTGCCCCTCTTAGGCACTGAGACTAACTATCCCTTGCTCTCTCGCACGACTCGTTTCGGAAGTAACGGATGCTAACGCCTTTCTGCCTGCCAGCTCATCCGCAATACAGATTGTAGGGTCTCAATAGCCAGGCAACGAACGCCGCCAGGATGGCTTGTGACTGGGAGTGGTGGAGAATCCCTCTCACGTTGTCCAAGCAAGCTCTCCGATTGGTTACGCCTCTGCTCGATCTGGAACGTTTACCTCTACAGCGAGTGCTCAGCCCCGTCGCGACGGAACCTGCTTGATAACATTGTGCGACAGGTTACATGGTGGTGGCGGAGTCGGTTCGCTTACACCCCGGCTGTTGATTACCCCCGCGTACAGGCGATAACGGTCGCGACGTTCACAACATTCGTGGTCTCGACATTGCCATCTTCGTTCTCGTACCTAGGACAGTGAGGAAGCGTTGCTTCGAGGTGTGGATGCATGAAAAGCTCCTCGACCTTACAATCTGATCTCAGCTCTTGACTCATGCGCGCTACGTCCAACGCGTTCACCACAGTGCGCACAAGGCTGAAGATGGGGCACAAGCATGTGGAAATGGTGGCGCTCTTTGCCCAGAACCTCTTCAGGGCTTGATATTAATCATTCAATCAAGTGCAGATTTTGACGCCCTTCGTATCGCGGAATGCAGGCTGTGCGAGACCTGTGTGCATATGACCACTACTATTGCAGTCTCGCCGTTGCACATATACATGTATGCCCTGGTAGAACACCTGGATCAGCACATTTGACACAAAGAACACAACCACCAAGTAGGTCGATGGCTGAACCTGTGACAGAACGAATTTCGCGTTCGCCCAAGAAAGTCTCAGTCGAGCATGTTGAAATCGAAGCTGAGTTAACACCACTTCCATCACCCGCACATCTACCTTCAGCACACAAATCCTCGCCAACGATAACACCATTACCTGAACGACGTGGTTCACGCATCACACAAGGCTGGACGAAGCGACGAATTCACAAATGGCGAGCGCCCTTGCTTATGGTGATCTTCTTCCTACTCGGCTTTTCCATGAGCGTCGCGCACTGCGTCTTCTATCCTAAGCTTCACGGAAAGGTCGTCGGGAACTCAAGTCGACAAGAAGAGAAAATTCGGTGACACGGCTCTGTTCATTGGCCAATGATATGTGCTAATTCAAACAGGTTTGGCACCGCATTCGCATTTCTTGCCCAGATATGTCTCGGAGCAAGTGTCTGGACTGCATATACGCAGTGGCTGTGGCGGACAGTCAAGCGGAAAGACATGACCGTCGGAGCTTGGAACGATGCATTCAGCGCTGACACATCAGTCCTGTCCCTGCTAAACCTAGAGATGCTAAGGAAGCTGCGGCTTGGGTCGGCCATGGCTTTTTTTGCATGGTATACTAGAAGGCTATTCTTCTCGGTCGAGCTTCTACTAAAGCACAAACAGGAGTCTTTTGCTCCCATCTTTCTTCACACCTGCAACCCTCTTCATCTATGGAGACACCGACGTCGTCGAAATCACGGCAATGATGCCATACCCAGCCATCGCCAACGCAAGCGAAGCACCGCGCTTCTCTTACTCGCCGCCTATACGGCGTGGCAAGACACAGTATCTCGACGATGATAGTCGGATGTTCACTGGTCCACGCACCGCACTCAATCTGATTGCAACTGCAACTTCTTCTCTAGGGGAGATACTTCCCGCTGACTTGCCATACAACAACTCAGCTTACTCCATCTCCTTCTTCGCTCCAATCGTCAAGTGCGAAAACGCGAACACCTCAGAAGCTAATCTGATCGAACGCTACCTGGAAGAGACCATGGCAGCCACCTCCAGCAATCGAAAAGAGACGGATAGCGCCTACTACGCCTTCGTCCCAACATACAACAGCACAGGGCACCTAACAGCGACCTGGCGCCCCCGCCACCAGGTTCCGTCGAAACCACTCAACGAACTCTGGATGACCTTCTTGCGCGCTACCTTCAATACCGCCGGCGAGCGCGTTAAGCAGCGCCACTTCCAAATCTGCAAGCCGCACAACGCATCCTACACCCTCAGCATCTCCCAGTATCACGGCCAACAACGCGTCACGGGGAACTACTCCACCGGCGACGCAATCCCCTTCCCAAGCGACCGCGCAGACACGCCCTCCAACATGACGCAGCACGCCTACACCGCCTTCATGTGGACGTTTTGCGACCAGCTCGTCGGCAAATTCGCCTGGTTCAACGACACGTCGCCTGTGTCGCCCAGCGCGCCCGACGCAGCCGAACAATTCGGCGTCATCGAGTCGCCGCTGCAACGCACCAGCGTCCTGGGCAGCCGCGACCTCGACGCGTTTTTCGAAATGGACGAGGAGAAGGGCCTGTATGCGGGGCAGGATACGTCTAAGGTGTTTGACCTGAGCGATCAGCGGCTGCGGGATAAGATGGTGGCGCGCAACGAGACGCTGGATGTGTTGATTGAGGAGCTGAGTTTCAACACGACGGTCAGCATGATGCGGAATCGCTTGTTCACGTGAGCTTTCCATTTCGTTTGGGGGATTTACGCGGCATTCGCATGCTACGGCGAGGGGCATGGGGGAAAACGCGACTGACGAAACGAACAGAAATTCAAAACTCGTCCCCGTCAATCTGACAAATGATGTCAATCGCTACAGCTACAAGCCTTACGCGCTCTTCATCCCGTACCTGCTCGCCAACACATTCACCCTGGCCTGTCTTGTCGTCGGGATGGCTTCGTATCTGCGCGACGGCGTGCTGCCGGGGAGAAAAGTGCAGGATATTATTTACGCAGCGGGAGGCCCGGTCGTGCAGAGGCGGGCGAGCCTGGGGAGTAGGAAGATGAGTATGTGCTGTTGCGAGTGCGGGTGGGTCTTGAGGCTAATTGAGTTGTGTAGGCATGACTGCGGTGGATGATGGGAATGGGAAGTTGGTTTTTGGGGTTGTGGAGGTTGAGGATGGGGGGAGAAGGGGGTGGGTGAAGGAGGGGTGGAGGAAGGTGAGTTGGGGGAAGTAGGTGGATGTGAGAAGTGATTCTGAGGCACTGGTTCGTATGAGAGTTGTTTCAGCAGTGTGGATAGTGGTAGTGTATGTTCACATTGAGGATTGTCTTGAGGGTACTGTGTGGTTTTGTCGTGAAGTCATAGAGTGGTGCTACACATCCAGATCATCTTAGTGTTTTCCACCCATCAACCCTATCCTCGTGCATCGGCCCTTCAGCCATCTGTACACCCAGCCCGTACCGCCTTCCTTCCTCTGTCTCGCCAATGGCATGAAACACTGCACGCATCTCATCAACATCTTCTTTCTCCTTCTTCTCACCCTCCACATGATTCTCAACCAGCGTCTCCAAGCCGGTGTCACTCCTTCGGATGCCCCACGGCTTGAAAGGCGCCACATGATCCCAAACCGATGCTGGCGTTTCTTTCTTCTGCTTCAACAACGGATGCGTAGTATTCCTTAGATCCAGCCCCGCGATAAGTTGCCCAGGCTCTGTAACAGGAACGTCCTTATCGCAGCGCGACCACTCGCCATACCCAGCTTCTTCATGCGCCAGGCGCTGAAGTTGTAAGATGTTTGTTTGCGACCACTCGATCGCCGCATACAGTGGATGCGCACTCTGGTCGTCCATACCAAGCTCCGGCTCGACATGCTGCCGTGCTCGGAACTTTCGCCTCTGCCACCAAGCGACGCTCGGTTCGAGACCCATATCCAGCACGATAATCAGCACTCCAACTCCCAGGATGAGCGACAAGCCAAGGACGTTGAAGGACGAGTAGCTATTACTGACTATCTTCTGGTTGACGCACATGTTCCTCGCCACTGTCTCATTAGCCATGGGCGGCTTGCAAAAATCCTCTAGCGCGGCTGGCATCCCGTTGGCGGCTTCGATGAACACGTCTTGTAGTGACGCGAGCGTGCCTTTGAGCCAGTGCTCGGCTTCGAGTTGCCATTGATTGTCTGGTAAGGGGCCAGAGTACCCGTAGGATAGACTGTATCGGGCGCGCAGGGCGGAGGCGCCAATGAAACCGAGTGTCGCGCTGATGGTGTAGACGCTGTAAGTCCAGAGATTGTCTACCCACTTGATGGTCGCAAACTGGGATTCCGAAGGGAAGATTGTCTTGACGCGTGCGGATTTACGGGGATCGATGACGCCCCGGAGAGGTTCGCAGCGCGAGTCTTTGGGCAGATTGGGGTTGCAGTATTGGACTTGTTGGGTGCATGCCATGACGCCTAGAGGCTCGTCCTGAAGGTACGCAACAAACTTTTCCTTTGTGTCCTGGTTGTTTATTTCTGAGGCGTTCTTGTGGGCTGAGAACCATGGGTCGTTGACAGGTGTTGAAAAGTGGATTTCCGGTGCTGAGAGAAAAGCTAGGTGGACGTCTGCATCGACGAGTCGGAGGGCTGGGATTGGAGACCACTCATTGGTGCCGGGGAGAAGCGTTTCATTGGGAGTGCCGTAGTGCTTTTCAATGCCGAGCTGATACTCTAGTCGCGGGATATTGGCGCTGCTGGTTCCGTCGCCCGGTAGGTAAGCATTGTCCACTGGGACTTCGTAGGTCCAATTGATGGTCTGCTTAACGTTCACAACCGAGCCATACATGTATCGCTTGACAGCACCATAATCGCTGTCATTGTAGTCCCTTGTATAGCCCTGAGTCTTCAACGGAGCGCATTGGTACACCATGCGCAACTGGAACCGATCTTGAGGGGCGGTGTTGATGCCGAGATCTTCGAGACTGTCCAGGTATCCCGTGTCCATCATGAGATTGTCATTCTCCAGCTTGCAGATGTTGTCCCCAAATGGACATGGATGACCCCGCGTGGAGATCAGCGGCAGTCGTGGTTTCAGATACGTGTTGCAACCGTCTGTGTGGCTATTGTTCGTGTAGCATTGCATGCCATAGTTGAGGAACTTGTTTGCCTTCTCTGCTTGGTATGGCAACAGTAACGTGAGCTCCTTGTACACACTATTGGCCTTTGCTTTGCTAAATGAACCACATCGTTTACCCTTCAGTAAAACCTGGTTCAAGGTTTCACTGGTGACATTTGACGAGAATATAGATGCGATACCGAAGACCGAAGAGATCGCAAAAGCTAGGATGATGATCGGCAGAAGACGTAGGACAGGTCGTCGAGCCCGGCTACCAGATCGCCAAGCAAGCATGGACATGAGTAACCGCCATGCTCCATCCTGTGCAGTGTCTGAATTTCTCAGTATCGCTTGCCGTTGGTGGTAGAGTCCATCTTGGGCCTCGCTTGTCGAGAAGTGACGATGAAGTGCAAAGCATCCTAGTCGCCAGAAGCTGCATGTGCGTTAGTTAAAAACCATTGTTTGCAACTTTCTTACTCACCTCTTGCCGACCATGCCAATAAATATGGCAAGGAATGCAATCAAGAACCCGCCATTGCGTCTCGTCAATGTGACGGTTGCGCCTTGGATCTGGCCATGGGACCAGTTCGTCCAGAAGCCTAGATGAACCTCATAGTTGGTCGTAGATGACATTGCGGACCGGAGTATGGGAGCTGGGTTAAGGCGCACCGATGAGAGACCTGCAGCGGGAAGGAGCCGTGGGCGATGTTGACCGTCAGGCGGGGTCAGCACTTATCAACCATCAGACGGGTCCCCAGATCCCATCCTCGCACTCTCAAATGTGATCGAAACGCATGCAAAGACCATAAACATAGCATAATGGGCTGGACTGGTTCGCTTAGACCTGTTTGCTGATGGACAGCTCGAACTGTTCTTAGATGGCTCTTGCAGGCCACTGTCGTGGAAGTACCTGTAACTGGCCCCCAATTTTGGACCCTCGTAGATGAAACGAAGCCTGCTCTTTTGCTAGGAAGGTTGATATAACCGTGATATGTGGCAGCCCGATCATTGGTGCGGAAGGTTTCGACCCTGGAGGCTGACGTTGGATAGCCGCTCGGGTGGGGAACTGGCCGACATGACAGCCCTATTCTCGTCGCGGCTTGCCCGGTTCCTGGGAGAGCACGGAAGTATTCTGGAAACGCATATGCAGCTGTAGGAAGTCATTTGAGAGATCTGCGCTCTATGGTGGAAAGTCGCAGGTGGAGCAGCATGGTGTTGGCGCGTCCAAGTCGCGGTGGCTATTTTTAGAAATGAGCATGTGGGGTAACTTCACCACTGGTACCTTTGTGAAGCACGACACTTATTCGGACAAGCCTTGAACGAAAGTCGTATTTCTGGCAATCATTTAATCATGCTACCACATGAGCTTCTCTATGAGATGCAACAACGAAGATGCGTATACGACCTCAAGGTCGCAATTGCATCTCCCTATGTCCTGTCCGCTAGAACATCCGCTACAACCTACACCTCAATCTGCGCAGCACTCACAGGCAGGTTAGCTGTCTTCCCATCTCCCATCGTCTTCTGCAAATTGAACCCTCTAGCCTCTTGTCCAGCATTTAACCCCCAAGCCGTCGAACTATCATCATGCACTGTCGTCCTCCTCACATCCCTCACGTACTTGCCCTCATAGCTCCCTCCCGTCGCGCGATGCATAACACACGTATTGTCCCAGGCTACCATATCACCCTCGTTCAGCCAGTCAATGCTCATGACGTACTTCGGCTGCGTAACATGATCCAACAGCCTCTTGAACAGCGCGGCGCTCTCGTCTGCAGGTAGTGGGGCACAATCCGATGTCTCGAGGTGGTGGCAGTGTGTGGAGAGGTAGAGATTCGTGCGGCCAGACGGCTCGTGAGTTTGCACGATCTTGTGGCGCATCATGGGCTCTGCTTCCGGAACTATATCTGCGAAGAAGTCTGGCGAACCGAGCTTGCGCGAGTGCAAGAGCGTGTGTGCACCGACGAGGCCGCGCTCGAGTAGCTCTTTCTTCAGGTCTGGATCCAGCTCATCCCAGGCTGTGCGGCTGTCCGCGAACTCGGTCTCGCCGCCCATACCAGGCGGTGGGAGCTTGACGGCTCGAAGTAAGGACCAGCTAGCGCGCCGTGGGTTGAAACTCGAGTCGACGTGGAAGAGCGCGTTGCCTTTGTTGTAATGCGCGCGCGGTGAGTCTGGGTCGATTGGGTTGCCCTCCTCGTCTACGTTTCCGGCGTCGAAGAGCTCGTAGTGCGTGTATCGCAATTTGCGGCCGCCTGTCAGGTATCGCCGAATGTTGTCGAGGTCGCCAATGCGCCAGGAAAAGTCGACATGTTGGGCGTCGGACATGCCTGTGTTGCGAAAGACGATGACGCCGTACTGTTCCCCATTAACTTATGATTCAGGCTGTCCAGCTCTTCTGTGACAGTACCTTCGCCATTGCGGCTTTGATGTCTTGAAACTGCTCGTCGGACATGTTTTGAAAGTCCGCACCACGTATTTCGGCGCCATAGGTTGGATGAAGTTCTTTAATTGTAATACTGCGGAAACCTTGGTCTGTTGCAACTAGGCCTGGCATTTTCACGGACTGCTAGAGGATGTTCAAGATAGTATATTTGATCTTAATAGCCTCAGCACATGTAACAATGACAGCTGTTGTAATCAGACTGAGCTGTGGCCGTGAGAATATACCCAGATATAAGCCCCAGCATCGCAGTATGATCATCATGGACATCCTGTAAGGGCATGTTGCTTTCTCAACTGTGATTGGACGTCGCAGTCTTGATGCCGATGAAGTCCATCAACCGTGGTTTTTCCCCGCATTCAGGATGCATCTCCACGCCACCATGATGTGGGGCAAGATTTTAAACATCACAAGTCGACGCGCCATCACTTACATACCGTAGCTGGAGGCTATAGAACGTTATCACTGTGTTGGAATAAGCGCAGAAACCGCCGCGAGAAGCACAGGTAAAACAAAGGACACAAGCATCTGGTTTTTTTGTTGATTTTCTGTCGTACTATGATAATACTCCTACGTGAGCGATGTGCGCGATGCAACAAGCCTAGAGCCCGTCGCGATGCCGAAAGGTCAATTTCTGCCACCAGAAGCCCGTCGCAATGCCAAAGATGTCAAATCCTGCCACCAAAAAGCCTTAAAGATCCTGCCGCCAAACTGCCATGCAAGCACCTTAGCGCCTACGGCCCTCAGCGACCCTGCGCTCGTGGTTCATCAGGGCCTCGCGCTGACGGGTGATACCGGCGTTCTGATACACATCCAAGCCAAGATCAAAGTTGTTGA
>TARA_R110002003_G_scaffold27_14_pt1 | contig 14122 bp, 14 predicted proteins | sample TARA_R110002003 | Tara Oceans TARA_R110002003 (sample SAMEA4396441) | marine metagenome | biome: Westerlies Biome; feature: [SRF] surface water layer (ENVO:00010504); material: water (ENVO:00002006), including particulate matter (ENVO:01000060) such as... | depth 5 m | reverse complement strand
AAGACCGGGGTAAATCAGAGACGGAATCCATCACAACGCCTAGCCTTCTGAGAACAACGTGAACGTCGAAGGTCTCAGACTGAGACCCGGGTATCTGAAGACGATATCCATCCTTACGCCTAGCCAGAACAAACGTCCAAGATATCCATCCATGCAGCGCAGATGCAACTCCATCCCCAACTCGATCAAGTCGTCAGTCGTGGATGTCGTTAGCCGTGTCAAACATGACGTATACCTCCAGAAGAGCCTCAATGGCTAACACCTTTCACCACATCATCCACCGCTAAGACTCCCTCGTGCGCTTCGCATTCTGCATGTCCTGCAGCGCTTGCTGGATCTCACGAATGTCGTGCAGCAGAGCCGCCTAGTCTCTACCACACTCCCCTTCCGTGAACCAGTTATCGCTGTTCTGACGGCTGCGCTTGCGGCTGCCCTGCGACGAGGACGAGGGCGTGGATTCGCGAGAGCGGGCGTGCGGGACGGTTACCAATTCGGCCCAGTCGTCGTTGGCGTCATTGGCGTCGTTGGAGCGGTGGCGCTGGTGTTGCTGGCGAACGCTGAGGGCGATAGCGGGGGAGATCGCGTTCGTTTTGATCGTGTTGTTGGCGACGTGTGACTTGTTGCGGAGCCCTGTCGACAGATTCGTGCATCTCGGTGTCGTTGTCGTCGAGCTTGACCTCATCAGTGGATGCGGACTTGTTGGAGGGAGGGTTGGAAAGTGTGGAGCCGGTGGACGCGGAGCTGGAGGAGTTGTGTCGGCCGTGGGTGGTGTGGCGCAAGCTGCCGCTACGGTTTGAGTCCTCGTCCGCCGTGGTGTTGGAGTTGGAGACTCTGGCACCGTGGTTGGAGAACGGCATGATGGATGGCGGAGCAGGACCAGACAGCGTCACGCTCTGGCCGCGGAGAGCTGCTGTGTCGTGAACCTCCATCCATATTGGCGCCGCTGTCACCGCCTTCCATCGAGCGATGCTCCGGACCATCTGACGACGTACTCGGAGTGAGTCGAATAAGCTCATGAAACGAGCCGGGAAGTACTCATCCAGGGCGAGAGAGCATCCAGATTCGTCGTCGGCGTCACGGTGTCGCTTGATGTAGGAAACCAACAGCTCGCTCATCTTCCAGACGAATGGTCCACACGGCCCATGATCGCGGTTGAACTGGTTGTGAATGAACTGATGAGGACTATTCCACTCCATACAGAAGCACCACCAAGATGCGTTCTCGCCAAGTATAGCAAGCAGACCGCGACTTATGTTTTCAGCAATGACACCTTGTCTCGGTTCCAGGATCTTGTACGAGTCGTAGTAGTGCACGAGCTTGTGGATACGGTCCACCACGATCAGCGACCAGTGGGATCCACCATGCTCATCACCGCCAATACCGTCGTTCATGAGGATGAAGATCCAGCTCTTGTCGTCAAGCTGCTTCCTAAGCGTATCGTAGTAACAGGTATGTCCGTCATTGGAAAGCATCGCGGCAAACATCATCTGCGCCGCATTCTCATCTGCGAAACCGATGTCATAGACATCGCAGTTCATGTCTCGGCGAAGGACCTCGAGAGCCATGCCAAGGCTCTCGCCGCGCATCCAACATTCGTCCCCGTATCGCTGCGCGCTGACTGCCGGTATGAAATTGAAGCTATCGTTGTGTATAGTGGCGGTGCCAAGCTCAAGATATACCTCTGCGTTGTGTTGAGGATACAAAGCTCGAAGCAGGCCGAGCTCAGGGTAACGATGCGGGAAAGGAGGCTGCAGGTTAGGGATTGGCAGGGGAATCGATTCGAGCTCATGGTAGCGCCTCGTAGGTTGAAGATCCTGGACAATGTCAGCCATGCCTTCAACATATCGAGCTAGAGAGTGCTTGAGTATATGGCCGCGTATTGCTGACATGGTGCCCCGGAGGAAGCCATGGCACCTTCCAGCGGAGCAAGGATACTTGTAAGAGTAGATGAGTTGGAACTTACCCGTGAGTCGTAATACCCATTGAAGGTGGTGAGATAGGCCCGATGATCTTTGCCCCAGTTCTTCCCGGTGCTAACGTCGATGCTGTAACGACGGGAACGCATTGAGGGCTTTGTCTGTCTGGTCGGGACGAGACCCTCGCGTTGGAAACCACGTGATGCGGTCAAGTCCATGGTGGTCGATGTCGCGCGCATCATTTGCAGTGTTTGATGGCAACTGTTCGGGAGCGGCGCAAGCGTGCCGTTCCTGCTGTGGAGCATGTACACCTGCAATTCTTGCTGCCATTGCTTCGCGATGTCAGACTCCGGCATTGTCAAGTCGATCGCTGGCAGAGCGTCAAGCAGGGTGCTTGAGGCCGTGATGTCGCCCATGTCGGTTGAAGAGGGGAGGTGTGTAGTGGCCGAAGCAGTTGTGCTCTAAGTGCGCGGCAAAATTTGCGAGTGACGGCCGCTCTCAAAATTGAGCCAAGGCTCGTGGTGACCAAGGGCAGCAATAAGTGCGCTGTGCTGTGTAGCAGGTTTATCTCAAGAACGGAGGCTCCAGGCCAGAGCTCGCGGAAAGCCAAGTTGGATTGCAGGTTGCGCGTCAGTGACAAGCTGGAGTTGAGGTGAAGAAACGGTCGCAGTTGCAGAGTCAGAGAAGAGAGTGCGCTGCGCTATGCGGCGAATCTGTAGCTTGAACGCGTGGGCCTCTAAAAGGTGACGAGGCTGCGTATTTGAATGCACGCTAGCAAATCGCGGGTGAGAACAAGTCGGCGCCCCGGTGAAAGTGGCGCGTTTCCTGAGAAAAGCTGTTTGCCAAAGGCGGCACGGTTGATTGTGTTGAGTTTGTTAGACGCTAAGCGTTAAGGAGCGGCAAAGGTGGAAGACTTTCAGAAGAATCGCTCGCAGTGCATGGAGGTGACTAGAAGGTCGGCGGCTGGCTCTCCAGGCGCAGGTGAATGAGCCTGGGTGTGTGCCACAGTTGAAAAGCGTTTGCTGTGTCTGGATTTGGCTTGGTAGTGGTGACGAGAGAATCAGTTTGCGATGGGGATGGTCGGAGGGGATTCTCTCCTTATATATGCGGAGGTACTACGGGTAGCGCAGGGTGACTACCGTGGTTCCATTCCCAGACTCCGGACAGAGCAGCCTCGGAATCAATCATGAGCCAACAGCACAATTAAGAATAGTTGAGGTGAGACGCCGACCACTGGTGATGTCTTTCTTCGTCGTCGGAGGTATAGAGGATGTTGAAGCTTTGAGTTCATGTTCATGGGCAGTGACGGTGGGCGTCAACACCGCGCGAATGCCTCTTCCAGCCTGTCGGGAAGTCGCATTTGTTGACATGCACCAAAAGGGCAGTCGGTTGATGCCTCGGGGACAATGGCCGTACCTTCCCCATTCATGATATGCAGGACGCTCGCTGGCCACACCAGCTGTTGATCATTCATTGCTGGCGCCAATTCACTTTTCCCAGTAGTTCCAGGGTTATTTTGGCTTCCCATTCAGTATCCTAATATGACCTGCACAAGCCTTGCCATGGCTTTGTCAGGCAGTCCTTGGGTCCTACGAATGTCCCGCGATGGGGTTCGATATAATATGACAGCTGCGGCGAGTCAATAGACAGAATCCGACAGTGGTCCTTCAAGAGGGGAAGGAATGCTACGAACCCAAATCTGGCACAACTGCACCAACAGCTGATGCCGCACAGGGGGTTCGAGAGAAGTTTTGGTTGCTGATAATGTATGGGAGTCAGGATTGCGCCTACGTGGCCCTGGTTGAGGGTCGAGAAGCTAATCTCATCTCCATCATAGTGCTATATAACTCCAGTCAGCGCTGACTTCGCAGAATCCGACGTAGTGCAGTAGATGGTGAGCTACCTTTCTGCAGCTTGCTGCTGGTGGCAGTTGCTCTACCAGCCCAAAGTGTAGGCTGCCATCTCCACAGCAAACACCGCCAGGCTTGTTCCGCAAGCCACGCGCCGAACGTCGCCCGAAGATATGCTCCAACTGGTGAGCTGCTGGGACATTTGCCCAGCGCTTTTCGCCGTGAGGGTTGCTGATAAGTCCGCTGGTCATCTCGATCGACTTGCACTATGATCTTTCGAACCCACCACAGACGCACCGTCATAGATCGCGCTGGCATCTCTTTGGTCAATATTGTTCGGGTCTCTACGTCTAGGACGTCGCCCGAAGCTGGCATGCCCTCTTCTTCCTATTCTTGTATGTTCAATGTCCTTTAGCCCGTCTAGGAATGCCGAACTTTGTGAATTTGTGCTATGCAAAGCATTCGACGCTGCATCTAGGTATTGTTCCCTAGGCGCATTCTGTTTCTCGACGCAGATTCAGGGGCCTGCAACCCTGCAAAACGACCTGTATCAACTGTGAAGAGGAGAGGCAACCATTTATGCAACGCCCTGCTCTAATTTTGATGGAGAAGCAATTCGCGCTCAACCCTGTTGATAGTAAACCAGATGAACCATCGGCGTGGATGGTGCAGACATCTTTAGGCCTAATGCCAGACCTTTCAGACGCCGTATATGTAACCAGCAGCTCTCCTCCGGTTCGTGTATCGATGCTCGTGAGTATGTCGATGAAGATGCGGCTTCTACGTGCGCGCTTCAGGGCGTGCATCGTGGCCTACAACCATCGAGCCCACCTCCCCATGCGGCTTCTGTCCATCTCCAATAACGAGAAGAGAGACACGTATCGCAAATAATAAGAAACAGTTGATAACAAGAGCGCAGGAGCGTATGCTCGTCACTAGAGAGGTCTGTTGAAAAGTAGCGACGCGAGGCGAAGTCACCGCGTCCGACCACCGGAGCCACGAAGCACGTTCCATCGCAAACAACCATCGTAAGCCTCGCTGCAGGCAACACTGCGGAAGTCGATACACAAAGGAGATCACAAAGCCCTTTCGAATGCGACACTATAGCTGCCGCGCACAGCAACACGAACATAAGCTTCCATAACCCGCAAGCCGTATTCCATACAAACACCCGCAAGCGCGCATCGTGAGCTTGATAAGAGTTGGAAATGTAGACGATGAATGTATCATAGCTAAGCAGAGCGCCAATACGGAAAATGTAGGAAGTACAATCTATGCCGCCAGAGGTATCATATCACATCCATATCCAATATCCATATCCAAATCCCCATCGTCAAGTCGTAGTATCAATACCCGTCCCTTTCCATCCCTCCCCACAACCCCCTACTTCTTCTCCCCCTCTTTCTTCCCCCCAAACACGCCCCCAAGATACCCGCCCGCACCCTTTACACCCCCAGCAACACCCTCCCCAGCACCCTTAACACCGCCCGCAACGCCCTCCCCAGCACCCTTCACCCCCTCCGCCGCCCCCTGTCCATACCCGCCCAACGGCCCCTGCGCCTTATCGTCCTTTCCACCTCGCTCAGCACGATTAATGCCCTCCTTGGACAGCCCGTCGCCGAGTGGCTGCGCAAGGCCGCCCTGCCCGACTTGGCCGCTGACGAGGCCGTTGACGCCGTCTTGGAGGGTGTCGATTTGGGAGACGCCTGTGAGTTTGGTCTTGTCGAGGTTTTCTGGGACGGTTAGCATGGGGTTGCGGAAGGGGGGATGGGGAGAGGGGGAAGGGAAGGAAGGGAGGGAGGGGGGGATAGATGGGGGAAGACGTACGTTTGGTAGCATACGAAGCTTTATTATCCTTTGTGAACCAGCTCAGGTATTTATCTTCGATCCAGGGCATCCAGGTTTCGTATTTCTGGTTGTAGTATTCGCCGGCGGCTTGGCGGTATGTCTTCTGTGAGGACGGTTCGGGGGTTGAGTCTGGCATTCTGTCAAGCTCTGCTATCAAGCTCTCCTATCAAGCCCTCAAAAAAACTAAACTTCAATAAACTAGATATCTGCGTGGGTGCTCAAGCCAAAAGTATATTGTCGTAGGTTAGAGAGGGTTGCAGCATGTGAAGATTCACTAATCAGGCATCAGACGGTATATATGCCCGCGAGCCCTAGATCTAGCATCCCCGCAGCTGTGATCTCATCCGCCATCACGGTTACAAGTTGGCAGGATTGCAGGTGCCACACCTTGTTGACGGGGGATGGGACAGGGATGTGCCCAGGGTTGTGTAGTACGTCATCGGGCTCGACCACTTGATCATCCCGCGTGGAAACCTGCAACAACCACATGTCCGGGATGTGCAGCCGTTGAGGCAGCCATTCAGCGATACGGACGGGACGTTGATGTGCGCCAGGGGCGTTCTCCGGCGTCGTTGATTAGGTTCGGGGTGTGGTGGTCGTGGGTGGCTGTGTTGGAGACGCAATGGAACTAGGGTTCGAGTGTAAGCTAGATGACTGCAAAGATCGAGAGATATCCTGGCAGTTTCGGATGGAGGCAAGTGTCAGTGAACATTTTTGTTGAATATGTACATGAAGCATCGCTGTAAATGCAGGATACCGCTGGTATAAAACTAAGTTGAAATCATCAGACACAGTCAATGCCCTGTGTAGAACTCCTATTTCCCTCGAAAGCGATGCCCAGACATGCTCGTGCGCTCGGTGCAAGTTGCAGAGGCGTGAACTTTAACAGGTTGCGCCGCAATACAAATAAGAATCGTGTCAAACGATGCAATTCGTCACCAACAGTCCCTTGTCTTCATGCGTCTCTAAAATGCCGAAAGATGCTGATTCACCAACAGGTCGCGATGATGCCGAACTTCTCAAAACAACTGATCTGACGCGAATCTGCTCATCGGCGCTATATGCTAGACGATCGTCGAAGACGTGGGCATCGAAATGGAGATATGTTCGGCATCGTGCGGCCCGGTGACGCGCCGTCCGGATAGTACACTGGGTATATAACGTCAAATCGTTAATACGTGCTTCAAACTCCTAATCTCTTCTTGCTCACTCTCCAGTGCTGTTCCCTCTTAGCCGCCTGCCCATGCTGACGCTGCGGTTGTTCAGGTCAGAAATGGCACCAATCGAGTTCCGGTTGTTGGGATTCCTGTTTACAGCAAGTCGGGTGCGAGCTTGCAGACTGCCGGCGGCCTGTTTCTCGTACGCTGGAGAGCTCTCTCGATGGAAATCATAGCGTCTGCTTCCGTCCCTGAACAGGAGGCTGTTCTCGTTGCTAGTGCCCGTGAGCGTTGGACGGCGGAGGCTGGCAGTGGACTGTAGCGTAGGCGCCGGTTGGAGGTCGGGCAGCGGTTCTCGAGAGGTATACTGCCTGCCAGTCAATCGACTCTTATCCAGCGGCCGCAGGGACCTGAAGTCTGTCATCGCACGAGACGGCGCTCGTATGGTCGGATCTTCTTCGTCATCGTCAACACTGGACCGATTTCTGTGAAGGCTTGTGCCAGCGCGCTGCAAGCGTGAAGGCTGACGTTCGTAGTCGTAGGGCTCCTGACTGGACTCGCGGTGAGTTCCGTTGGCGTTGCCAGTGAGCATACTCGTGCGCCGAGCTTCGATTCGATGGAGTGCACGACTTGGACTGATATTTGATAGAGTATTGCTCTCGGGTTCAATGCTCTGTCGGATAGTTGGCGAGTCGCCGTTGATCTGGACGCTGGGGCGGCGCGTTATGGTGGCTGCAGAGGACCTGAAAGCTGGACTCGCTACGCTTGGTTTGGTGTCGCACATTGCAATGCACAGTTCTGTCAGGCTCCGGCAGATGTTGTCAGCTTTGCGGCGGACTTGTCTGTCCGATACATTTGCTCCGCCGAGGATCGAACTGGCCGAGTGCAGCGTGCCCTGAGGCCCAGCGCTGCCTGTCATCTCTGCGAGGGTAAGTGCTTCAGTGGCAGTTGCCTCCAGTATGCGATAGACAGCCGGGGTGGTGTGTTGCCGTGCTTTCGAGAGCGCATCGCGGAGAAGTGGGTGACTGCGATTGCCAGTGTAGGCATCGACGGTTGATTCGGAGGGCGAAGGGTTGGACTTGCGTGGCTGGTTTGGCGATGAAGAAACTGTCGTGGCAGATGTGTTGGCTGTGCGTGGGCGCTCGGCGATTGCTTGGGAGATGACTGCGCCCGACGTTGAAGGTATCTTCCCGCCCATCTCGATCCTGCGGATACGGGTCTTCAGCTCGTCCAGCTCGTCCCAAACAGACACAGCTGGTCCTGTTGAGCCATGCGACTCTGTCCCGTCTGCGCGGGACGACGTCTCATGCTGTGCAGGCTCGACTTGCGTGGGTCGTGCGTCGTCCCGCGCAGAAGAGTAGTGCCCAAGATTTGACGGTCGGTAGGTGCCTGTCCTGTTGGGTGGAGTGTGCTGTGCTTCTGGCTGGGATCCGCGCCGCTTGCTTGTAAACTGGGCCAGAAAGTCGCGCGGCGAGAGGTCCGAATCTCTGCGGGAGAACGAGGCCTTGGTAGATAGTTCGGGAGGGCGCGCCCGTGGTGTTTCAAACGGGCTTGCCGGCGACTGCGGGGGCCGTACTTGCAGAGTCCTGGAGGAAGTGGGCACATGCGAGACACGGCGCTGAGTGTTTGTTCGCGACTCGGCGGTAGAGGGTATCCTGCTCACGGTGGGCGTGGTCGAGCTTGACGGCACGGGCGAAGGAGACTGCAGTGCGGAGGGCGAGGAGAGTCGGTTGATGCGGCCAATGCGCGACCGCAGCTTGTCGTGTCGAGTGAGGGTGTCGGCCTGGCGCTGCTTGGGAGCATCGTCCTCGGCGATGTTCAGGAACAGGTCCTCGGTCTGCTCGCCGTCGGTGCCAGAGGTGTCGGTGGCCTCCTGCCCGTTGTGGCCTGCGCGGCGGTCCTCGTGGGTGCTGGGCGGGCCGGAGCTGGAGTCATCGTCGGACGACTCGTCCACCGAGCTCGCCATGTGCTGGGCAGGGCGGGCACTGGGGGCGGTGGTGGAGTTGCGGCGCGGCGGCGGGTTTGTTTGTTGTGGTTGCGGGGTGACTTGGCTCGAATTCTCCGGTGCGTCCTGGCGCTGCCGGCTCGACTGCTGCGAGCCGCCGGGCGAGGGCAGGCCGAGCTGCTGGAACTGCTGGAGCGCAAAGGCGTGGTCGGCCGGCTTCTGCGACGTCCTGCGTGCGTAGTCCGAGTTGCCGCGCGTGATCAGCGTGACGGGCGGGCCGCGCGAAGTGTCATGGCCTGCGCTGAACGAGGCCGGCGGTCGTCTCGTGGCAGGCGAGCGGGGCTCCGTGCCTGACGGTGCGGGCTGCGGGGAGAAGTAGGACTGCGAGGTCGCAGACGACGGCGTGTAGGGTGCAGTTGCAGTCGGCGTCGTGACGGTTGCGCGCCGCGTGCGAGGCGATGCAGAGACGGTCGAGCTCGTCGACGGCAGGCGCAGCAGCGTGGGTGTTTCCGGCGCAGTCTTGGTGCGGGCGTGTTTTGGCTTCTCTCTGCCCTCCCGCGACTCCTTGGGCTCTTTTGGCTGGGGCTCTGCCTTCTCCGCCTTGTCAGACTTGCGGTGTTGTGATGCGTCCTTGGAAGACTTCCGGGAATGGCGACCAAATAGCGGCATGGCTTACAGCTCCAGGTGTGCTGGCACCAGACAGGGTTCCGCGCGGTCAAGTCATGTAAGGAAGCCAGAGCGCGGCATGGTCTTAGACGACCCGCAATTGCGCAAAGTGTCGTCTCATGTCTCGCATGCTTATGGAGAGTTGGCAGAGGATGCCGCTCCCGCCCTGTGATGCTGGGGTGCCATGGCCTTTGACCAAAACAGCGGCGACTCGTGGGCTAGGCGTTTGGACCACTCCTGCACGAGAGGTCACAGTTATCGGATTGGCAAATGAGAGCCACCGCCCGTCGACAAGCGTCGCTTTCAACCACGGCACGTTACGTGCAGCGACCGACTGTTTCCCTGTGGACCCAGTCGTGCCCAACTTTCGCGTCTTGAATTGCCATCTCGGTGCCCCTACGGAATTCCGACCCAGCAAACATCGCAACGGCTGGAACACGACGCTCACCGTCTGTGTCCTGATCGTCCGGCCGTCTCGTTTCTCCCGATAGCGCCCGCCTCGTTCCAGCCGTGCAAAAGCACTGCATCCTTCACTGATATCACCCAGCCACCCCATCCCTCGCTGACACGCGCAAGCAGAATGCAGCTTGAAAAGATGCTGATCTTGGATGTGGAGCAATCAGAACTTACGGCAGCACAGTAAACCTGGATACTTGATTACTTGACCATGACTTGCCATCTGACTTGCAGTGTTTTCTGCGAAGCGTTCCTGCATGAGCACATCCCTGCGCGACTGAAGCGGAATATTAGGCGAATTGTACCGGCACCGGTAACGACGATGCATGTCTTATCACACTCATTTTGCCTGACATTAAGGTGCATACATTAAGGTGCGAGTGACACGTACATAAGAGAAAGGCACAATGGGATCAATTGACTGCAGAGAGTGGCTTGCGAGGAGACCCGAATATGAGTCTATGGATGCTTCAGACGCTGCAAGGGACTATACTCGCATAGCAACGGGTCGGAGCCTATAACATCTTAGCGTGTGAGCGTCATGCTTCGGTAAAAGCTTCGTTGTGGAGGGCCAGCTGGAGTGTGTTGGACCCACGCAGCTGAGTCACGTGACTCGGGACTTGGCAGACATATCGCCGACGCTGGATAATTTGCGGACCATCAACTGCACCACTGCGACCTCACACGGCCACGCCTCATCACCCATCATGTCGGTCGCAACCCTCTCCAAGTCGCTGCCGAAGCCAAAATATACTGGCGAGGAGGAAGAGCTTACACGAAGCACGCGCGTCCTGACTGCCGAACAGTATGAAACGCAGGTCGCGAGAAGACAAAATGGCCCGCCTGCGTATGGCGCGAGGAAGAACTGGAGACCGCGCTCAGCTGAGGACTTTGGCGATGGCGGCGCATTTCCAGAAGTCCACGTCGCGCAGTATCCGCTCGACATGGGCAAGAAGGGCGAAGCAACCAAATCGAACGCACTCGTGCGGAGAGTGGACGGCGATGGAAAGACCAAGTACGACGAAATCGCCAGACGTGGACACAGCGACTCGAGAATAGTGCAAGCCAGCTTCAAGGACCTTATCCCGCTACGACAGCAGGCAGATGCGGGAGAGCTGGACTTGTCGCGCCCGAGTCAGGAAGTGGTGCAGGCTACGAAGGAGAAGACAGAGCAGGCGCTGATGGCGCTTGTATCGGGCCAGACTGCTGCGCAACGACCGAAGAATGTGCAGGGTCGCAAGAACGACGAACCCACCTTTGTGCGGTACACTCCGACCGCGCAAATGGGTGAGGCCCAGGGGAAGACGCGTATATTCAAGATCCAGCAGAGGCAGATTGACCCTCTCGAGCCCCCAAAGTTCAAGCACAAGAGAATCCCGCGCGGACCGCCATCACCTCCACCGCCTGTGCTTCATTCGCCGCCGCGCAAGCTGACCGCCGAGGACCAGGAGATGTGGAAGATCCCGCCTCCCATCAGTAACTGGAAGAATCCCAAGGGCTACACTGTGCCGCTAGACAAACGTTTGGCCGCTGATGGACGCGGCCTTCAGGACATCACCATCAACGACAAATTTGCGCAGTTCGGCGAGGCATTGCAGGCTGCAGATCGCCATGCTCGTGAGGAGGTCAAGCAGCGTGCCATCATGCAACAACGATTGGCAGAGAAGGAAAAATTGCAAAAGGAAGAGCATCTGCGCAATCTCGCAAAGCAAGCCCGTGAGGAACGCGCGAATGCATCCCGACGCCGCTCAGACAGCGATTCGGAGACTGACTCGGAAGAGGAAGCAGTGCGTAAGCGACAGGCAGAGCGGAAGGAGCGTCGTGAAGACTTCCAGCGAGAGCTCCGACAATCGCGCATGGGTACAGAGCGCAAGATACAGATGCTTGCTCGTGAGCAGAACAGGGATATTTCAGAGAAGGTTGCACTTGGCCTCGCGAAGCCTACACAAAGTGGTGAGTCGATGTATGACTCGCGGCTGTTCAATCAGTCCAGCGGCTTCAATGCAGGCTTCAACGAAGACAACCACTACGACAAGCCTCTATTTGCAGCACAAGATGCGATTAGCAGCATCTATCGCCCGAGTGTGCAGCAAGACGACGGAGAAGACGATGGACAAACGTACGACCGCATCACAAAGTCCAGCAAGTTTGAAGTCTTGGGCAAGGCGAAGGAGGGTTTCAAAGGCGCCGATTTGCAAGAGGCCCGTGAGGGTCCAGTGCAGTTTGAGAAAGACAGCGATGACCCATTTAACATTAACCAGATGATCAGTGAGGTCAGAGGCGAGAAGGCTGGCGAGAAGGCTGGCGAGAAGACTGGCGATAAGCGGTATGGCCTCGTGGAGCCTGAGGGACGTTCAGCGAAACGCGCCAGAGTCGAGGACGACAGTGATTGAGCCCCTGAAACATAAGGCATATTTGGACGCAGGGATAGGATGGAGCATTATATGGCGTTCGTGATTATCAGGATTGAGAGTGTACATTTACTGCGATTTGGGATAGTATTCACGTCGCAGGCAACTGGGCAGCGATTTTGAGCGAAAGATGAATGGGCCTCGAGCTTTCGACCGGCTCATAACGGAACAAAATACAATTATCCGTTGTGTACAGTATTGGGCGTCCTAATGTCGTGAAGCTCATATCAGCTTACATACATTGCCGATCATGGTGCTTCCAATTGGCTAATTGGCTCCCATGACCTGCACAATCCTAGTTTCGGATAGCGCACCGCGACCGACGTCAACTCCCGCTGCATCGCGAACCACACCACACTTGCGGCGGCCCACAGCCCCGCGTGCGCTTGGTGTACCAGCTGCGGACCCTGAAGCTTTTAAAATGGCTGACATGCGCCCCGAGCAGTGCTTCCTTAATTTCCAGTTAATCGTCCAACTGACACAAAGCGAATAGAAGCTGTCACTACTTCACTATTGTCCTGCTTCCTCTGCAACAGTAAGAAATCAGACACTATGGCAACCAACGGCGCTTCGGTCAACGGTGGCAAGAAGCATAAGTACAACCCGACCTTCACACAATCAGTCATCAATGCGACTGGACCCAAGGCCACACCGCGCGTCCGCCAACTCACAGCAAGCTTAATCCAGCATCTCCATGACTTTGCTAGGGAGAATGAGCTCACGGTCGACGAGTGGATGTTGGGTGTTGAACTGGTATGTTCTCACGATACAATCAGTAGAGTGCTTGCGCATACAGTGCTAAATCTGGACAGATGAATGAGGCAGGCAGAATGTCTGACGACAAGCGCAACGAAGGACAGCTCCTGTGTGACGTCCTTGGCCTCGAGTCTCTCGTCGACGAAATCACATACAAGCTCGCTTCGGATGCGATCGACGAGCCCACCGCGACCGCCATCCTCGGACCATTCTACCGTCACGATGCGCCGAAACTCCCGATGGGCGCATGCATCGTCTCGGAGGAGACGAACAAGCAAGGCGACAGGACATGGATGCACGGCACCATCACCGACTTCACAACTGGAAAGCCTATCGAAGGCGTCGAAGTGGATGTCTGGCATACAGCGCCAAACGGCCTGTATGAGCAGCAGGATCCGGATCAGCCGGAGATGAACCTGAGGGGCACGTTCACAACAGGGAAGGACGGAAAGTACGACTTCTACTGCTTGAGGCCTGTACCGTACCCGATCCCGTATGACGGCCCGGCGGGCAAGGTGCTTCAGGCATTGGACAGGCATCCGTTCAGGCCAGCCCACATACATTTCTTGGTACGTCGTACGATGCATCTCACATAAACTGTGCTAATCAATCAACAGCTCAAAGCGGCTGGCTACAAGCCCATTGTAACCCAGATCTTCGACCGCAACAGCAAGTACATCGAGGATGACGCCGTATTTGCGGTCAAGGACTCTTTACTTGTTGACTTCAAGCCGTTCCAAGGCGACCCGAAGGCAGACTTCGAGTTGCCGTACGATTTCAAGATGGCGAGCTTCGAACATGCGCAGAAACATGGTGTTGCCGGCAGCACAGAACAGAGCGGTGCATAGTTTCAAAGGAGGTCTCGATATTTTGGTAAACCAAACGTAACGTGATAGGCTTTCCGAAAGGCTGTAGCAGCAGAACATCAACCAAGTGTCTCCTTCTCAAGGTCCCAACTTCAATTTGTTCCTTAGCGTGGTCATTCCGACGAGAAGCGCTGTTCTTTCCGATTCAATGCCGATCCCCGCACTTCCATGACATATCACTGAACTAGCCGCTTGCAACCGAACACCGCGGCTGTGGAGTACGCCTTACACGCCCTATGCCGTAGATACAC
>TARA_R110002003_G_scaffold1389_3_pt1 | contig 14128 bp, 18 predicted proteins | sample TARA_R110002003 | Tara Oceans TARA_R110002003 (sample SAMEA4396441) | marine metagenome | biome: Westerlies Biome; feature: [SRF] surface water layer (ENVO:00010504); material: water (ENVO:00002006), including particulate matter (ENVO:01000060) such as... | depth 5 m | reverse complement strand
GGAAATCGCCTCGACACTACCAGCGCTGATCCCAGTGTCACCAAACAACAAGACACCAATCCATATCCACGTACATCACGAAGCAGTACGAGTAGCCTACAACCACGTTGTCAACTTCGTTCCCAAGCTTCTGCCTCCGAGCAATCCACTATATCCGAAGCCAGATATTATCTTACACATTGGTCTAGCCGCAGGGAGAAAATATTTCACCCTTGAGCAAGGAGCGCATAGCCGAGGATTTGGCAACATTCCCGATGTGGACGGTGAAAGGTTCCTTGATTCCAAGGCCGGGGAGATATTTCCATCGTCCAAATTCCCGGCGGTCCTGAAGACCTCGTTTGACACTCCAGACGTGCTCGCGCGATGGAAAGCAAATTTGGGTTACTCTTCCGTGGAAGGCCGCGGGAGCGACGAGGATGCGCCCGACGTGCGACTCAGCCCTGATGCGGGGAACTTCCTTTGCGGTTTCATCTACTACAATTCCTTGGCTCACTACTTCTCAATCAAGGAGGACGAGAGGCCAGTAGCCTTTTTGCATGTGCCCGACCTCAGTCATAGCGAAAACAAGCTAAGAGAAGGATGGGAAGTTGCTGTTGCGCTGATCAAGGCGCTGGTTGAGAGCAAGCGAAAGAATGGCGTCATAGACAAGGGGCCAGGTCAGGAACCGGAGGGGAGAGACGTACATGTTGCTCAGACCGATGATAAGGTAACGCAAGGGACATGACTGATTGCATCACGTTGCAGTTTTTGGTACGAATTTGCATAATAAAGCGTTCAATGGAGGAGGACTTTCGGCGTCACACATCAGGCCTCGACGCGAGAATTCCTATAATGATACATGTTACCAGTAGCCCTCAACGACTAATGCACCATTGTAGACATACCACCAACTCCACTGTGCCCTTCCAGTGGGACTTCTCGCGCATAAAGCTGCGATCCCACACCCGCAGAAACCGATCAGCCTTATGGAACGCATTTCACAATATGTTGCGAAATCGAGTGATGCTAGGTAGCAAGTGCAGACCTAGAACCATTGATGTATGCCAATAATCGCACTCGCCATGATTCATGGTTTGAGGGAGCGTGACTCGTTGCTAGTCCCAGAAGCACCTCGAGTTTAGACACAGCCACGATCTCAGCCACGATCTCCGCCACGATATGGCTCAGCCGCATCATGTCCAGCTTTTGCTGTACACACTATGTCCCAAATTCAGTCGGCCACAGCATGTTCATTGATGGACTCGCTGCTATTGAACAAGCGCCCTCGAAGCGACAGCCTCGATGGGAATCTGCGAGAATTGGAGCGGAAACGGCCACGCACCTCTCCGATATCCTTGTCGCCAATAACCGTGAAGCCTAACACAGTCGAAGATATCGACATCCCGCCTTTACCATCAGCATTTACTACGAACGAGGACACGGGAAGTTCCATAGTCTCAACAACGCGGGGTACAGCAACCGAATCATTCGGATTCCAACATGCGCCACTGGACCTCAGCCAGGAAACGATACGTGTCATAGAGGTGCTCTCGCCAGGTTCCGGCGGTGAAATTCAGTGCAGGGTGCGACACACCACTATCGATTCGCAATACACCTGCCTTTCATATGTATGGGGTGCACCAGGCGACAGTCACATCATACATATGAATGGAAAACCCTTCCGAGTTCGTCGAAACTTGTGGGACTTCCTCCAAGTTGCAAGCTCGCATGAAGCAAAGATAGGGAATCTGGGCAGCGGCAACACGGCATTTAGCTTCGAGGCTGCTACCAAGGCTTTATGGATTGATGCCTTGTGCATCGATCAAGATAACAACAACGAACGAAACCATCAGGTGCAGCAAATGGGCTCAATATTTTCCAAGGCGCAGTGCGTGCTATCGTGGATGGGCTGTGATGCCGAATATGCTTCATTATTGCGCTACATGAGAATCGACATGGATAATACACCATTCTTCGACGCCGAGTACTTTCTGGCCCTTGATCGATTCTGCAAAGATCGATACTGGAAAAGAGCCTGGATCACGCAAGAAGTGCAGCTAGCTCGACAGGTGCTGCTTGTTGCCAATACCGAAGCCATCGACCTGGTTTACTTGCAGACGGAGGTGAATGAGTCGATCCTCGCAACGTTTGGCACCGTCATCTATAACGAGCTATGGAAGCGGATCAATGACACCATCAAACGGGATAATGACTTGACGATTCTCGAAAATATGCATCGCTTCAGGTGGAAGGAGTGTTCAGACCGCCTGGACATTGTCTATTCTCTAGCATCTATATCGCGCGACGGCCTCGAGCTGCAAGTCGAATACGCCATTGAGCCCACAAAGTTAGCGCGAAAGCTTTTCGGTCTTTTAGGGGAAGACTTGTGTCTCGGGCACATCAAAACCGTGTTCCAGACGTTGGACGTCATCGACGGATCAGACGGGAGTTATTCACCCGACACCAACCAGTCTTTCATAGATCTCGAAGCGCACATCCTGCGCAAACATGTCAAACGGTGTTCGAATTGTTCCTTCGAGATCGACTGGGCGACTCTAGAGACGAAGTATGCGCCCCACGAGGTGTACGTTCATTGCCTCCGTTGCATCAAACGCAACAGGTCGAAGCTCGGCCAAAACGGCGTGCACATCCCCGATGCAGGCACTCCACACCTCCTCATCGTGCAGGCCACATCGAAGACCCCAGAAACGCAAGTCGACAATCTATCTGACTGGCGACTATGTCTTCTCCATTCCGACAACACGCTTCATGAAATCTCTGCAGGAGCACAACTTGTGACTCCAGACCCCGCTAGTGCCTCAGCAACAGTCCACATCAATCTGGAAGCACTTACGAAACTTGTCAAGATGACTTTCCCACGCGCTGACTTCTCCCACGACGAACATACCCGGAAGCAATCACACGGGACACTATCTGAGAGCGCTTTGGAAAACGCGACGCATGCATGGAGACTCGCTGATGAGCAGATACTGAGATGAAATACACAGAACTCTGCCTGAATGGAAACCTCGACACCAACGGCAAATCAAGCACCGAAGAGCAGCAATGTCCAAACCATCAGCCGCCACAACCTCTCACCTAGGATGGGAATCTGCAACGGTCCTGCAAGACGAAGGACGAGGCTAAGACAGCAAAGATACCGGGCACTGCAATTTACAAACATCCAGCGCAAATGACTTCTCGTCTTCACAGCCACCTATATCTGGAACCAGTGGAGCTATCGCTACCACCAGTAGCATCCCTCAACCCATCGTCACAAATCGAACCCCCGTCTCCTCCCCGCGCTCGCTACCATCCCACAGTCCTCCACGGCAGACATGCGCCACAAGTATCCCCTCCTCTGCTCTACGCACATCTTCTCCTCGCAGCAAATACATCCCCCCTCAATAGCATCGCCAACAATGCCCTCCCGACGTTCCCATCGCACGATTTTGCAACACACAGTCCTCCTCCCCTTCAACGGCCTCTACAGCTGAGCGCTCGCGTCAAACCAACACAGCACAGACAGCTGCTGCGTCTGCGACACGTGCATATGCACATGCACGCACAGAAGCTCGTCCAGTCCACTATCTCCGCGGCAATAAGCTACCTCAGCGCAGTGCGGTTCCAGAGCTGCAGGCGTGCAGATGCGCTCATGTACATGGTCGAACTCCGTGAGCTGCGGCGTGCGTATGATTTTGGAGTGAGGTTCATACGATAGAACAGGGTAGACGGAGGTGGCTTTGTGATAGGAAAGGCAATGGAAGAGGTAAGCGGCTGAGTCGGGGAAGACAAGTCCTCGAGGTGGGGACGGGCTCGATGGGATCCAACCATCCTATACCACGAACACATCCATATCACACCCGCCCCGCCGCCCTGTTCCCCGACCATTGCCGCAATGCGATGCAATGTAATGCAATGCGATGCCATTATGCGACTCTCTCGCCCCCCACACCATCTTCCCGCGACAAACCCAACCCAACCCATCCATCGTTCACCTCTACTCCATCTCCACCTCCCCCTCCCCCTCCACCTCCATATAACAATCTGCCACGACAGACACGAGCCAGCATGCGCGTCGGGCTCGTCCTGGTGCGACGTGTAGGCGGGAAAAGGCGTGGGCGCGATGAAGGAAGCGGAGGTGGAGGGCGGTGTGGGCAGCGGTGTTGGACTGCTGGAGTGATGAGTGGGTGAGTATGCTGGGCGCATGGATTGTTTCGTGACTTGAGGTTCGACTTTGGGGTAGCAGGGGGAAAGCAGTGGTGTGGTGGGGCTGGTTAGTGTCTGTTCTTTGTCGGTCTGGGCGGTGGGCTGTTTGATTGGGGGATGGGGTTTGGTTGGGGATTTGTGAGGGGGGTGGAGAGGAGGGGAGGGGAGGGGAGGGGAGGGGAGAGTTGCTGTAGGTATGGAGCAAGAGTGTTTTGTATTGTGCGCGGGACGAGAGTGGGGGACGTTCATCTTGAAGTCAACTCGTACCGATAGAATACAGGTGGGGTTGTAGGTTGTGATGGGCTACTGTATAGCAAATGCCTCCTGCTTCAGTAGGATGTTGGTTCTGAAGGGACAATAAGTCCTTGCAATCCTAGTATCGAACATCTTCCAGACCCAAGGAGGCGGCCAATCTCTTGCCGCAGGAAGTGCAGGCGATTCACCTTGCAGATGTGGTATAGCCTGCCTGCAGTTGCACAAACTCCGGTCGTGAACTCAGCTGGCGTGGGCTAAGCTGCGAGATGAACATCCGTGGACATCACCACGATGGCCTCGAGGAGGACATATGCGGTCCCCTGTCCACGGCCCATTGGTTTTGTGATGTAATGCTTGCGCGATGAACAATGCCGCATCTGCTCTCTTGTCAACAATCGATCATTGCATCAGAGCGGAGTGCATACCACGAAACTCCTTGAGCAAGGGCCAGGTCTAATGCATCCATGCAGTCGACGGACGTGAGGCCTGGATGACATCAATGGAGGTGCAGGCAGTCACTCAACCCGTCATACTGTGGTCTCCGTCTTCTGCATCTGCAACTGGGCGGCCTAGTTCCCTCAACGAAGCCTTCAATCTCGCGATGCTTGCCTCAAGGTCCTCGATCTCTTCTTCCTGGTCCTCGCACGTCCGGTCGACGTCCGGCAACGCCAGCACGGCGCGTCTCGCCTTTTGTATCTTCAGACGAATGTCGTTTGCAGCTGTAGCCACGTTCTGGATCTCGAGCGGACCATCCGCGGACAGCTGAGAGGGCGTCGGCGTAGCAGCTGGCGGTTGGGCGGATGTCTCAAGAAGCCGCTTGAGGAGCTTGTGAAGGTTGGGGAGCACGTCGAAGGTCGATGGCGGTGGTATGCTGGGGATTGTGGGTGCAGCAGTGGGCGGGGCCGGTGTCGCGGCACCTGTAGGCGGCTGTGAAGCGCGCGCTGATGTTGACGCGTGGGGGGTGGGCGCTCCAGACATGATGCTGGCTGCTCCTTCAGAAGCAATGTGTAGAGCTAGCTTGGTGTTGAGCTGCGGGCGCGGGATGACGCGCCTGTCCGACGCGCAGAGCTGGGGTCCAAGACACTGATTGGACTGATGGCTGCGCTGTGCAACTCAGGGTCCGATTGACCGTAGTTGAATTGTCAGTGGTCGATTGATGGCCAGATAGCGCGTTTCTTTTCGCGAGTGCGATAGCGTCGGCCGCGGGCGGGGAGCAAATGGTTGAAGAGAGGTCCCGGCTGTGACGTGTGAAGTCATGGAGTCCTTGAAGTTATCGATAGTCACGTTAGCCCCTCCATCTGCCCCTCAACTGCGGTTTCGCTGCTCTTTAATTGCTCCTCCCAACGACCCGCTAAATTGTAATAATTTTTTGGTCGCGTCCTCCAACCCACCTTCTCCTCTATTCCTACCTCTCCCTCCACAACACACGGCAAAATGGTGAAGGTTGACCAGAAAGCCGTCCTCATCGTGATTGACGGCTGGGGCATTCCCACCGACAAGTCCCCCAAAGATGGCGATGCCATTCTTGCCGCAGACACGCCTACCATGGACGAGTTCGCCAAGGAAGGCTCGTCGACTGCGCAGGGCTTCACGGAGCTCGAGGCCTCTTCCCTCGCCGTCGGTCTGCCGGAAGGCCTCATGGGCAACAGTGAGGTCGGCCATTTGAACATCGGCGCGGGACGAGTTGTCTGGCAAGACTCAGTCCGAATCGCGCAGACCATTAAGAATGATAAATTGAAGGACGTTGCGACTGTCAAGAATTCCTTCCAGCGCGCAATCGACGGCAATGGCCGGCTGCACTTCTGCGGTCTTGTCTCTGACGGCGGTGTCCATTCGCACATGGACCATCTGATTGAGCTGGTGAAGGTCGCAAAGCAGCAGGGCGTTCCCAAGGTCTTCATCCACTTCTTCGGCGACGGCCGAGACACAGACCCCAAGTCTGCCGCGGGCTACATGGAAACACTCCTGAAGGCCATCAAGGATATTGGACTCGGCCAGATCGCAACCGTGGTCGGCCGCTACTACATCATGGACCGCGACAAGAGGTGGGACAGAGTCGAAATCGGCATGAAAGGACTGGTGATTGGCGAGGGCGAGGAGAGCAGCGACCCAGTGGCCACCATCAAGGAGCGATACAGCAAGGATGAGAACGACGAGTTCTTGAAGCCCATCATTGTGGGCGGAAAGGAAGGACGGATACAGGGTACGTTCATAACCTGAGTACCTGCATGTCTGATGCTAATTCGTACAGACGGCGACACAGTCTTCTTCTTCAACTACCGATCAGACCGCGTTCGCGAGGTGACCCAGCTCCTGGGAGATGTCGACCGCTCGCCGAAGCCAGATTTCCCGTATCCCAAGGACATCTCCCTGACGACCATGACCTCATATAACCCCAAGTACACATTCCCTGTCGCCTTCCCACCTCAAAAGATGGACGATGTCCTTGCCGAGACTCTGGGCAAGCAGGGCGTCAAGCAGTGCCACGTTGCTGAGACGGAGAAGTACGCCCACGTTACCTTCTTCTTCAACGGCGGCGTCGAGAAGCAGTTCGAGAACGAGGAGCGCGAGATGGTGCCGTCTCCCAAAGTCGCGACATACGATCTTCAGCCTACCATGAGCGCCATGGCCGTCGCGGACAAGCTGTGCGAGAGGATACAAACTGGCAAGTTCGAGTTCCTGATGAACAACTTCGCACCGCCAGACATGGTCGGGCACACCGGTGTGTACAAGGCTGCCATCGAAGGCTGCACAGAGACGGACAAGGCCATCAAGAAGGTGTACGAACAGTGCAAGGAGAGTGGCTACGTGCTCTTCGTGACAGCCGATCATGGGTAAGAAATACATGTGATGATTGTCGCAATGATAAGGCTGACACTTAACAGCAACGCCGAAGAAATGCTGACAGAGGAGGGAACGCCCAAGACATCGCATACCACGAACAAGGTCCCCTTCGTCATGGCCAACGCGCCTGAGTCCTGGAGCCTGAAGAAGACGGACGGTGTGTTGGGCGATGTCGCGCCTACCATTCTCGCAGCCATGGGCCTTGAACAGCCCGAGGCTATGGATGGACACAGCCTGCTCGTGAAGTCATGAGGCTGGATTGCAATGGCTGAGACCTTGGTCCTCTATTCCGCGTGCTTGTTCTGCTTCCCGTTCCACAGTTGCACGCGTTGGCCTTGGAAGTGCTGATAGACAAGCATAGAAGAAGACAGAGATACTATGAATTCAACGTGAATGACGTAATGCGTAGATTTTATGTTACAGATGGCTTCGGCCTTCACAAGCTTGAGATGTCTCAGGGAGTCCTGCGTCCCTGCATGGCTTCCGTGCTGCCCCACTTCGCCGCAATCTTCCCAATCAGCCTTGAGCGGGCGGCAGGGTAGTTCACCGGCGCAACAGCACCCCTCCAGCCAGCGAGAGACGGCCTCCAAATCACGACAGCTGCCGCTTCAGCTCGCACGACTTTTCTTCCAGGTTTTGACTTTCCTCCTCTGCACGTCGTCTTGTGCGCAGTGTCACGCACGGATCTCTAGCCAAACTCCTTTCGGACTCATCGCGCGCGGAGAGGGGCCAACGTGCGATATATCAGCAAGCTGACGGGAAATAGCCAACTATACCGGCTGCGCAACGCAAGATAAATCTGTATCTTTCAGAAGAGCGTGAAGTGTTGCGAACTCTATCCGAACACGCTCTGCCCCCTCCATATCATAGCCGATTCCCAGCTACCCAGAAGCCTTGCGGCCCAGCGATCCTCCACTGCAGCCCAGTCGCACTATCTACACACCGATAGGACCATCATATAGAACTAACAGATTCACCTCGTTGCTCGCACTTTGCGAATAGCAGGAGCGGACAATGGCTTCGAACGGCGGCTCCGGGTCGCATACACCACAAACCGCAGCCCAAGTACAACCATGTCGATACAAAACGGGCAAGACACTGGGAGCAGGCAGCTACTCGGTCGTCAAGGAGTGCGTGCATATAGATACTGGGCGGTATTATGCGGCAAAAGTCATCAACAAGAGACTCATGGCTGGACGAGAACATATGGTCGGTTGCACCACGTGCTTCTCCCAATGCGCCCCAGTTAATGGACCTAGGTCAGAAATGAAATCGCCGTGTTGAAGAGAGTCTCCATGGGCCATAGGAATATTCTTACGCTGGTCGACTACTTCGAGACCATGAACAACCGTATGACACATCAAAGAAAGGGCACGCGCATTGCTTACCTTGTTTGCAGTCTACCTTGTCACCGACCTCGCACTTGGGGGCGAGCTGTTCGATCGAATCTGCCGAAAGGGCAACTACTACGAGTCTGACGCCGCAGACCTAATTCGCGCAACCCTCTCCGCCGTCGCGTACCTACACGATCACGGAATCGTACATCGAGATCTGAAGCCAGAGAACCTCCTTTTCCGCACACCAGAAGACAACGCTGATCTGCTCATCGCTGATTTCGGCTTGTCGCGTATCATGGACGAGGAGCAATTCCATGTCCTGACTACCACATGCGGAACGCCAGGCTACATGGCCCCTGAGATCTTCAGGAAAACCGGCCACGGCAAGCCAGTGTAAGATGAGCTCTGCTAGACTGTTTACACCCAGCTAATGCGCGCACAGCGACATCTGGGCTATTGGTGTCATTACATACTTTTTGCTTTGCGGCTACACCCCCTTCGACCGAGACTCAAACCTCGAAGAGATGCAGGCCATCCTCGTTGCAGACTATTCCTTCACACCTCTCGAGTACTGGCGCGGCGTCTCCCTTACAGCTCGCGAGTTCATTCGACGATGTCTTACTGTCGACCCAGCGGGACGCATGACGGCTCATGAAGCGCTCTCGCATCCCTGGGTCGCCGACCTTGGCAGACCTGGTGAAGGCGAGGAAGATCTGTTGCCAACCGTCAAGAAGAACTTTAATGCCAGACGGACATTGCACGCAGCTATTGACACCATTCGCGCAATCAATCAACTGAGAGCCGGGGGCGCGGCAGGTATGATGGATGGTCAACGAACTAACGAACCACGTCGAGGTGCCCCACCTGCGAATATCCCCCAGCCAGCAGACGAGGACCCTATGGAGATTGATAGCAGAGGAAACGGTCACGGCCAAACCGAAGAGATGATCCGGGAACAGGAGCGACGAATTCGCGAAACACAGCAAGGACTGTGGGGCAAACGATAACTCCCTCCTTGGCCCTTTGTGGATTGCCGTTATGTTGACCAGCTTTTACCATCCAGATGTCGGCTTCCTTTCCGGTCATGTCTTGGCCACGTTCTCATTATGTCGTTCCGGAAAGTCTCCCGAGCTTCTCCATTACAATCTATGATGTGTATATGGTGGTGCGTTGATGACAACAAATGTAGCACCTCCTGGGTGCCCATCTTCTTATCAATTGTTCTAGATTGTGTCGTCTTCAAAATCATGATTCCTACCATCGACAGCTCAACGCTTGCAAGTCTACAAGAGCTAACACTATTTTCTACAGCCTACACGGTGTGACATTGATGGCGCGATCGTGGAAGTTTGCCTAGGCTGAGCTAGCGTGCGAGTGCTTTTCCATCGTCTCATAGCGGATAGGATAGCTCGGTCAGGATCAGATGCTAACACTGGGGTAGAGCCTCAACACTGCACATCTCTGGCGTGCCGCCGCACAGCCTTCGAAGCCCTTGCGGATCAATCTCATCACCTGATTTATCCTTTGACGTCGTCGCTCTCTCCGTTTGCACAATGGCTGGACTCGTATTGTGTTTGATGAAATCCGAGGTGAAGGTGGAAACGGCCCTTCGAATTGGCTGCCGTGGTCGTATGCAATGTTTTCGTATTGCACTTCACTGCGCTTCGCTTCCACCGATTGCTGCGCTCGCACAAGCCCACGAGTTCACCTTTTGCTTTCCATCACCGCGTTTGTTGGTGCCTTCGACCATACTTGGCCCTTCAACCTCAACCCCTCTCAACACCAAGAGCTTGCAAAACGAGAGGAGCGCCGTTGAGTTAAAGGCAACAAGCATCTCTGCACCTCTACTGTACTTTTACTGTACCTTTACTGTTTCTTTACCTGACACGACTCTGTGCAGCAAGAAGCCCATCATGTCCGATCCCCGCACACGCCTCTCTGCATCCCTCCATGGCCTACGCCGCGAGCTGCCACCATCTGCCCAAGCTCAACTCACCATCCCAACGGGCACAGTCGGCCGTCTCCGCCAATCCTTCGAAGCCCTCATCGCAACCCACTCGCACGACCTCGACTCCATCCTCATCACCCGCGCGCTGCACAACACCGACGCCCTAATCCGTCAACACCGCACCTACGCACAGCACCTCCACCTCATCGAAACCCTCGGCCTCCCACACCTCCCATCCCACCTCCGCGCCTTCCTCAACGACCACGACAACCTCCACCGCGCCACCATCCGCAGCCGCCAGCGCGCCAAAGTGTTAATGCAGAACCAGGACACGGATGTCCTCACCCTCGTCGCAGCCCGCATCCTCAACACGAATAACGTCTACTGCCTCGCCCTCGTCCGTTGCTCCCGCGCCCCCGCCGCCCGCACCCGCATCATGCTCACCCCCTTCTTCAGATCCGAACTCCAAACCTGCACAGACCGCCTCGTCGACGAACTCGTGCGCTTGCTGCAACGCTTGGCTGAACTCCAATCCACGCTACCCGCAGACGGTGATGATGTCGAGCTGGAAAATGTCGGCGAGGATCATGATGTCGCGGCGTTGGGATACGAGCTTCCTGTCCCAGAGACACAGATAGAGACAGAGATGGGGATGGAGACAGAGACGACCGCGAACTGCCCAATCTGCCTCTCCCCCTACACCCCATCCCACCCGCCCTTCCGCCTCACGCGCTGCGCCCACACGCTCGGCACGCCGTGTCTGGCCACGTGGCTCAACGGCACGGCGGCGAACAGCACGACGTGTCCGTGCTGTCGCGCCGAGCTGTGTGTGCGGCGCGCGCGGCGGCCCTGCGCCAGCGTCCGCGCTAGCATCCGCGATGCGCACGCTGAGCAGGGGCGGTTGAGTGGCAGGGTGAGGCGTGCTTGGGGTTTGTTGGCGGATCTGGATGCGTTGTGTGCGGTGGTGTGGGAGGGGGTGGGGGGGAGGTGGTTTGCGGAGGCGGTGGGGGTTGTGAGGGGGAGGTGTGCGGAGAGGGGGGTGGTGTTGGGGTGATAGGGTAGATGGAGGTGTAGGGGAGGGAGGGATGAGGGTGGATGGGTGATGGGGTTGGGCGGGAGAGAGAGAGAGAGAGAGTGAGGGATTATTACGGCTGGTGCTGGTGAGGGATGGTGACGTTGGGCGGGAGAGAGTGCGAGGGTAGTGAGGTGGTTGGCGTTGGGATGATTCAATGATGGATGGGTAGGCCGCGAGGTCCTTCTGCTATGGTTAGCGGCTATTTACATGATATAGCTGCTACAGATAGAGATCCATCCATAATCGACTCTAGTGATTCACGTCACTTCCATACTTCAGTAGGTTTATCACGAGTTTGCCAGAATCATAACTCTAACTTGTATACGATAGTATCCCAGTTCAGCGCCGACTTGATGTCTGCAAGGCGCCTGTGCCCTGCGATTCACTGGGGCAGTTTGTTGTCTTGTGTCTCACATGGCCAGCATCAACAGCGAGCAAAGGAACTCCGGTGTTTCAAATATTTGGGTATCTAGCGCTTATGCTTGCTCGAAACCCACCTCACGAGGCCCACATATGAACTCCAAGCTTTCACCCATAACGCCTACTCTCTCCCACCAGCGAGCACGAAAGATCTGCAGATCCGATGTAACTCCCAGCAAGCTTCAGAGTGGGCGCAAACTTCCACCCTGGTACTTCCAAAGCTGCTCCAGACACACCGCAGCCGCCACGTACTTCCAGCTCTGCAACGTGACTTGGTTCTCCCAGCCCTTACTCTCGAGCGCCACCTTGAAGCAAGCGAGTGACCTCGGCAGGGATTCAGAATCATCGTCGTCCTCGTAATCTCCGTCGCCGTGGATGATGTTTTGAATCATCGCACTTACGTCTCGGTCGAAGCGCTCTTGGACTTCTTGATTGGCCTCGCGGATGTTACGGGTGGCAGCACGCTCCTTCTTCCCGAGGATGTTGCCGCTGAAGACTTCGAGCTCGGTGAGGGGTTTTCCGCGATGTGCGCGCAGGGTGTCCATGATGTCGACCATGTTTTGTTCGTAGCTGGAGCTTGTTAGTGATGAGTTCTGACATGCGGTCTTGCAGAACTTACTACTCTCGGAGATCTTCCGCGAAGCCTTGGTGATGCTCCCACTGCACGAAACGGGTCTCGCGATCGATGTAGCGTTCTAGTGTCTGCACAAGGGACTCGCCGCCCCACCCATCTCGCACTGCTTGAAAGTCACCCTTCAAGCGATCGAAGAACTTCTTCTCGTCTATGTTGCGGTACAGATGGCCAAGTACATTCTCACTCCGGTAGTAACGAATCCTGCGCTTGAAGTCAGTGTACTACGCTCAAGTGAGTTGAGAGTCTCACCTGGACTTGTCGGGGTCGAGGATGCTGAGACTATCGGGATCATCAACGTCTTCGTTCTCCAACTCCTCCAACTCCGCGGAACCAAGCTGATCTATCACAAGATTGTGGCCTGGAGCCATAAAGTCAGGGCGTATGCTGTCATTTCCATGTGGTGCCTGTTCTAATCAGCACGAAGTCGCAGGGCATTCAGTGTAGCAACATTGGTCGTCGATGACGTAAGCAGAGAAGTGCACTCCAAACGAGACCTGGGATATCCTCAACACCTTTGCCAGCTTGAAGAAGCCGTCCAAGAGTATTGGACAAACCAGGTACCGCTTGAGGTCCATTGCTTATAACGCCGCGAAGACAATATCGCTAGTTAGAAGTAGTACAAACATACCTGAGTTACATCGGCCTGGACAATGAGGTTAGCTATACTCAAAAGTGCTGACGAGTCTCGTGTAACTTACTGGTACACCAGATTTGCTGAAGTCGACGGCATCGGAAGCGAGCTTCGCAATCGTGATGCAGTCACTGTCTCGCGTCCCGAGAGGCTTTCGATCCGCCCTAATCTTGTGCATGTTCGAGATCTGCCCAAGCCTGTCCATGTTCATGAACTCAATGAAGAAGTCGACGATGTCGTCCACCTCCACCGGCCTACCAAGATCTCGAGGAGGAGTCGGTGCATAATCCGCTGGCATAACGGGCAAGTCAGGAACGAGGCGTGGGTCGTAGATGATGTGGAACATGTCTCCATCAAGGTCGCCGCCGCTGAGTTGTGAGGGCAGGTCTCTGGCGCCCTGTTGTGAGAACACGATGCAGTTGTGAAGGTCTCTTAGCAGAGATTCGTCTGGTACGTTGACGGCGGAGACGATCTGCACATCTCCTGGATGAAGGGCTGGTGCCCGAGTTACCACAACACGATCGCCAAGGAGAATAGTCCTCTCGCGAAGGCCGCTTTCTTTCACCTCTTCAGTGGCGATGTAGACCTCGCCTTCTTTGAGAGTGTTCGTCTCGTCCATGATCCCGTACAGCACGTAACCTTTCTCGATAGGAATGCGAGCGCGATACTTCAGACTTCGCAGGTTCGACATTGCCGCAACCTCGACGATATCTGTCAGAAAGCGGTCTGTCTGGAATGAAACTCCGACGTAGTGCATGAGTTCGAACAGCCGTGGGAGTTTTGCATGAACACCTGA
>TARA_R110002003_G_scaffold288_6_pt1 | contig 14129 bp, 13 predicted proteins | sample TARA_R110002003 | Tara Oceans TARA_R110002003 (sample SAMEA4396441) | marine metagenome | biome: Westerlies Biome; feature: [SRF] surface water layer (ENVO:00010504); material: water (ENVO:00002006), including particulate matter (ENVO:01000060) such as... | depth 5 m | reverse complement strand
AGGAAAGGGTATAGGGTTGGGTATATCCAGGCTGTGGGCGAGATATAGGTGAGGAGAAATATGTCCAAGGAACGTGCTAGTCGAATAGACTCAGAGGATGGTGCAGCCACCGCTCTTGTCTTTACTCGTCTTGACTTGGAGCGCAACGCGGGCCGCTTCTGTGAAGGCTTCGTTGACGCCTCGGTTCTTCATGGCAGAGCATTCTGTTTGGATAGTCAGCGGCAGCTCCATGGTGGATCAGTCACTTTTGGCATACCCAGGTACCGCAGTGCCTTGATTTTTTCTGCGACGCGGAGGCCTTCTTCATAGTCGATGCATGGCTTCTCGGGCTCCTCGTTCTCGCCGTCATCGTCCTCTCGTTTCCGCAAATCGCACTTGAGGGCGACAAGGACGAGCTTAACGCCTGGGCAGTTCTCTGCAATCTCTCCTACCCACTTTGTCTCGACGTTCTCAAGCGAGTCGGGCGAATCAACAGAAAAGCAGAGCATGATGGCGTGCGTGTCATCGTAGCTCAACGACCGCAGCCTGTCAAACTCCTCTTGGCCGGCAGTGTCCCATAAGCTGAGTTCGACGTGTGTGTTGTCGATATAGATGTCTGCGGCCTGCGTCAATGCGTATTCGGTGTAGATTGAGACGAGACGACGAACCGTGGACATAGTTCTCTGCGCATAGCTGTTAGCGGAGTGTTGCGTTATCGATGCTGGTGTAGGCGCATACCAAAGACTGTGGGCTCGCTGTTAAGTGCTGTGGTCAACCCGGGCCCTGTTCGTACATGGTGCATGTCACTTACTATACTGTTGGAAAGTAGCTGTAGCATAGTTAGCTGACGCGGTCTGGTCCCAAGGTATGCCACAATGGCGCAGCAAGGACAGCATACCCTCTTGTGAAGACGTTCAACAACGACGTCTTCCCGCAGGCACCATCACCGCTGTCAAGTCCCATTAGCCGTCCGTCGCATCGTGTCTGTCGCAAGCAGGCGAATTCCCTGCAAAGGGCTCGACGTACAGGAGCACTAGCTTCCGCTGCACAGACTTCGTTCCACCGCACATAGGCATCGTGACGGCGGGAGGGCGGGTTCGGCGATCGATTCGTGCTGTCGGCTCTGGACTGATTGCGCAGGCGCGTCGCTAATGCAAGGGTGTCGTCGGTCGCAGGAGAGCGGGCGTCAGGTTGGGGAGCGAGCGTCGCACGGCGGAGGGAAGGTCTGGTGATAAAGACGGGGAAAGCGGAGACGTTCTAGCGTTCCAAGAGCCGGGTTGTCGACGTGAGGTGGTTGTGGAAGGGTTGAGGACCCGGAGCGAGGCCTAAACTAGTCGCCTCTCCACCATGTCCCGTCCGAACTCCAGACTAACGTGGCGCGGTTTGCTTGCCGACAGCACCGCCAAGTAGTCGAGTACGTGTACTTGCGGTGCTAATGAGGGCCGCCAATGATGGTGCGCGCAGTTGGAATGGCCTTGTATGGGAGAGGGTGCTGAACATGCTCAAGAAAGAAGTCGACCAAGTCGGCATCGCATTGCCCATAATTGGACGATCGATGCTAAACCCTGCGAGCCACCCCATGATGCAATAGGTTCGCCGTAGATGTTCCGGAATCAATAGAAGGCGCCTGGGACCTTCGGTGCATTATTCCTTGGAGCTTCTGGAGGCCGTCTCACGTGCTATGGTCGCAGGAACTCCAACATTGTCCTCAGTGATTATGAAATACCTAGTAGACTTGTAACATGGACGGTACATTCTCACAGAAACGGCCATACTTCAATGAAGTCATGCGCGATCATGTCGCACTACAGCTTAGAGACTTTCAGCAGCCCAGGACACGGGCATGCCGGCGATGTTGCTGGCCCCGTTCGATAGCGACCGATCACAGGTAGTGAGCTTATGAGCGACCAGTGAAGGGTGCCGGAACTTGTTTCTGCTAGACCGCATTTCACTGAATGTCCGTTTTGCGAGGTGTACGATGCGATGCCCCTCCTCGGGGCTAGCGCTAACGCTAGTGCGAGGGCGTCCCCACCTTCGTGGGGCTCAAGGCAGGCACCACCGCGGGCAAACATTGGAGCTTACCGGCTTGCCTGCAGTGCTCGACTGCGCACTCAACCACGCTGAGCCCTCACTCCCGGCTTCTCGGCAACTTATATCACCGAAGAACTCGAGCACTCGTCCTAACCTACCATCCGCGCCACCGCCATGTCTGACGACGATGATTTCATGCAAGACTCTGGCGACGAGCAGTATGTATCGACAGACACCACTCCGCAAGTAGGCTAATGCTCTCAGATATGACTTCGAATACGATGACGACGATGACGAGGAGACGGGCGACGTCGATATCGAGAACAAGTACTACAACGCGAAACAACTGAAGGGCGACGATCCGGAGTCGGCTATAGACGAATTCTTGGGGATACCTGCGCTTGAAGAAGAGAAGTCGGATTGGTATGTGTGGGCGTCGATACTCGTTCCGACGGTGGCTGACCAGGGCACAGGGGGTTCAAAGGACTAAAGCAGGCAATCAAGCTTGAGTTCAAGCTCGCGCGGTACGATCAGGTATGTTATGCAGATGCTAAGGTTAATTGCTATGGCTATGGCTCATGTATATCAGGCGATAGAGCATTACAAGGAGCTCCTCACCTACGTCAAGTCCGCGGTGACGCGTAACTACTCCGAAAAGTCCATCAACAACATGCTCGACTTCATAGAGAAGTCAGCCGAGGACGCCGACGCATACCGATGTATGGAGAAGTTCTACGCCCTCACCCTCGACATCTTCCAGAGCACCAATAACGAGCGACTCTGGCTGAAGACAAACATCAAGCTCGCTAGGCTATGGCTGGACAGGAAAGACTACCGCCAGCTGACGGACAAGCTTCGGGAACTACACAAGGCTTGTCAAAGGGAGGACGGAACAGACGATCCAAGCAAGGGAACGTATTCACTAGAAGTGTATTCTCTCGAGATTCTCATGTATGCCGACCAGAGGAACAATAAGCGATTAAAGGTCAGTCGATTTGCCCAAATCTGTCACGCGCATATCAAGCTTACATGACGACAGGCGCTGTACCAACGGGCGCTTAAGGTGAAGTCGGCTGTGCCGCATCCCAAGATCATGGGCATCATCCGAGAATGTGGTGGCAAAATGCACATGAGCGAAGGTAAGCGCGAGACGTCCCAAGACAGTGGGTCACTGCTAAGCCAGTGCAGAAAATTGGAAGGGGGCGCAGAGCGACTTCTTCGAGAGTTTCAAGAATTACGATGAGGCCGGCTCCCTGCAGCGAATCCAGGTTCTCAAGTATCTGGTCCTCTCGACCATGCTGTCGGGTTCAGATATCAACCCGTTTGACTCGCAGGAGACGAAGCCCTACCAGAATGATCCTCGCATCTCCACCATGACCAACCTTGTCAACGCCTATCAGCGCGAAGACATTCACGAGTATGAGAAGATCCTGCAGGACAACAAGGACCTGCTGCAAGATCCTTTTATCGCCGAGAACATTGACGAAGTAACGCGGAACGTGCGCACCAAGGCGGTCGTCAAGCTTGTTGCACCGTACACCCGGTTCACGCTAGCGTTCATCTCAAAGCAACTCAAGATCTCCCTTCCCGAAGTCCAGGAAATTGTGGGTTTCCTGATCGTTGACAAGCGGTTGCGCGGCAAGATCAACCAGCAGGACGGGACCGTGGAGATCGAGAGTAGCACCGACATGGATCGGGTTCAGGCGATAAAGGAGTGGAGCGCCGCCATTGGACAGCTGTGGCAGTCTGTCCTGAACGATGGCGACGGCTTCAAGTCAGACGAGGGGAACTCGCAGTACACACCTGGTGGTCCCGGCGGCCACGGCTTAGGCTGGAGTCAAAGTACCATGGGCGCCAAACCTGGTAGGCAGAAAGGCAAGGGCCTTGGACGGCTGCCGGGAGTTTCGAGCAAAGTATGACTTGCAGCATAGATCTCTAGGCGGTACAAGACGACCAATGACCGGGAATACGGGCAGCGGCCACGGGACTACTCGTTACACATTACCGTCACTGAGGCTTTTCCTCACCTGAGGAGTAAGACATGCTCCCACGGGGAGAATCAGGGTTGGTCAAGCAAGTAGCACAAGACAAGAGGTTCCTCCACATGAGCAGCTTGTTCCCCAAATGGCGTCTCAACAGCATTTCGGCGGCGGACTTATTCGGGTACACACATATGCGCCTCTGCCACATAGGGTCAGCAGCAGATGTGTATGTAACATGGCCTCGTTCTTTCGTTGCAACCAGCCAAGAAACCCGGCGATGCGGTCGTCACGGTCCTCCACAGCCATCGCGCAGCCCCATTTTGTGATGCTTGGGATTTGAGAGTCGATCCGTGACGTGACGCAAAACCTGATGCTTCACGCAACACTCGACGAATCATGATGTCCTTGCTGCTACGGCACTACGCTCCGGGGAAGCGGCACATACGAGGATTCGGCGTCTAGCGAGCCATCAGCAAATCGCAATCCTCCCACGCCGGGCTCTTTTTGTGATGATCCTGGCTCGCCTGCAGCGTGGGGACGGTAAGTCTTCATGTTATCGCCGGGCCGGTAGTTCTTTTTCAACGCCACGGGCGATGCGAACGAATCATGCAATGCAGGAGCCCACTGTGACAGGCGCTCAAACGCGAGTGTGGTCAAGTTTGGGCTGTGCGATGGGGCAGCCGTCGCTTTTTCGGCGCATGGGTCAGGGCCCTTATGATGCTGTGCGGACTGCATTCCATAGTGTAGCACAGCGCCGCTGAGAACCTATCCCCTCTGCATGCAGCGCCAGCCTCACGCTCCGCAATTGTTCCGGTGCCAGATGCTGACAGATTGCTGTGCCTGGACCTGGCGAGGAGGGCCGTCCCGTGCTCTGAGCAATGTAATGGAGGAGAGTCAGTGGGGCTTCACCAAACTCGAGCCCTTGACGATGCTAGTCAAAGGAGGGAACGAAGCCAGGCCCATGCTGTCAGTTCGCGTCCAGTGCGGGCAAGGCGTGCGTGATGTTGCCATTGCCCTCGCTCATAGCAGCCGTAGCAGCCATAGCAGCCATAGCAGCCATGGCTACTTTTCTTTTGCTCGAGGGCCCCAGCAGGCGCTGACTTTGTCCGCCCTTGGGGAGCAGGAAATCCCTCCCTTCTTGTACGCCGTCACGCTCGCCCTCTCTCCCTCCGGTTTCACTTGAGATCGCCCCATCGCTCAAGGTGCATGAGGCGGCTTGCACTGACAAGATCGATACTGTGCGCGCCCCGTCTCCCAGGCTCCTGGTGCAACAGCAAGTGGCCGTTTCAAACCGCCAGGACGAATGTGTTGCAGAGTGCTTTCGTGCCTGGCCGCCGAGTGAATTCCACTGGCACGTCGCAGCCATCACACCAGTCTCTCCCATATATTGGCGTGCCCCTGGAGTGCGGTGGGTATCACAGCAACGACACAGCTTCCAGCCCGCCGCCACGGGACTCTGCACCTACTAAAGCCAGACGTGCCCTCGGCTCAGCAGCTCGTGGACGAATTGCTGCTGCGATTGCATTGCGCGCTGCCGAGTCTGTTGTGGAATCGACCGTCCAATTGCCAACGAGCGCCTCCAGTCACGCCGCCGACCGTCACCCAGCACACGAAGGAGCGCACACTGGCGGGGGAAGGGAGAGCAAGCGCAGACACATTCGCCCACACGTCGCCGCCTCGCCTCCAGCACACCCATCGCAACCGCAGTCGTCATGAGGGTGTCGACGGGCTTCCATGCTCACGGGCAGGCTCATGCAGGCCACTATCGCGTTCCCGCACAGAGCCACTACCACTCGATGGGCCACTCAGGGCTGTCGTTTGCGCGGCCGCTACCAATGCGCGCCCCGGTCCTCGCTCCCGCGGGCTTTAACTACCAGCACCAGCACCAGCACGGCCGCACCGTGAACCACAACCACACCCACAACCTCACCATGGCCGACCCCGCCTACATGACGACCGACGAGGAGCTCGCCCACCTGCAGAAGCTGTCGAGCGAGTACGAGCCCGAGGCCGAGGTGAGGCCGCCCCCAATGATGACCTGAGCACGCTGGCTGACTGCCAGAACAGGGCCCGCTAGTGGGCGAGCGCCAGAGCAGCGCCGCCATCACGACGCAGTATGCCAATGCCGATCCCATCTACAGAGTGAAGACGGCCGCGCTGCCCGCCAAATACGCCTACTACCGCACCTGTCGCGGCGACGGCCACTGCGGCTGGCGGGGTGAGTCGCATCGCCCCTTCCGCATCATGTTTGCGGCCGCTAACTGCTCCGCCAGCCATCGCCTTCACCTACTTTGAGGCCCTGCTGCGCGTGGGCGACGCCAGCAAGTTTGCCCAGGAAGAAGCACGCCTCAACTCGCTGGGCAACCTGCTCGAGCACATTGGCTACGGGCGCGACATCTGGATTGACTTTGCTGAATCCGCCTTTGAGCTGCTGCGCAAGCTCCAGCGCTCCACCGAGCAGTATGACGGCGCTGCCGAGACCATCCTGCTCGACACGTTCAACGACATGGGCGAGTCCATGGCCATCATCACCTTCGTCAAGGTAAGGCTATGTGTGCACGCTTATCTGCTGCGACATCGGCTGACTCGTGCAGCTCCTTGCCAGTGCCTGGGTGCAGACGCATGCCGACGACTTTAGGCACTTCGTCCCCATGGGCGACGTCAAGGCATATTGCGGGAACAACATCGAGCCCACCCAGTGCGAAGCCGACAACATCGGCATCGCCGCCCTCGCTGAAGCCCTGGTCAAGCCTGCTGGCTTCGGCCTCGAGGTCTGGTATCTTGACCGTTCCGCCGGCGAGGAGATCAACCGCAGCTTCTACGCTGAGCCCATGGACCACCACCAGATGCCCATCCAGAACGCACCCATGCTGAGGCTGCTCTACAGGCCGTGAGTAGCTCGAAAATTTGGTTCACCTCCCACTGACCGTCTCACAGCGGACACTACGACATCCTCTACAAAGCTGGAGATGTTCCCCAGCCGATTCAGCAGCAGTCTCTGCCTCATCAGCCACCATTGCAAGTCGCATTGGCCAACTATGCTGACGAGTTCGTTCCAACAGAATCCAACGTCGCGGACGTCATGACCATGATTCCTGGCATGTATCCAAGTGGCTTCGGACAGAAATGGGCCTCGCTCTCGTACGACTTCAACCCCAGCCCCGCATCGCACGCTCAGGTTGCGCCTGTCCAACCGTACCCAACTGCGCCAGCGCCGGCTACGCCAGTCAGCACTTCACCATTAGACTTCATCATCCCCAGCCATCCGAGTCACGCGAGCCAATACAACCCACCAGCTCACCACAGCCTACATCTCGACCAGCCTCCAGTGACTCTCCCTATCCATCCGCCGCCACCTCCTCCTGTCAGTATCGAGCGCTCTGCTCCGATCACCATCGAGAGAGGCGGGCCATTCAGACCCTCCATGTACGAGTTGGAACCAGGCTTTGGCTCGGTAATGCAGGTGCAACCATTTCAGACCTCCATCTTCCGCAAGTGAGTCGCTCCACGCTGAGATGAAAACTCTCGAATTAACCATTGCAGTTCCCATTATAACACTGCGCACTTCTTAAATCCAGATTTCCAACCCGAAGAATGGTCTCCTGACGGGGAGTACTCCGGCCACAAAGGACGGCACAAGTCCCACTCATCATGACCACGTTTCCTTCCAAGCAACGAGTTCCATCTTCGCTTTCTGGAGGTTTATTCCCGACATATTAGCGACTATTAGCGTCGGCGTTCATCGAGCTTGCGGTGCTTTTCCTTGCTACCTGCATTATCATATCTCTACGGCCTGAGCCACTCACGACACGAATTGACGACCGATATCATTGTTAATCCCTTTCGGAACATCAACCTGCTACCCTTACATACGCAAAAGCGACGGTTCTTGGTGCTTACACTCTGGTCATTTGGCGGCTCGCGTCGATTTATCCTGCATCTATACACACCACTCTCTTTTCAGTTGGCGGAGTACTGTTATCATGTCTTCCTCAACCTGCAAGAAAGCTAGCCCGCGAGGATGTACGACGTGACGAATACCGAAGACTATCAACCTCAGGGTACCGACTTTAGAGTTGAGTATCTTTATTGCCGCTTTCGACCTCTGTTTGGTTGTCTTTCAACATTGCCCGTCTTCTGCATTTCCGCCCACGACACATTTAATCACCACCATTTCTCTATTCTATGCGACAGTATCTGGTACGCGCAGCTCTCGCCGCATCTACGAGCACTCACTCGCTGCTCGACGCGACATACACCGATCCGCCCTTGTCCTTCCGTGCAGTTGTTTGTCGACACGCTTGACGCTCTGAAATAGGTCAGCGACCACTGAAAGATTGGCAAGGGCCACGCCCTCCAGACCCAGGTGTGGGCTCGAAGGATCAGCCATTGGCGATATCGGACGCGTGCCCCACGAACCTACGGCCCGGCATATTACTGACTAGGATGCTTTCCAGGGCCTGTAGCATGGCGGCTACGGCGGCTATGCAGCGGAGGAAGTAGTGAGGCTCAGTAGATTAGGTAGACAGCTGCCACAAACTAATACAAAATGAGGTATCTCACAAACAATGACGGAGTGATCCTAATCAACCCTTCTCCTTTGGTCGCATGTTCTCCCCGTATTTCTCCTTTAGACACCCATGTCACTTCCCCATGCGTCATCCGTATTCGTGTCCAGACGGCTGGGGACCTGGTCAAAGCATGCAATCATGTCATCAATCCCCCTCGCACTCGCCATCACCACCAGTTCGCGACGATGGTAACCGCGACTTCACGCATACGAAAGCCAAACAGCATTTCACATGCAAATAGCAACCCTTCTTACCTTCTCAAACTCCCGAGGCACCTTCCACACCCAGCCTACACATGATATACCCAACCATTGCCGTATCTCCAACATCGACCCATTTCCACTCCCGGATATGCCGCGCACCCTATAAGATATAAGATCGCCCCGGGAATTCTCCTTCGGGACGATCGGCTGGCCTCCCACGCTGCTCCGGTCATGCAGGCACCGGGCGGGCCACACCGGCCGCTGTAAGCGAGTCGTGTTTGCATGAACGTCTAATTTGCCATGTTACGACGCGTACGGCCGTGCCAGTTATGAGAAAATGGGTGAGAGTGAAGCGGACGAAGCGCACGATGGTGCTCCGAGGAACAGAAAGGTAGGTGCTGAGTCGCGCAGGGGCATTGGCAGCGCATTGGCAAATGGAGTTGGTTTGGGGTTGCTTCACCGTCTTTTCTGTGTCAATTGTGCGTGGTGTGTGGTGTGTGGACGGGGGTTGGCTTGCTGCGTGACTTGCAGATACCCGGCAGCCATAGTGGAGCTGTCGCGGACAGGTGCAGGATCGATGGGTTAGTGTGGTTTGTGATGGCGCGCCATGGACCACGGACTATTGAGGGACGTGTGAGTTGGACGGTGTTCAAGTACCTATATCAAGCCATTTGTATAGCTACTTTTCGCACACCGCTGAAGCCTTTCCATTTCGCCCGTACGGGTCCCTCTATCGCAGTGTCTAGAACAGGAAGCGATCATCCTTACCACAGTATCACAGCATGAGCGCCAATCGACATCCCCGCCGCGCAAGCCGCAAGGTAGCACAAGGAGACGGCCTGCGAAGCTGCGTGATCGCACATTGATCTCTAGCGTACATTTGCATCCCGAGGTGCAGCTGACGTGGTTCCGAGTGGTGTTGAACAAGGCGCTGCTGCAGCGTTGGTCGAGAGTCGTACAGAGAAGGTCGTCTTTGCTACCCCGATTCATGAGCACGGCATCCTGGAGGCTGGACAGTGATCTCGAGGCTTTGTAGTCGTGTTCCTCTTCGTGCAGTATAAGAGGGTGCTAACAGCATGGTGGATATCGAAAATCGGAGTCGCCCGGTCGCCAGCGTGAGGGGAGCTTGTAACGAGGCCTCGTGTTCAATATCGTCAGTCGACGGGTAATCACTGGACGAGGGCGCACAGACTCGGTGACTCGTAGGGATTGCATCAATGTCCAACGAGCCTTGCAGCTCCAGCGACCAAGGGATGTTCGGAATTCCATGATCGAGCAGCCTTCGCAACAAAGCGCAGACTACACATTGCGGCTGTTTGCGTTTCTCGAGGCACTCACCAAGAGCACCTTCCTCGAGGCGTGATAGGTGTCGATTCGTCTCCACCAGACTCAGATGGCTTTAGACACTCAAGCCTCAGCCATGCCACTGGCGTCCGAATCTGCATCGGAATCACTGTCAGTCATCTCCACATCCTCGTTTGAACGGTTGGGTGCGGCGCCGTTGGTGATACCCATCTTTCTCCGTGCTCGTGTCTTTGCACGTTCCGCGCGCTTCTTCTCTTGGCCCAAGAAATAGTCTTTCTCCGTCCGTAGTTCCGAGAGTTGGGAGAATGTGACCTTCTGAATGCGCTGGAGGCTTGCGATTTGTTTCCTCAATTCTTTGAGCTTCGCCTGTTGTGACTCGGGCGCATTGGCATACTCCTCGTAGTCCAAAGCCATGAAGTCAGTTACTGGTGCAGCGCCTCCTTTGGACGTGGCATTCCAGGACTCTAGTTCAGCAAGGCTCTCCTCGAGCATGTCGGTGGGGAAGCTGGAATGAGTGAGAGCTTCTTCGAATGCGCTCTTAGTGGTGAGCTTCTTCTCCGCCGCAGATGCGCGTCCAGTGCGTAGTCGACCAGTGAATTGCATGTTCAAGGAGTAAGCTGTTGGCACGAGTCCGCTTCCGCTGCTGGCAGATCCCAGATCCTGCTTCGGTTTGACCACCGTCTGTATCTTGAAGGTTCGTTCCGGCGCGCGGGGAAATCCTGTAGGAAGAAGAAATTGTAGGTTCGAGACCGGGCCCAGAAGATTTGTAAGCGTGGACATGTAGTTGCTCTTCGCAATGTCCCAAGTTGCAACCTTGCCGCTGGCGTGTCCTGAGACAAGAGTGGTGCCATCCCAGCTCAAGCCCAGACTGAGCACTCCACCAAGCTTCTGTGACTCTGCATTGAACCTGGTTTTGGGCGAGGGTTGAACCGGGCGATGAGACGAAGCTGCATCACGCAAGACGTCAGTAGCGACAGCCTGCTGCACATCGTCATAGAAATCAACCGTCTGCAAGCTTCCGTCCGCGTATGCAACGTAGAAGGCGCGATCAGCAGGATCAAGGGTCACCGCAGTAGGTGCGTCAGGGAGCAGGTACGTCCTCAGCGCCTGCCCGTTGTGGTAGTCCCATACAATGGCAGACTGGTCACCGGAAATCGATACGGCGATGTTCGCGCTACTCGAGCTGTGTCCGCACGCGATGGACGATATAGGGCCGCGATGGGTAGAGAGCGTATGCACCGGCGATCGCGAAGTATCGGGGGAGAACGAAAGGATGGCGGGCAGAGCCCAGACATGAACCATGGCGTCGGAGGAACCAGAGAGGAAAAAGTTGGAGGATGGGTCCACGGCGATGCAGGTCACTGGCTGGAGATGGGCAGTGGACGTGGAGACGAGTCGACCTGAGCAGATCTATGTGGTATCAGATTTCCATATGGCACAGGGAAACATGTGCTGGGTCATAACTGACCTCCCACGCCAATACGCGCCCGCTCTCTGTGCCGAGCAGCAGTACGGCATCCTGCGCCGCGAGTGCAATGCTGTGAATGCGCTCTGGAAAGGGCACGATGGCTTCCTGGTTGCCCTTCTCCCTGCTGTACACGTGCACAATCGCCTTGTCGGACTGCGCAGCGAATATGTGTGAGCCGCTCACGGCAATGCCATTCGGCGCAGTTGCGCTCTTCTTAAAGACGTGGCGCTGCGCCGTCAGCGGCTGGTATTCGTGGATGAAAATGCCGGCATCTTTGGTGACGCCAGTATTCGGCTTCGTCGACGCGGAGATCGCGGCCACAAATTGCTCCGTGAGCATGGCCTGGAAAGTGGACGTTTTGGCGTTGTGTGCTGGAGCTTGAGCTCGCAACTTTTCCAGAAGTTTTAGTGGAGCGCGTCTGTGCACCTCGGGATACCATCATCGCTCTTTCCGGAAGGCTGTCGTGGATGTTCACTAAACACCTTGACCTGATACTTAACCTTGAACAGACGTCTAACGAACGTCTCCTGCTCTCTCCCCACTTGCTCGATAGTACTCGGATGCTTCGTCAACTTCGATATGCCTTCAATGCTACACCCAAGCGACGTTGACTGCGGATCGATTGTACTGGTGGAGAACACCAGAGTGCTGTGCCACGAACCACATTCCGCGCTCCGCTTGCTCCAGTAACGTCGAGTCCTTGGGCTCCACCGCGATCAGCCAAGCATCACGTGAGATTCAAGGAGTCATGCGACCCGTAGTTGATCAAGGCGCTCTACAGGTGAAGCGGTCCCTGTTGACCACTGAGAAAGCCTAATTCCGTCCCTGGCTCTTCCTCTTCAAACTTTGATAATCTGCCTTTCCGAAACGATCAGGGCTGACATTGAAAAGCTGTACAGCAGCCTTATCCTGGTCAGGCATCATGTCGTAAATCCAAGACGGGGTCTAGTCCAATGCGCTCAATGGCTTGACAGGTCGCGCCACATGATTCCCTATTCGGCTAAAACTCCACAGACTTGCGAGAGTATCATCATCGCATAGTGAGACGAACAAGGGGAGGGGAAACCGGTACTCTGACGCTTGCCCCGCATCCGTCCACGCATCGGAAAAACGACCATGAACCTAGACAAATTCCATGTCATTGGCACGCATGGTGCATAGTTGAGTCGGTCTTTTTATATACGTGCTGACTTGCGGGTCAATCTGCAGCCTTCAACCAACGACTAGCACATGTAACGGCAAGCCCTTCCCAATGCCAGAAACCACAGACGAACCATCCGAAGTCTTCGCAACGTTATTGGCTCAGTCAGCTCAGCTGAACAAGCTGGCCACTACCACCAGAGCGCCTTCCGCTATGTTACCTTCGGCGTGTGCGGAGAAGCGGCAGCTAAGGGGAGTAGACTGGTCGAGATGCATAAAAGGCGGAGGTGTTACCTCAAAACCATAACACCGCCAGCTGTCTTCCCCACAGCTCCACAACTTGTACCAGAATTCAAATTGAGTGCTCAGTATGTCAGTTGAGGACTTTACCAGCAAGACATACGACTATGTCATTTGCGGAGGAGGAACAGCTGGACTTGTCATTGCCGCTCGTTTGACTGAGTTCGTATCCACCGAGTATGAAGTGGTTGTTTGGCTTAGAGTACAAGTGATTACTTCGTCAGTCTATGTTGACTGGCGATGTCAGTCGCTCGTGCGCTAAGACACAATATCTACTTTGTACTATTCAATTCTAAGAAAATGCTAACACAATATAGGGTACGTTTACGCCTTTATTGAATACCTGCTATGTAGACCATCATGTTATTAACTATCCATTATTTCCAACCCACAACTTTGCGAGCTTTACTGACTTCGTCCCTTGTGGATTGGCAGGACCCCAACGTCACAGTCGGTGTCCTGGAGGCTGGAGGCAACGGCTTGAATGATCTCTTGATCGACGGCCCAAATCTATTCACGCAGCTCTACAACAAGCCAGAGTATGACTGGATCTATAGTACCGTCCCTCAGGTAGATATGCATGACACGGTTTCTACAAGATTTGACTGACGGGTGGCATAGGAGGGCACAGTTGGCAGGACGCATGGGTGTACGTAACTCCAGTGTACGAAGTGGATGAGACAAGTACTGACTTCGTGTCACCAACATCTAGGGGCGAGAGGCAAAGTTCTTGGTGGCAGCTCTGCTATCAACTTCAACATGTTCAGCATGGCTTCGCGACAGGATCTGGACAATTGGACTGACCTTGGGAACAAGGGCTGGGGCTTCGATGACCTCCTACCGTACTATCGCAAGTTCGAGACCTACCACCCCTGTGGAGAGGAGATGGCCAGCAAGGTCAACGACAAGTATCTCGACGCTTCGCTGCGTGGCACTTCAGGTCCGATCAAGGTGAGCTGTTACATGCAACCGTCGGATATCACTAACTTTGCAGGTGTGCTTCCCTGGAAACGAGACGACTTGGGCACAAGAGATATGGCCAAAGACCATTCTCAATGCTGGGTACAAACCATCGAAGGATCCTCGAAGCGGATCCGCTATTGGCGGCTTCAATCAGCTGAATACGGTCGACCCGGAACACAATCGGAGA
>TARA_R110002003_G_scaffold115_11_pt1 | contig 14131 bp, 9 predicted proteins | sample TARA_R110002003 | Tara Oceans TARA_R110002003 (sample SAMEA4396441) | marine metagenome | biome: Westerlies Biome; feature: [SRF] surface water layer (ENVO:00010504); material: water (ENVO:00002006), including particulate matter (ENVO:01000060) such as... | depth 5 m | reverse complement strand
AGAGGCAGAGGTAACATCGACAGGCAACGCGTCGACGTCATGATCAGGCCAGGTCGCGCGGACGATGGTACGTCGCGGAAGTTGCGTGGAGATCTAGTAGCAACGAGTCGTGCGATTATTGATCGCGGGCGGTAGATGTGCAAGCTGGGACGCGTCAAGGCCGATGCTCAACTCATCTGTTCCTGGTGGCGGCATAAGCTGTGAACTAAGGTCCATCTGAGAGGCTACCCCCAAGATGAACATATCTCCCGATCGTGTGCCGTTGATTGTGAGTTCGTCACCCCTCGATCGTGTAGCGCTCGCTCCCAGTGTCCAGTTAAAAAGCATCATCGGGCAGTGCTTGCCGAGTCGTAGTCGCAATGGGCGATCTATTCAGACAATGGCGTCGTTTTCGTCGATGAAATGGTAAAAAAAGGTGGCTCGAAGGACCCGTGAGGGGTGACTGATAGCTGCTGCTCCACAGGGAAACATCTACCGAGGCGCTAATGCATGTGCGTCAAAGCTTCAGGCTCAATTGTGCATTTGGCTTTGACATGTTCCTCTACGATTTCAACAAGTTAAACATGGACTTCCACCGAGGAGAGCGCGTGAATCTCAACTTCGATACCGGTGCAGTAGAAAAGCTCGAGTCTGAAGACGACAGTCGGGCCGCGCTACCTACGTTCCCTACGTTTGTGGGCGATATCCTCGAACGCGACTCATCCCCAGCTAATCCACCAGCTGCGCCCTCATTCAAGGCAAATATAAATGGCTTCCCGGCGCATAAGATGCGCGTTCCGAGGGTATCAGCATTCAAGCAACAGCGTGCGGCAAAGGAGCAGCAAGCTGCTGCTGCCTCCAAGCCCGCCGCGCAGGATGCGCCAACGCCACACAAAGCTGGATTTGATCCGAACGAGGAGAAGCGGTCAATAGAAGAGGAGAACAACCAAAGACTCGCAGCTATGTCAGCAGAGGAGATTGAAGAGGAACGCCAGGAACTCCTGCAAAGCTTGAGCCCGGCTTTGATACAAAGGCTGATGGCACGATCAAACATTGATGAAGGGAGCAATGAGCGCGACCTGTTTCCCGCAGAGCCCGCTGCACCTCCCGCGACTGACGACCTCGTGACAGAACCAAGACCCCCAGCTTCGACTGCGAAGAAGGTATCATTCGCAGCACCAGAGCCAGCCCAAGGCGCGTCTCAGCAGCCTAATACAGCTGCTCCTCCACCCGCTGCGACAACCACACAGTCCACTTCAGATCCTACACCAAACACCGCACAAGACTCGATACACTTCCCCCGACCCCAGCAGCCTCCCGACCTCGACCCCGCCGACCCCGCCTTCCTTGAGCACCTGCACGAGAAATACTTCCCCAACCTCCCCTACGACCCCAGTTCGCTCTCATGGATGAAACCCGTCGACCCCGCCGACACCTCCTCGCCCTACCACTCCTCGCAAACCGCCCTCAGCGCCACCGACCTCCGCTTCGACTTCAAAGGCACCCTACTCCCCCCGAGCGTCGCACGCAGCATCCCCAGCGACCGCGGCCTGCACCACCACGCCGCCGCCCCCGAAGCGGCCGGCTACACGATTCCCGAACTTGCCGTCCTGAGCCGCAGCGCCGTGCCCGCGCAGCGATGCATGGCGTACCAGACGCTGGGCCGCATATTGTATCGGCTGGGCCAGGGCGAATATGGCGTCGAGAAGGCGCGGCAGGACACCGCCGGGCCGGTGCAGGTCGCGAAGGATCCGAATGTCGCGGATAGCGAAGACGAGGATGATGAGGAGGATGTGGGCAGCGCCATGGCGGCGGGGCTGTGGTCGTGCATCGAGGCGGGTCATGTGATTGAGACGTTGACTGAGGAGGCGAATAAGGAGCGCGGACATCTTACTGCGCGCACGTTTGCGCAGGAGGCGTTGTGGAATTGGCGAAGGGGAGGCGGGAGGAAGAGGCTGGCTGTTTGAGCGGTTACGCCGGTGTCGCGAGCTGATATGGCGAGAACGCAGGGATTTGCGCTTGTAGTGGAGAGCGTAGAGGGAATGGGTTCACCGATAGGAGATGATATCCACGGGGCGGGACTTGAGTGGCATGGTATTGAAAGTAAAAGAACCTCGCACAGCGCCTCGGCATCCGCTCGAGATCAACCAAGACGAGACGACGAAACAAATCAGGTCAGAATAGCGGATTTACGGGTTGAATGACACAACGAAGCCTTGCCCCCATTATTCAAACTCAACTTATCAGCCAGGGGCACTGGACGTCATCCCCATGAATCAAGCAATTCACAGCTTACGACTGAATCAAATTCGTTGGAATTGATTCCATGCAAACCCATTTGTCCGCTAGCAATGGGACCTATGCATGCTATGTATGCCATCATAACGAAACGCCCACCATAATGCCTTTCCGCTATCTACACCCATCACAGCCAATGCAGGTCATCAGCCCCACCAGCAGCGAACATCGAATCTCTCTGCCACTCCTTCTTCCTCGCGCCATCGTGATTCCTATTCCTTTCCGACGGCGACTGCATAAGCTTGTCCACTCTTTTGCTGCGCGCGTTCTGATATCCGGGTGAAGAGACCAAGGTCCTGATTTTCAAGCGCGGGAAGAAGTCCCTGTATCCGGCTACGTTGGAGCTGGCACAAAAGACTGTCAGCACGAATCGAGATGTGAAAAGCGAGCAAGGTCTGCAGGAGCTGCAAAGCTTTGCTTACGCCTTCTCCACGCCGTCGATGACTTGCACGTCTTCGTACGCCACCGGCTCGAGAGCGGGCAGGTCGTCGTCTTCCGCATCCTGCATCTGCACATCGTGCGTCTGCGTCGCGTGTCCGTTCATCTCCAGGGCGGCTTCGATCGGGGTTGGATCGCGCTTAACAGCCTCGGTCAGCTCGTCGATGAGGTCTTCGCGGATGTAGACGACGCCCGTACTTGCAGCCGGCATGGCGGCTTTCTCGGACTCGAAAATGTCGCTTTCGTTGGCGAGTGTGACCAAGTCGTCGTTGTACTTGCGCCACATGCCATTTTGGAAGTCGTAGATGTAGATCCAGTAGTGGCCGCCTTTGGTGCCGCCGCGATGAGTGAAGACGGCATGCAGGCGATATGGATGGTCGCGAGCGCTTCCGAAGACGCGATCAATGTCCAATTCGAGCTGAGTCATCTCGGCATTGATCTGCTCGAGTTCTCTTTTCAGGTGCGCAGCCTTGTTGGAAAGTGCATCCGCGAGCTCTGGTGGCGGCGTCGGTAATGCGTCGCCGCCTGGCTGCTCGTACTTCCGACTCAGCTCGTGGATGAAAGCACTCGTCTCGTCGATCGTGTCAGGGAGATCCAAGCCATCGATTTCGGTGCGCCTCAACTCGTCCTTGCGCTCGTCTAAGATGCGAAGTTGCCGTTGTTTCTCCCATTGCGCCTCACGAAGCCTCAGAAGGTCCAGTTGCGGCAACGATTGTGTCTTGCCAAGATATCGGTCTAGATATAGGGTTGTCTCGAGCCCAATATGAGAGCGATCGTAAACCTGCTCGCCCTTTACGCGATCAAATTGTAGCCTTCGCAGGTTGATGATTTGTATGGGCGCGGGTGTATTGATGTAGTCGTACTTCGTCACACCTCCCTCCATTTCGCTAAGTCCGAAATCATCGTCAAGGGTAGCATACAGATTGCGATCTCGCCAACCAGGTGAGACCAGGAAGTGATCACGAAGCTCGCTTGTCTCCTCTGCCTTTGGTTTTATGTTTCGGACGGAGGTGACGTCGCTGAAGAACAACTCTTTGATTGTGTCAAACTGTTCGTCCTCCCGAAGGATGCCTTTCCCTCGGATAGCGCAGGAGAACAGATCAAAAATGTTGCTCAAGACCTCAGCAGCGTCTTGTTGACGCGCACTTTCTTCGATATTGCCAAGCTTTGACTTTGTAGGAGGCGCTGGCGCTGGTCTAGGAGGAATTGGAGGCGGTCGAGAAGGTGGTGCGGGCAGCTGGTCTTGCAAGTCCATTGCTTGCATTGATGTATCACTTTTGTCGTCAGCCATTACCGAGTCAGCAGAGGCTGTGTTTGTGGTATCAACTTCGTTGCTCGGTGCGGGCATCGGACCATTCAGAGGGGCGCCATCGATCGATCCTAGGTTGCTTGCGTTGAGTTCTGGTGACTTTGGTGCAGATTGTGGAGCATCAGTCTTGCAGAGCGCCAAAGCTGCAAGGTCGATGGCTGGCTGCACGGTGTCTGTAGGTGCTGTGATCATGTGTTGGAAGAATGTGCGCAGCTCGTGAATGACTGATCAGATTAGCTTAGGCTGATCCAGATATAGGAAAAGTCTCACACTTTTGGGCCACCTCTACCCGCTCTGCCGTGACAGCAGTTCGACCAACTTTCTTCCCACTCAAAGCCTCAGGTGATGGATCTTGCAGATGCGCGTCGCAATCTAGGACCAACTCTCGAAGGGGCTTGATGGTAAAAAGGAACTGTAAGACACTGTTGAGGTAACAGGTGTTCCCTATGTTACGCAACCCCACAGGCCACGACTCCAAAGGATAGCTGTTGCGTCGCACTTCTGATTGACTGGAGCGGTTGTTGAGGTTCGTTGCTTGGTCCTGCTCAATCATCAAGTACGCTTTTTGCATCTTTTCGGCGCTTTCCGAGGGGGCGAAGGCGATTGTCGTCTTCATCACATCAAAATCGACAGTTGCGGTTCTGTCACTGATTGAGAACAAGGCGTACGCTTCGCCTAGGTCCATCTCGGGTGCAGTCATATTGCCGTCCTTGAGGTACTGACGCAGTCGATCGCTGTTACGGTGTTCAGCGATGAGCTGAACGGCTTTGCGTGCTGTTTCCATGGAGCCTGGATTGTCTGAGGTCTACAAACAGTCAGTTCGTTGTCCAAGCTGGCGGAAAGGTGTAACAAGCAATGAGAAAGCAAACACACCTTAAGTGACACCATCGTTGGAACAAAGTCATCAGCCTGATCATGCGACAAGTCTAGCCAGGAGAGTGCTTGCTCGTAAGTCTCCAAGGCACCCGCCGCTTCGGCTCGAATTACGGCACTATCACGTGCTTCTCCGATTATTCGTAGTTGCCTTCTTGTGTCCTCGACCATTGCAGCACTCACGTCAGAGAGCCGCGACTTGAATGTTCCAATGATATGCTCATCGTTGAGGTGAATAGCGTGGGACGGATCAATACCGAAGTAGCGATACGCTGTATCGACTTCGCGTCTTGTAGTGAAGCCTTGCGAGCCGAGCACGGCCACCTGCATCTCCAGCTCTTCGCTCTTGCGGCCTACTGCGAGGTCCGCTAGGCATTCGTAGTAGTAAGATTTGTTATCCACGTCCACTGCAGTCTGGCGGGCAAACGCGAACAGGATAAGCGCGTCCGAGAAGTCACCAACCGCACCGAGGCTGGCATAGTAGCTGTAATGAGTTAACATGGCTCAGTGAGAAGGGGAAGCCTGCGTACGGATGATCTTCCTCATGATTCGTGCTTCTAGTTGCTACACGTCCCTTCACTTTGTCATCTAAAACATTTTAGTCAGCCATTACGCCAGCGTAGTATGGTACGTACAGTCATGGCATCCTAGTGCCCTCTCGATATGATCTCGCGAAGGGGTTGGATACAAGGCTTTGTGTCTTGCGCCGACACGCTCACTCTCCGGTATTTCCGTTATTATAGTATTCAGCTCGTAGCGCGCATCTTCGATTGTGTTTCGCAACGTTGACTCAAGGGGACTTCTGGCCTCGTCGGGTCGTGGGAGATACCAGACTTGTGTGACCTCGTCGTCTTCTGCCTCGAGTTCTGTAGTGAAGCCGAAACGGGTCAGGATCGAATCGCAGTCGGTGCCAAATGTCTTGAGGAACTTCTTGTTGAGCAAGGGAATGCGTGTTTTGCCTTTGACGGGATTGAGAGCATCCTGTAGGTATGTGTTGAGGAAGTCGGGTCCATCGACTCTCCGAGCCATGATTGCGTCGGCTCGGTCGCCTGCAATCTGTTTCGCAGCTTCCCATCTCCTTCTGAGCTGTGCTTGGTTCGTCAAGGTTTCGATGTCATTGTCGGAGATGTGAGGTGGCTTCATGTGTATTTGGACCTTGACAGGGCATTGCGGCGCGGAGCAGTGGAAGCTATACGTTCGAGGTGCCTGTTGCGACCCAAGGGCGTTGCTGAGGTCCAACACATTTTCTCCGTCGAACAGGAAATGGTGCAGAAAGTACTCTGTATCACCTTTCTTGCACGCCCTCCTCTTGGAGCCATCGTGGCGGAAGTCTACCACGACGTCAATATGCCAGCGACAGTCTGCACAGTACGAGGCAATCTTATATACGGTCGTGTCATCGGCGTCTTCGTCTGGGCGCGGCAGCAGCGACTGCTCGTCTTTGACTAGGAGGGCGTGTCTGCAGTTGCGGAACGGGACCGCGGCGACGGCTGGCTTCGAAGGGTCGTGTTGTGGAGGCGCGCTGGTCAAGAGGTTGCGACCAGCCCGCTCTTCGTATCGCGGGTCGTATGTGAGGAGGTCCTGGAGCAGCCGCGGCGCTGTCTTGCCTGTATGGAGCGGCAGGTTAGTAGGGCCTGTGTAGCACGCTCGGAGGTACTGTACCGGGCGCCATGGCTGCTATGAATGCGTTTGAGTATCGATGGGCTGGTTATGGCGTGTCAGCAGCTGCAGAGACGTGGAACGTGTCGATTATGACGCAGAGCATGCACGGACAAGGCAGTGTAGGTCAAACGGGCAGCGTGTGGCAGGAAGTGTCAAACAGATCATTGTAGGCGGCAACGAGAACGTGCGACGCGCTTGCCGTGCGAGACGCCGTGCAGGCGCTCGCTGATTCGCCTTTGCAGGTCCTCGTCTGATCAGGAGATGGTTACATTATGATTTTTGCATAGTCGGCACAGCAAGGACTGCAGCAGCAAGCTTGTCGGTCTTTTGGGCTGCAGTTCAAGTCGTGGTTGCGGGCGATGATGCAGGTGGCATCTTTCGGGCTTAGCGTGTTTTCGACGCCAAGCTCATCGCGACCAAGCTCATCGACGTCTGGAGAGCTCGCAGGACGACATTGACGCCCATTCCGCCCGCCATGGCCGACCAGCATGCGACCTTCCACCCGCGGGACGCCCTTGCGAACACGTTAACGACGACGCTGCAAACAACGGCCATTGGCGCCATTATTGCCGGCGCGCAGAACACCCTACGGAAGCAGAATGTCGGAGCCATGGGCATCATCACCCGGTCGGGCGCCATAATCGCTCTGTACGGTGTGTAACAGGTCAATGGAAGATGCATATGTTCTTGGCTAATTGGGTTGCAGGCGGTATCGGAGCTACGTATCAATTCACCAAGGACGCGACTAGCAACTTGCGACAAAAGGACGACTGCTACAGCGAGGCAATTGCCGGTTTCCTAGCTGGATGTGGTGTAGGTGTTGCTCGTGAGTAAGACCACGGATTGGAGTAGGGCTGCCCTAAACATGTCCAGGACGAAGCCTGCCATTCATGCTCGGCGCAGGAGCCGCCTTCTCAACCGTCCTGACCGCGTACCGATACACCAGTGGAATTCGGGGCATCGAGTCAGCAGAGACAGACGAGGAAGAGGTGGAGCGAAGAGAAGCCCTGAAGAAGATGCGTAGGCGGCCACTGTCCGAAACCATTGAGCAGCTGGGCGAAGGGCGAGGTAAGCAGTCATTTGGCTGCTGTATGTGGCACGATACTGACACCATTAGGCATCTATGCTCCAGGCTACGAGGAGCGGAGGAGACAAAGACTGTTGGAGAAGTACGGTATCGATGTCAAGGCCGCGCAAGAATCCGCATAGGCGGGAGGTACTTGCTATGCAGTTGATGCTACTTAGTCACCCGACAGCGAGACAGGAGACTCGGAGTCCATGTATATATATCCATCTCTCGTCCTGATAACAATGTGCGACCGTCGTATGTGTGAACATTGAATGGTTGCGGTTACTCATGGCTCTCTGACATGTCGTTAAGCACAGAAAGTGATGTCGACATCGATACGATCAACATACTGCTATTCAACCACAAGGCTTTTCTGTTCAAATCCTCTCTCGATCAGATAAGAATTGTGCAACCTATACGGCCTTTAGGTTGTGTCGCTTGACGCGCCTAGACCCCTGTGCCGGACTACGTGCAGCGAGCACATTGCGGGGTAGCTTCCGCGACATCGATGCTGTCCTGCATCCACGATCCGCTTGCCGCATCATCATCCGACTGCTGTGACTCGGTACCTGGCTGAGGGCGGGTGAGCTTCTTCACTCTCATGTCGGCTGTTCTCGACTTCCTTGTATGGCTATGGCGCTCTGCACGATGATGTACCTGACCTTATTGTTGGTCGTCGCACCACGCTCCTCACCCCACCGTCGCTAGTCGAACAGTCTTGACCTCAACCACGATTTCCTTGCGAGACTTTCATCTTTCGACCTACCTTACATCTTCGAAGCTGGAAACGTTCGCTGCTGCCTGATTAGTGAAGTTTTGCGGCATTTCAATCGGCGCGCATCATGGCAGCTTCTCAGGCGCATAGCGAGGTCGGGCTGAAGGAGCGCTTCTTTCGCTACTTTCAGCAGGAAGTCGCAGGTAAGTGATGCGCGAGCTTTGGGTGACTATACCTAATTCTTGTAGCTCTTCAAGAACAGATCGAGCGTCTGAATACAATGTCGGTAGCCGGAGGCGAGCGCAACGATGCTGTCGATCATTGCCTGGCCGGTATCGATCGACTCTCCCACGAAGTCAAAGACGCTTCGAGTTACATTCCAGCATATGACCAGCGCACATACAGTCAGGTATGTATCATGGAAGTCTGCTGTTGTGATTCATGCTCATCTTGCCAGGCGATTAAAGCACTTTCTGAGAAGCTCCAAAATACTCGCAATTCGTTCAATCCGCCCAAGAAGTTCGCATTCAAGACGCGCAAGACTGCTTCTGCAATCATAGTCGCGGATGCTGCAGAGCTTGCCCAGTCGCAGAATCTTCGCGCTCCTGTTCACACATCGGATACCTCGAACGCAAACTCCTCGTGTGCCCCGAGGCCACTCAACAAGTTGTCGCCTGGTGAACAGAAGACCCAGCAGGAAGCGCTAGACGGTATAAATCAGAGTAGTTCTGATGGACTCGAAGACGGTGGGGGACTCCAGCGGCCAACGTTTCCGAACGCGACCAAAATCTCCATCTCGAATCACAATAACCTCCACCTCGTGCTGCCAGCCGAAGCCTCACACGCGACAAGTTCGGGCACGGTATCAGATCTGAATCGTTCTGTCGTTGATCTGTCGCCCGCGACACGTGTCTCGCCGTTCTCTGCCTTGTACTTGAGGAATATCAAAGACTCGCTGATTATATGCGGTCAAGTCGCAGGTGATGTGAACAGCACCAATGTCCAGAGGTCTGTGCTTGTGATTTCGTGTCGACAGTTCCGTATGCACGGTTCCAAAAACGTCGACGTGTATCTCCACACTTCGAGCCGACCCATCATTGAAGATTGCGAAATGGTGCGATTTGCGCCTCTGCCGGCGACGTTTGAACCATCGGAAATTGCACAAGCATCAAATCAGTGGGATCAGATCGACGACTTCAAGTGGTTGAAGGCGGAGCCTAGTCCAAACTTTAGCATTCTGCCAGCGTCGCAACGAGCCCATAATGAGGTGTGGATGGGCAAGGTCGTGGGCGGTAGTGACGGGAACATGGAAGATATACTGAAGACGGTCCGGGACTCACTGATGCACTAGATAGATCTTCTTCATTTAAAGAGTAGAAGTTTAATCACTCAACTCGCAATGCTCATCGAGCTGCGATGGTTCTTGGACATTGTATGCAAGGCATGGTGCGAGCCTGATGCATGTTAATCACATTACCATGAGGTCAGACAGATTGTTGAGTGAACAAATATCCCTCACAATTAAATACCATGCTTCAAGACGTGCGTCGCCTGCGTACGAAGTATGGCCATGTTTGCTGACCCCCTTCTCCGCTCTCAACGAATCAGACACCACCAGCATACAGACTTTTCAAGTGGCAAAAGAACAAGTCGTAGTGCGTTGCAAACACGATCCATAATATAGATAGCTATATCTTCTCCATCCACCATGTTCTATCCAATGCCAAAGAACGATATTGCATCTCCCACCCTGATGTTGTCCCACCCCTTCCACGCCCAATCACACCAACCCAACCCAAGCCCACATACCACCCCCACCAAGCCCTCATCCGATTCGCCAAATCCCCTCCCTCGCTTCCCAACTCCTGCACGCTTCAACCCCGCTTTCCAACACCCCCGAAGCACGCCGTTCCAGCCCTTTGCGACTCAACCTGCAGCCTGCATTTACTCGCTTTATAGTTCAAAAGATTTGTCTCTCTTTCATCAAGCAACACCCATCCGCTTATGTCAGCGAACATCTTCGATGGTCTAGTGGTCATGATTTCCGGTACGGAACTTCACCCTCAGTTGCAATAGTCCCCAACTAACATGTGACAGCTTGTCATAGTGTATGCTTAACAAGCGCGGGAGACCGTATGTGTTACTCCAAACCTTCTGGGCTTGGGGCAGAGAGCTAACAGTCACATAGGGGGTGAGTTGATTGCATTCTGAGTGGTTGTGACAAGGCGCTAATGTGAACAAGGTTCGATTCCCCGTCGGAGAGTATTTCAGACGATTCATTTTTTGCGTCTTTTTGCTCCTGGTGAGGATGGGGGAAGATGGGAGTTGGTGGGGATTAGACGCATTTTTGGTTTTGGCGTTCTCAATGAGTTACAGGTGAGTTAGTGGCATGCTTCACTAATTGCGTGAAGTTTGCTTTCGACGGGGAGGTAGGCGGGCGTGTCATCCTCTTTGTTGTCTTTAATGAGCTGTCTAGATGGCTTCATAGATCTTCATTTCCACTGTCCGACAATACCTCACGGCCCCGAAGGCATCCAGGCTTGTCTATACACGACTATTGATGTATTGTGAATTCTTCGCATGGATCTGGTAAGGAGCAATTCGCACGTTCTATTCGCGTGGATTGATTCCGTCCTACAAGCCAATGAAGGGTCGCTTGCACCAGCAAATGCCAGCTGCAGCTACGTAGCGGTACCAAAGAATTTATGTCCTCATCAGGCTTGCTGCAACATGACATATATTTCCAAGTTTGCTGAGGGTATTCAGGCTCTGTGTCAGTAGAGTTGTCGACCCGATCGGGACTGTGACTCGCCAAGGCGCTAAGATTTCCGCGGTCCCCTCACATCGCGCATCATGCTCCAACACCACTCCAGCGCCAGCAGCTCTCAAGCGGACATTCCCATACGGTACTCAACATGGACTCAGAGCTCGTGCCGCCTTAAGGCTTGGGTAAGCAACGCGCTGGCATAATGGCCCGCGTTTCAAGACTTCAGCACCTCCGCATCGGTCCTTCCGTTGCGGCTACGCCTTCAACAAACTGGTTTTTGAAGAAGCGTGCTGCACCTACTATTGAAACAACCATCACTCTCGCATCGCGATGCAGTCCCCGGAAGCAATCTTGAACGCGGTCCGTGTGCGCGATGATGGGACTCCAAACCATGTGCCATATTACCGGATTATGCGCCTCGGTCTACCTCGAGTACATCGAGCAACTCAACGGTTTGTGTCCAAAAACCTTTTTTTGGAAGGCACATAGGAGGACCTCAATCACGCTTTCCATTCCTCAACAGGCTCCGAAAATGGTCGCTCTTACCTCACCAACATGTATGACCGTACTCCAACTGGCCGACCATCTCCGCGCTCCTCAGTCGCCTGCATCTAATACTGAGCTCTCAGGATTCTCACGATGCCCAAACGCAATGACCCCGGCATTGCGTCCTCCCAACCGCCTTCCAAGCGTCAGGTCACGCTGCCCACCTCATCTGTTAGTCAGGTTGCCATCCTACCCTTGGCATCCGTGCCAGTGGATGCAGCGATATCAGCAGAGCGCTCCCCTCCCTCATGTCGACTGGTGCAAGATGGTTATATCGAGGTCTTGAGGAAGAAGCATTTCGAAGACGAGCGATATGCATCCTTCTTCGAGGAGAACAGCGTGAACGACATCAGTAACAGGCTTGGGAACTACTTCACAGCCGCCCTCCTCAAAGTCCTCAATGGCAGGAACGAGACTGACGTTACCGCGTAAGCTTCCTATGTACACTATGCCAGCAAGTGCTGACTGCCGTAGTCTTCTCGCAATTGGAGGAGATATCCATTTCAATGGTGCTGGATGGTACCTACACATCATCACGGACGAGACCGATCCAACGTGGTATGCGTTGTACGTGGGACAATCCGAAATGGTCGGCAAGCGAATCAGATATCACAAGACTCACTTCACGATTGCTGATTCCCTGCATTACTTCACATGGCGTCATCCGGGCAAAAAATCGGTTTTTGTCCTTCTCGGCTGTCTGCCTGTAGGTCTGGAAGATGAAGCCATCATCCTCAACATCGGCGAGCAGTTGCTGGCCACCGTGTTCCAGGCTCTTCCCGAGGTTATGATGCCAGAGTATCTGCCGTCCGGTGTCAAGGTTCGCCTACCCCATCACGGGTTGATGGTGGCCAGGCCGATGAAGCAAGGACACCGGGACGCTGTCAATGATGCCTGGATGATATACAAATCGAGTGACCCGTTAGCTCGCCAATTCGCAAATACGGTCTACAAAGCATCTCTAGATGAGGGTCGGCGCACCCAAGTCGCCCTTGAGCAGGCTCCCCAGATCGCAACGAAGCGTGCGAAGTCAAAGAAGGCTCATTTGTTCCGCGACCCAGACGAAGATTATGGTGACAGCCCAAGCGTAATGCGATAGTGCCGCATTTGCAAAACAAAGCAGTCGCTAGACCCGGCACCAATCTACGAGATCCGTACCGGACGGTACATAGCGCGCAAGGCCCCATGCGACAATTGTGAGGAGACGGCCCCCAAGCGGAAGGCGCGATCGAAGAACGGTCGCAAGACGACATATCACACTCCTGCCGATAGCACGGTACAATACATTCGGCAGGAAGACATCAGCTGATAGCAACGTGTCAGACGTTTGGCTCAAGGATGGAAGATGACTCCACGTTACGACCACAATACAGGGGTCATTCGTCGAAAAGCATGGCAACACGCTGCGCATTGGGGTCAGACTCGGAAGGGATAGGTGTGGACAATGTTGGAGAGAACAATCATATGGCAATTGATCGAGCACTCAGCCCTCTCAGGTAGCTGTCGATGCCCAAAAACTAGTTTCTGAGATGTCCAACGCCCCGTCGTTCTTCGTGAAGCGACATATGTTAACAGCCTCTGCGTACTTTTTCAAATGTCTGGTGCGGAACTGCGCTGACCCAAGCATCTAATTTCAATACAAGTATCCAAAATATCTTCAGGGCCGTTTTGAAACGATGCAAAGGAGGAATGATGCACGCTGAGGGTAGACAGACCTAATCCAGCTGTGCTGTCTCAAACTGACCAAGTTGACAGTCGATTCCCCGTCGGAGAGCTTCAAACCATTCTTTTTACCTTTTTGTTGCCATTTTGCTCCGCAGAACGTTGGTTTAGAGGCTGGGGCGATCAAACAGGTCATAGAATAGCCAGTAAGTATAGAATGAGCGTTTGGTGGCTTTGGCGAGTGATAGTTTGGGTGGTGTCACTTGGCTTCGGTGATGTTGGGTGAGGTTTGTTGCGGCGGGTGTGGAGAGTCCGCGCGACTCACCATTCCTCTTTGTTGGCAACCCTGAATGTCCTCGCACACATTGTTGCTCACATCTAAAGAAGATAAAGTCATCTGCGGATATTCAGGCTGCCGCCACACAAAGTTTGAGCCCCGCTGAACTCGTCGCACTCCTACTGTTCGAAGGTGCACCCACTTGACGATACCTCGGTATGCGCAGTCGCGCATACCACGAACATTGAGAGCTCGCTGATTACGGGCAACGCCTTAAGCCCCTACATGACCTCGCACGCTTCTGACACGTTGTCGTGTGGCGAACAGACTCGATCGAATCCCCATTACAATGCAGCGGTATATTACAGGTAGCCGAAGCTTGTATATTCTCAGAACATTTCATCAAATTTGGGGTTGATTTCAAAATATGCTGAAGTTATACAGGGTTTAATATCTCCCTGTTTTCCGAATCCATAAAGGCTCGCAATTTTGTGTGGGGACCGTGATAGGAGCGTGCTCTGAGATCTCTAGGAAGC
>TARA_R110002003_G_scaffold1868_13_pt1 | contig 14134 bp, 16 predicted proteins | sample TARA_R110002003 | Tara Oceans TARA_R110002003 (sample SAMEA4396441) | marine metagenome | biome: Westerlies Biome; feature: [SRF] surface water layer (ENVO:00010504); material: water (ENVO:00002006), including particulate matter (ENVO:01000060) such as... | depth 5 m | reverse complement strand
CTCCGACGTGAAAAAGGCAGGCAATGGGTTAGGTTAAGGGGCGGGTTTATGCTCACTCGTGCCTCATGGCTAGTACAAGTCTACGCAGTCGCAGTCGCGAACATATTCACGCTTCTTTTTGCCCTGCACTTTCCAACGCGTCGACGATCCTCACAGCACACGCCGACCCCATTTCCGCCTGGCACGTGGCCCGCCGCTGGCCTGCTCGCACTTAACTCACCCGGTCGGTGGAGTGGGACGCTTGGTTCAGGGGATGGGGAAAGCGTTCGGGGCGAATGTTGTGATGGCTGATGAAGGGTTGGAGATGTGGAAATTTGTTGGGGGAGGGCGATAGGAAGGACAGGGATGGTTGGTCCATGGCTTTGGAATGGTTGGCGAAGAAGCGGATGGAGAAATGCGTCTGCTGCGGGGAGGTCGTGATGGCGGACGGGTCGGAGACACGAGACGGGTGTCCTTTTTTGACTTGCATTTGATCCAACAACGTTGTTTGTTACTCTGTAACATGATCTTGCGTTTGGTTCCCTCTTACGCATAGGTGGTAGGTTGTCCGGCGCGCGCTCCAGGGTGCCGATTGGGGAGTCTGATGGCTAAGCAAACAGGCCGTGACGCAGATCAGCTCTGTTAGAGCGGAGATGTACGCCGCCCAAGGATTGTAGAGAGGGGCACGATGGGCGGCCGTCTCTCGTTGTCGTATTAGTGAGTGCATGAAGTCCTGCAATCACCCGGACCAGGTTTCCGTAGATATCTCTTTTCTTTCGCAACGCTTTCACGATCCCTCATCCTCCCCGTGAACCTGGGGCGCCTGCTTGTTCCTCGCGCCTCTGTAAAGCCAACTCTCCCCGTCCTCCTCTATGCCCCACCTCTCTTTCGCCCAGACCATTCCGTCTTGCAGCAGCCCATACCCGGTTCCGACCAACAACCCCATCCTGATTGTCCTTGCCGCGGTACTTATTGGAAACTGATGCCATGCACTCCACAGTCCGCCCGTGACCATACCAGCACACGCGCTGGACCAGAAGTCGCGACTCTTCCCCATGCCGCGGTCGATGCGGGTTATATCGAGCTCGTCTACGCCCTCCATTTCCCCCATTGTTCGGCCCGCACGCCATGTTCCACGGAACACGTCGAGAGACTCTTCCACCACGAAGAAAACACTCGACCATGCAGCGACCATGCCGCCCTTGCGTAGACCTTCGACAATTCCAAAGCGCCACTTGTAGTAGTTCTTCGACTTGTGGTACAGATACCACCCGGGTTGTGAGATGGGTAGCCGATGTGCGTTTTCGGCGCGGAACCGGAGGGACGCAAGACGCCCGGCTGACGTACTCCCGAGCGTGAAGCCGCAGAGGGACGAAAGGCCGGTGGTGAGGAGGAGCCGGCGATCGAAGGGCATGTCGAGGCGCGGGGAGTTGGAAGGGCGGAGGGGCTTCTTGGGAGGAGTCGTAGAGAGGTCGTCGGAGATGGGTGGTTCTGCCGCCATGTTATTCGCACAATTTCCGTATACACGGCTGTGTGCGCGAATGAGTATGTAGGCAGCTGGGTTTTGAGCTACGGAGGTGGTGCGGTTTGATAGGGTTCGGAAGTTGGCTTCTGGCGTGGGAGGTGGTGACAAAGGAGGATGGGTTCAAGATCTTATCAGAAGCTAAATGGTTTCTGGGATCGAATTGGGTAGTGGGTCTTATATCAGTATGGTGAAAGGTGGGTACTGGTGGAGGAGTGAGCATCACAGGGACTTGGATCACAAACGACCTCAACGCCAAGAGTTCGGGCATCGTGCCTTCCCAACCCCACATTTCCCTTCACTTTCTACAACAACGCGTCTTCGCCCCTAACATTCCTGTCACACGAGTGCCCTGACTGGCGCTTCTCGAATCAGACGCGTTCATATTAGGGTATTGCTTATTCGCGTTAACATCCTCACCGACGCCCTCTACCGCGCCTCGTCGACTGTGCTGGCCAAAGAAACTAACTACCACGAGCCACGATGACAACACCTTCCCCGCAAACATGGACGATCCGCCTCAAGTCTAGAAAAACCACAGTCCTACTACACGTCGACCCTCTACAAACCTTCAGCACTATCAAATCGCAACTCCTGGACGCACTCAAGGAGACCAGCCTCAAAGATCCAAACACGAACGAACCAATTCCACTTCCAGGGTCGTCAACAGACATTCAGTTAGGCCGCCCCGTCGACGTGCACGATGCGCAACAAGGCTTCCAGCTGGGTGAATGGGAATACCCAGCATACGAAAGTGAAGAGGATAGTGGCAAAGGGAAAGCCAAAGCAAAACCAGGCCAAAAGTCGAATGGCGGAGCGTCAGGTGTGGCAAGCGTCAAGGACTGTCCCAAAGGAGCAGGGCTGAAAGATGGGGCAGTACTTGCCTTCAGATGGATTGGTGATGGCATCTGGGACGGTACTGAGGATGCGGACATGCTGCAAGAAGAGTCGGACATGTGGGGCGTTCAGTTGGCCAGCTTCGATGATGCTTATGGAGTTGAGAATACCACAGATGTGGGCGGTGGAGGTGAATTTGAGGGTTGAAGAAACGTTCTTAGCGCGTCTTGCAAAGTGCGTAAGACGTTGTTCAGACACTGCTTGACGAGGCTTCTGATGCACTACACGCGATACAGTGGAAGAACACCCGGATGCCTGGAACTACTAGGGCGATTGCTATCTATGATTACCGTCCGCGGACTAGGCCCTTGACACTGCACATTGTATTGCATCGACAGCGCACATCACCAAGCCGACCAGGGGGGAGGGTAATTCAACGCAACCTCGCTCTACTTTTGATGAGCGAGATTTTCTTTCCATACGTTATGGGTGTATCGACGCGTTATCGGGCCTGCATAGTCGAGCTGTTCGGTAGGCTGCGGCTGGTCAGCACCTGCACCTTTGTCAACCTCATGAGCAGTTTAGCCGAAAGCTCGTCGAGTACAGCCATGATCGGGGTTTTGCGCTCGTTGATATGCGGAGGACTTCGCGCTATTGATTGTTCCACAGTCTTGCGTGCAGCAATGGCTCTTACCTATAGCACTCGTCAGTGCCTCCGCGGGCCAAGAAATCCTCCTGCGGTTTCAGGCAGCGACCACTCAGCCTTCTCAACATCAATTCAAGACACTCCATCTCACCATCGCCACGCCACATCATCATCAGGTTGTCCGTTTATTTCGCTCGATCGACACACTACCGTCGCGACCATTACAAACAAATTGCACGCACGCTGTTCACCTCACCGCCGCTTCGATCCTACAGCCTTGTTGCCAGGTGCCTAATTGACCCCTCGTCTGCATCATGACAGAAGACGTTCCTCTGGTAGCCGAGACGGTTCATTCTTCGCGCAATGACGAAGAGTTCGTCCATTCGCCTCTAAATCACAATGAACCATCAATTCGTCTCGTTGAATTTCTTCCATCACTTTCCGCGGATGGGCTTATCCAATGTCGAGTCTCGCACGCTACGACCAATGCTACGTATATATGTATATCGTACCGTTGGGGCGCACCGGAACCTTCGATGGTGATTAGCATGGACGGGAAGCTGTTTCATGTTCGTCAGAACTTATTCGATCTCCTGGAAATCCTTCACCGGGAAGCAAAGAATGAGCAAGCTGGAACGACACCCTATTGGATAGACGCACTCTGCATCGATCAGCGGAATGATCTCGAACGCAATCATCAGGTAGCTCAGATGGGGGAAATCTTTTCTTCTGCTGTCTGTGTGCACATGTGGCTTGGAAAGGTAGACAATAAGCTGATCCCCGCCATTCACGCCCTTCGAAAGAGTCTCATAAGCATTCCTTCACCATCAGATTGGCATGCTGTACAGACCAATGGAAACCTAGTCGAAAAGTACATTATCAACAATGGATACTTCCGAAGAGCATGGATAACACAGGAAGTTCTGCTCGCTCGTAGCGTGCTTGTCCGTCTCGATACGGAATCCCTCAGCTTGAAAGGACTAACCGGCGGTATGGAATATTTCCGCCTTTTTGAGACGGATGCTAGCAACATCAGGAGCTCGTTCTCTCAATTCATGATAAGATGGCGGAAGCCATTCCGGCATGAGAACCTGATCTCTTTACTGGAGGAGTTCCGGGACAAGGAATGCGAGAATAACCGCGACCGCATTTTCTCCCTTCTTTCGCTATGCACGAATGAAAGCGAAAGGATCAATGTCGACTACAGAGCATCGCCTATCGAGATCGCGGCCAATGTTCTGCGTGCATGTTCCAAATCATTATGTCTCTGTTCGACTGTTCTCGTACTACAGACGCTGGGCATTCGCAAAATGCCTTCTCACATGCGGCCACGGGAAACTACTATGAGTACCGGCCCGTACATCGAGTTTGATGTGACGAGTGCCTACAATCATCACAACGCCCACAAATGGTCTCTTAAAAGTTACCAAAGATCAGCAAAGGACCTCTGGATGGGTGATGAAGCGGTGCAGTTTCTCAACATCATAGATATTTGTGAATCAACAGCTGTTGGTGAATTTCATGTTAGTTGGGTCTCCGGAGGGCCTCTAATTAATTGGAGCCATCACAAACACTACCCAAGACAAGATTATCGACGTCGACAAGGCACGATCAGACATGGCCAAGGCTTCGAATTCATGCCGCGCGACGACAGATGCAATATCTTTGTTGTACGAATTGCTCTAGCTTTGTTGGCACAATTGGTCACTCGCGAAGTTGATCTTTGCATACAAGCGAAGCTTCCACGGCGCCGGCGGAGAAATGTTGACACAGGGTTCCCGCGAATCCTGCCGTCCTTTGAGACACCAGGCATGGAAACTACCATCAGACCTGTACCGCCTCTCAAGATCGGGGAGCACGTTTCAAGTCCGCTTCTGCTCCAGAATGGGCAACCTGAGGTACCAAGCCCAGATGAAAGCAGCCATCGGTATCATCCAGCGGAGAAACCTCGAATCGCACCGAAGCCCTTTCCTACACTGCTTTTCCCAGACAAGCAAGTCCCCGACTTCTCGTCGCCGTCGTCGCCGAGCCCGGAAATTCAGCGTTCTACTCTTCTCAAGCCGCCTTGGCACATGCATCATTATCTGTTTCCAATTTACTTGTCCTCAGACACCGTGTTTCCTTCAAAACCTCTGACGTGGTAGATGATGTCCGTGTAGATCCTTAGTATCGACACTGCACTTACGAGTTTTCGCCTCCTTTTTCCCCATGGTGGCACTTCAATCTGTAACAATTCTATGGCAATCTAATATCCTGAGCCCAGAAAAGTCTCGTGAAGACCTCCGCCAAGCACCAGCATGAAATAATCGCAGCGGGTGCGGTGAAAAGCTAGATGCAAAGGGGCCGGTGCCGCTATATCACAAACTAGCGCATCTCTCTCGGACATGTTGGAACGTGCGTGTCGAGGTTGCGGTGTAGTCCAACCCGAATGCCAAACTCAATGCATGTCCCACGTGCACAGCGTACAGCTGTTGGGTAGGGTCGTTTCGCATAGAGTCAATGCAAAGCAGTATTACGAGTGCTAGCTCCACACGCAGAGTGGGTATCGGAAGCACTGAGCTAAAAGAAGGTTCCCTCTTCTTTTGGGGCGCTGTCTGGAGTACTGCCAAGGAACATATTACATGATCACGACAGGGTCAGCGGTGAGGCCGCTGTCCGCTGTAGAGGTAACATTAGGAGACACATGAATGCTGTGAGCTGCGCGGCGCGCCCCATGGTCGCTTAGACGTGCAGGATTAGGCCCCCGTTCTCATACCTGAGAAGCTTTGGTACCTTTTCCAAGCATTTCTGTGCATCGTAATACGTGCTATTGTTGTTGGGCTAGTGTGTGGATAATTCGGGACCAAGTTCGTGATGCAAGTGAAAAGGAAGTACGGTGAGACAAAATGTAAATGTGAACGTGCAGGTGGAAACGCGCTACACGCTGTCTCGTGATCTCGCTAAATATCCATGGATATGCCCCACTTTTGGCCCCTTCTCCGCACCATTACGCGATAACGTGCATGCTAGCCTGTCGTGCTTGGGAAAACAACACTCACGGATCCCCTTGCCATTCAAGGATTCAGGACAAAATGCCAACTGGAGTTCCGCTGCTACACGTCGCTTATCGATATAATCGTGCCTAACTCTTTCGACCGCGGTTCTACCGGCCCGTGCCGGGGCGTTTGCCATCGTGAGGCACTTGTTCCACCGCATGAACCATGGCAGCTCGGCTGACTCCCTGTTACCAACCACATATCGCCGGGTCCGACAGCCTCTAACCGATCATGAAGAGAGTCAACGCTTTCTTGAACCGCTCGGTCTCCGTTCAAGGCAAGGAAGAGCCAATTCCTTCGCCAGCCGAGAGCAGAATATTCGCACACAAGCCTCTCGACCAGACACAATCGTCCCTTCGTCTCGTCACCGTATCATCTGAATTATCGTCAGATGGCACAATTCAATGTTACATTAGTCATTCCGTTCTCGACCGGGCCTCATATGTATGTCTGTCGTACAGGTGGGGTGCGCCTGGCCCTCGTGTGCGTATTCTCGTCAATGGCTTGCCATTCTACGTCCAGAAAAATTTGTTCGAGTTCCTGGACTTGGTACGGAATATGCCAATGACATTTTACTGGATAGACGCGCTGTCCATCGACCAAGCCAATATCCCGGAACGTAACCATCAAGTCAAACAAATGGGCCGTACCTTTTCTCGGGCGTTCCTGGTCTATCTCTGGCTGGGAAAGCTCCCATCAATGGCTCCTTTCATGACATACTTTCGTAATAGTAAATCGCAGTCACTGTTCTCAGATCCGGGAACACCGTGGAATACTATAATGCAAACCAGAGATATCGTGAAGAGCTGTATCTTCAACAACGAGTACTGGAGTCGTGCATGGGTAAGACCCAGAGTTGATAATGAGCACAACAATTCGCTGACCATGCATATACAATTAGGTCACACAAGAAATACTTCTCGCTCGAAGTGTCTTGATCCTTGCAGGTCGAGAGTCGTTCAAATTTAATGATCTTGTGGGAGCAATGAGCCACTTCGATCATCCCGATCTTAGCAACTTCAGCGATTGCACATTTGCAACCTTTGCGGATGTCGTTAAAGCTCCTAACAAGCTTCGCTCGAAGACCTTAATCAACTTGCTCGACCAGCTTCGGGACAAGGAATGCGAAATACCTCGAGATCGTATCTACTCCTTACTTTCACTCTGCTCTGACTTTCAGCATCCCGAGGTAAATTACGACCAGCCAGCCGAGGACTTGGCCTTTGACGTACTGAAGCGGTCCGATGAGCCTCTGTGCACCTGCTCGGCGTTGCTTGTAGCACACACGCTCTGTCTCTATGAAGAGCAGCAAAGACACGTGGACACACCACCAGAATATACATCCTTTATCGAATTCGACGTCAGAGGTCTGAGATTCGCTAGGCATGCTATGCTATGCAATGATCAAATCCTCTCTTGGGCTCATTACAAGGTCATCGGGACGGATATATTCGGGCACGACCAGATTCCCTCAGGTCTTTGTCCGGCATTCGATGCTCTTATGGACGCGCTACAGAAGAACACGATCGGGAGGAACGTTGCAGAGTCGTCCGTCACAGATGAGTCCAATGCGCAAGTACCATTTCTGCTCAAGATAATGGATCAGGAGCATAGAATGGCCATGTTAGATGGGTTTGGCCCTGCTCTAAATATCACACCACATGGCACAAACCCGGATACAAGCACCGTGCAGATAACGCTTTGGCTTCTAGCGAAGCTGGTCCCGGATTCCATACCCCTTTGTCCGAGAGTTGCATACCAGAAGAATAAGATCAGAGCGAGCGATGAGCTGGCTTCAGATGTTTACAATAATGATCTAGCGTACCGTTCACTCTCGATCGATGGGCGAGTTGCCGAGCATTCTCCTGTTCGCGGCGTGGACGTCCATAGAATCGACTCTGCGACCCCGGACAAGAGTCAGGAGGATGAAGAACCGGTGTCAAGGCCAAGATTAAGGCGTCTCACGGTGGACACGCGGTAAAGAGTCTCGAGTGCATCTTTAATCTAGACTAAGCCAACACAAACGCAGGCCACCTTCTCGGCATATTACAGACAGGCACCCACTATCGACTGTCAGAACCAACGAGTCGTCAAGATCCACCGCACCCAGACGTCGAGCAAGTTTCCACGATCGTATACTCTCAACCCTAGTCGATGCATACGTAGTCGGTTCCAAATCATAAATTTCAGTACTTTTGGTCAGTTGTACATCATCCGTCCGGCTCATCCACGTATCATTCTCACCACAATGCTCCACGTTTTATCCATAGAGTCACTATAATGAGCTCAACTAGCTACACATACTATATACGTTTTTCCCAATCAGTGGAATGCTCAATGGTGCTGCGCGGCAATTCGCGTTCGGACTCAATCATCATAACACGTCTGCACAAGCACCGAAACGCAGCGTAACTGTCACATGTGACACTCAATCCGCGCCATCATTCGCTTCACTACCGCGTTGCCCTCCAAGTCATGAAAAGGCTCATGCCGCTCCTCATCATCAATACCGAAAGAATTATCCTTCGACGCAATACCTTCGACGAACTTCTTGCTCGCTTGCCAGTCACAGTACGTGTCCGCATTCCCATGCAACACTAGCGTCGGAACTTCCAGGTCCCTACGCTAGCCCAGACAGTTTGCGCAACGTCCAGCGCCGTCGTGGCGAGCACGAACGAGATGGGTTCTTCGTGAATAGCGGATCGTCCCAGTACTTCTGAATCTCATTCTGGTCTCTAGTTGAGAGAGAGTCCAAAAGATCTTATTAGGTTCTATATAGTAAGTAAGAGTTAGTAATATTTAGGGCTTTCTCTACGCTCTCTCTTCTGCTTCTACTAAGCTATTCTATCACACTATTCTCCATTACACTACGTCCTTTTCGAGAAAACTTCATTTACTGCAATTGAATAGCGGTGAAAAAGAAGATGCGTCTGTTGGTTATTCTAAGCATGAGTTTGGCGGGTTGGATATAGACTATCTCGCCGACAACGACGTCTCCTTCTACCAGGAACATATCCTTGGGATTCGCTAGCAGTCCTTTTTGGGGATTGACCCTGGTGTGTCGCTGTATATAAAATGTTTTGAGATTCTGTAGAAATTGTTGAAGATGTTACGGAAACCTTGTATCGCAAAGATGAGGAGATGCTGAGCTGCGGAAGGCAATTGCAGCTGAGCGCCTTGTCCTGCTTAGACTAGCCCCATCCCTAGCTCGATCCGCTCCCTAGCTTCAGCTTACACATTAGGCACCCGCACCTACAGAGATCTAGACATCTACCATCGTACCATACCACCGGATACGTATGTGCGGAGCGCAAGGATGAGCAAAAGTCTATCGAACTGGAATACTCATGAGCGCGCAGCCGTATTTTTGATACCAGTCCTCCCACAATATGAACATCACCATCTACATCAACTTCGACGCAGTATCTACAACCTTGACCATGATATATGATATATGGATATCGATCCAATTTCGAAGAGGCAGCTTGAAAGTGTGCATGCTCTAGAGGCGTTTTATCGGGGCATACATTCCAATCTCGTCTTGAGAAGTAAGTAGTGATTGTAACATTCCCAACAATGTACAACATAGCAAGGCTACTTAGTAACCATCTCGCAAACAAGAGCATAGCACCGAAGATTACTATTGAATTCGATGTACACAGTAAGATGTGCCGTACTAGGAAGTTCGGTGAATCTCGGCTATTCTGATCCGGCGGCAACTGCTCATTCCCGTTCCCGGTCGACAACATCATCGAACTGTCGAGTCGCCGCAGTGCGTACCCCACCTTCGTCATTATTGATGCGCCATATTGCGTGATATATGCAGATATGATCCTTGAAGCAAACTATAACCAGAGTCGGCCTCGCTTATGCTCACAAGAGTTATATAGACGGCAACCCCGCGGACGTCATTAAGCCTTGAACGAGCTTCGGCACAACATATCCACACTCAACGTAGTCAGAACACATCAAGACACAAGCCAGCAACCATGAAAGAAGCTATCGTGGCTAAAGGCCTAAAAGTCACCATCAAAGACGTCCCCATCCCCGAGCCCCAACCCGACCAAGTCGTAATCCAAGTCGTCGTCAGCGGCAGCAATCCCAAAGACTGGAAAATTCCCGAACACTTCCCAAACTACAATGCCAACTCAGGCGACGACATCGCCGGCATCGTGCACAGCGTCGGCAGTAATGTCTGGGAATTCAAGCCTGGAGATCGCGTCGCCTCTTTCCACGAGATGTTGAGCGACGGTGGGAGTTTCGCCGAGTATGCCGTTGGCTGGAGCTGGACGACGTTCCACATCCCGAAAAATGTTAGCTTTGAAGAAGCTGCTACGCTTCCGCTGGCAGCTATGACGGCCGCGATTGGCTTGCATCAGCGTCTGGGGCTGCCGGATCCGTGGACGCCGGTGAAGGAGCCGACGCCGTTGGTGGTGTATGGCGGCGCGGCAGCGGTTGGTGCTTATGTGATTAAGCTTGCAAACCTAGCGAATATCCATCCCATAATCGCGGTCGCTGGTCGAGGCGAGAAGTTTGTCGAGGGCCTGATTGATCGGTCCAAAGGCGACACGATTGTGGATTATCGCAAGGGCGATGAGGCTGTTGTCCAGGGCATCAAGGATGCGCTTAAAGGCGCGGAGCTCAATTATGCGTACGATGCGACTTCCGAGCACAACTCGTACACCAATATCGTCAAGGTTCTGGAGCCCAATGGTCACTTAACGCTCGTTCTGCCCGGCAAGAAGTACGAAGGCATTCCCGACTCGGTACAGCAGACTATCACGAGCGTGGGCGAGGCACACAAAGGCGACAAGGACTTTGCGTACATCTACTTCCGCTACCTAGCGAGAGGGCTGGCCGAAGGCTTCTTCAAGCCGCACCCGCACGAGGTTATTGCGGGAGGGTTGGGGGGTGTGGAGGAAGGACTGAGGAATTTGAAGGAAGGAAAGGCGAGCGGCGTGAAGTATGTGTTCAGGATTAGTGAGACTAGTGGTGTCAAGGAGAAGTTGTAGATGGAAATTAGTCGATATGCTGAGGCATCATAAATATCACGTCAACGCAGCGGTTTTGCATGAGACGAAGTGTTTCCGAGGAAGTGTCAACACCGACGCGAGCGAATTCGTCCCCTCCGAGACAAGGCGGCGGGTGCACACACACAGCCCTTCCAACTTACGGCGCGGCCAGCACTCTGGTACACGTTACCGGTTCCAACTTTTCCGCTATCTCTGCGGCCGAACCCTCGTTGTGATCTGATCTTGAGGATGAGATACTGGGAACGCATGATCCGCGCATGTCAAATGCGGGTACGCTCATGTTGCCATTAAACGCTGCAATTGATATCAAGATGTCCTGCGGGAAGTTCGGACGTTGAAAGACACGCTGATATCAGTGGTCAAGGAAAACATGTTCATTAACCTCTTAGCTGACGTGCCTGCCGCTGCTCCAGGTGCGTGTATGAGGCTACTCTTCCTTCAGTAGGACGTTCTCTCGCCATCTGCACCGACACACCGGGTTTTCAAACCCCTTTAGTTTTCCAAACGTCTGTCAACAAACATGAGTCTTGCATAGCTATACTTGTCGTGCGTGCTAAAATTGAGGCCTTAAACTCCGCAGAATCCTTTCTCCCGAGCAGGTTCTTCTGCAACTGTTTGAACTATGGCAATGCTCTTCAGAAGACAGGGCGCCAGTTTCGTGCACCATGATGCAATATGTGTATCACCTAGGCAATACGACTATCTTGCTCTCCAGCAAACATACACTACAGAGACACTCTATATAATGTTTCCCGCTGGTATATTGGACCCTTTGCTTGCAAGCGTCGCAGATGGTTCTTGACTTTGGCATCTTCTGGCTCTGTTCTGCTTCCTTTGCGCATCGATAACAGGTGCAGTTTCGAGGGACCCATGCTTGAGATTCCTTGCCGCATACAGCGCATCGACCTACTCCTTTGTATTCTCTTTTTCGTGCGTTATTGCGTATGCAGATCACACCTCTGGGATCCTGAGGCAGGCGTTTCAGGGTTTTAGGATCCAAATTCTGACTGCGGAACGCGGGGCATTTGCAGAGAATGTCGTCCCCTAACCTACTTGAAGTACACTCACATCGAAATAGCGATATGGCTAGTCGCCACTGTAGCTTGCCTTCTGGCTCGCGGCGTTTCTTCGCTTCAACTTCGACCGTTACAGTAAATCCTCGGGCGACCTGTTCGTGTCGGAACGTAACGAAATCGCTGAGGAGATCCCAATCACCGGAAGTATTGGTTCGCATTTCCTCGGACCAATTCGTACCGAAGACATCGTGTTCAAAACTAAGGCGCACAGCGGGTCTGCCGTTTCGTAGCCCAAATACAATCGAGATATAGTCGTGGTCCATTGACTTCCAGTTCCGTATGCGAAAACATGCCGCCTCTCCTTCATTGAGCGCCAAGTCGTTGAGCAGGTAGTTGATTTGATCTCGTGAAGATTCCGCACTTGCATGTCGCCGTGTCACGTGTGAGCCGCCTGCCAGGGGTATGCCATCTGCTAGGGCTTCCTTAACCACTGTGGCGACACGTCGAGTACTGAAGATGATACCATTTACATGGCAATCATCGTTCGCAACAATGCTGCCGAGGACTATCTGATGTGGCGTACTGTTCGCAGATTCCTGGCGTTCAGGTTCGACCACCAAGTACATGTTCAAAAAATCAGCATCCTCCACCTCTTCAGGACTAAGGGTCGCTAACTTTGACCCGGACAAACGCTGGTATCTTCCATTGCCGAGACTTTCTAGCCACACTCCTAATGCTTCTTGTTCCACCGTCTGGCAGTCCAGTAATGCGATGGCTCGATCCTGACCGATCGGTATAATTGGCAAGACAATTCTCAGCCCATTATTAGTGATTTCATGCGTAGTTGCTTCGACTGGTTTCCGCAGTGTGGCAGATCTTACACGTGCGGCATTGCGAAAGCACTTTGGTGATGGCGCCAGCACGGCTGTAGACTGCCAATCATCGGTGACGGGCTCCCAAGCAAGGATGCTGTGTTCATTTGACTGTTTGATGATCTCCAGCTGAAGGCGGTAAAAGGCGCGGTCGCCTTCTCCATAGAGCATTGGCATGTTGACTTGCACCAAGCCTAACATGCAATAAGCCATATCTTCTGATCTTGTAGTTGCCCTCGAGGCGGCCCAACTAAACTTCGTTCCGACACTGGCATCCTTGATGGTCTCTCGGCTTAAGAGAAACTTTCGCTCGATGCCTGTCGCTCTCGAGATGGTATCAATGAGCCTGGACTTGGTGCCCAAGAACATCCAGCCCTCGTTGTAGAATTCTACAGCATCTGGGGCAAGCAATTCTTGCAGTGTCCCTACGTTAATATTATATGTCAGTGTGCGACTGAAGCGGTGTTGAACTCGGGTGGTTCCTCACATCCCCTAGAAAACCATCGGGATCTTTCCACCAGCTCTTCCCATTCACCAAAAGCCATTGGGACGTCTGAGAGATATGCATAGCATATCGCAGCCTTCCAATACCACTTGTACATCGAGTTGATTGCCTCGGACAATTCCGCGCTGCTCCTCTTATCGATGCAACACGTGTCTATCCATGCCCACTCGAATCCATCTCTTCTAGCCAATCTACAACACCCCACAATTTTACTGTAACCCGCCATCTGTGAGGCACCAGGCTTGTCGATGTCCTCGAAGGCCACCTCGTCCTTCTCCCATGTATGCGATAGAATGACGTAATCTGGCACATGTTCGAAGAATGCGCGCAGTCGGAAAGTCGTCGTGTTGAGCAACCACATAGTGCAACAGTTCTTAGCTAGAACTTGTGATATTCAAGAATGCAGAGGTGAAAAGAAGCAAATGGAACGCTATAGCCTAATAATGCCGCGGATCGCCATGGGCTTTCAACGTTAGCGTCGGCGTAAAAAAGCTAGTCGGCGTAACAAGTTGTTTGTATAAGGAACCTTATCACGGGCCACGATAGAGTGAGATCGGATAGTTGAGAGTTGATTCCTAACAAGTAAGCTACTGTGTAAGGAAGCACGTGAAAAGCTAGTCCTAATCGGGCTTATCGCCACGTGAAGGATCACGTGGTCTTCTGTCTCATTGAGCCGTTCCATCACAACT
>TARA_R110002003_G_scaffold267_1_pt1 | contig 14135 bp, 20 predicted proteins | sample TARA_R110002003 | Tara Oceans TARA_R110002003 (sample SAMEA4396441) | marine metagenome | biome: Westerlies Biome; feature: [SRF] surface water layer (ENVO:00010504); material: water (ENVO:00002006), including particulate matter (ENVO:01000060) such as... | depth 5 m | reverse complement strand
TGGTTGCTGGGTAGCCCAAGTACCACACATATTTTCGCGTTCTTCTCGCGATAATCCATCTACAAGAAATTTAAGCGCTGAACACGATCTCTTCCTCGCGCAAACAATTGTCATTGTCTCGTTCACGATCACGTCCAACAAACGTTTATCACCTGAAAGAACCTCCAACCACGTGCCACACACCATCCAGCATTTGAGCAAACTTCTCTCACTACATGATAAGCCATCCCGCACTCAGCTCCGTCACCTCCTCATCGAATTGACCTCCGCAACATGTCGTCCCTCACTTCAAACGACTACTCCAAAGTGCTCTCAGAGGATCTTATCCCGTTCATTCGAGCCTTCGGAGGAATAGTCGGCGACAAAGAGCGGAAGAAAGACAACCTCTTGCAGAAAGCTGTTACGTTGCAAGTTCCCCGCGATGCCGCTGAAGCATTCTTTGCAGAGAGGGCTAGGCTCCGTGTAGCCAATGGTGGCAGGCGGCGCAAGAAGAATCCCAAGCCGTGGGAAAACAATGATGATGAGGAGGTTGGAGATGATAGCGAGGAGGAGGACGAGGATGGAGAAGATGATAGAGGACGATATGCCATGGATGGTAGCATGGCTCCCTCTTCTTTTCCCCCTCTCGCCCCAGCTCCTTGGACTCCCATTGCTCCAGCTCCGGGTCATTTCGACCAGGCCCCACCTGCTACTCAAGGTCCGATTCCCCCTCTTCCCGCTTTTCGGCCACCACCTCCTCGATTACGGCCTCTACCCAATGATTTGAAGGTGGAACTCAAGAAGGCTGACCGGGCGTGGCGGGAGGCAAACAAAACTGGCCTTGCTAGTTTGGCAGACCCAGCGGAGGCTGAGTTGGCTGCGCTGCAGAAGCAGGCAATGGAAATCAACCGTCAGGAGTTCAGTGAATGGGTAAGGGGACCGCATGGATATGGGGAGTGGTGATGACGGAGGTGTGAGAGATGTCGATGGTGCGTTGAGCAAGGGTAGATGTTCATGGAGAGATAAGAAATATGAATGAGTAGTCTTCGGATCGGTGAGATTAGAAGCATGGTAACTTCGTGGTAACCCATGCTGTTCCACGTGGAGACCACCTACAGCGCCTTCATGTGCCGCATGTTATTTTCAGACTGTGAATACTTTGACCCATCCAATCGTTGAGCGCTTATGAAGCTCAGTTAATCTTCGTTGCAGTTTTCCTCAGTTCCTTCTCAGGGCCGAACATCCTTTTCCACCCCAGGTGCTAACGTTCATCAACTCAAAGCACTCCTCGTTCTCATAGTCTGGTTCTCCATGCATGTCTAGAATCGAGCCATCTTGGCGTAGGCAGATGGATGTTGGACGAACGGAGCAAGCATCGCCTTCGCAGTGACAATGGCGTTCAGGAGTGGCTCTTGGGCAACCTTGACGACTTCCTTGACCCATTGTAGCTGCTGCTATTTGCCTAGCTCATTGGCATCGAGCTCTATCGGTTGACTAGTGGCTGCATTGATCCCCCTATCTTGTGATGATGCCTACCTGATACGTCTTAAGAGCATCATATTGCGCCTGCGCATCTGCCTGGTCTTGGTGGGTCAACGAGTCGTACGGGTCCAGCTCACCGTTGAGCGCTATCAAGTCGAAGGTACTAAGCAGCTTAATAGTCTCTTGGAAGGTGTGGTCGACAGCCTTCGTCGTGTCAACGAGGTGCTGTAGGAGCCCGCGGAGGCCGGAAGACTCCATATTGATGCATGGTGCGGGTACGGTTCGAGAGGTAAGTTTGCTGGACTACGTCCAGAGCGAGAGCCGGATGGCTGGGGGCAGGGGCCTCGTGATGTTGCAATGAGTTGCTACTGTTTACCCGATCTTGAAATATGCCGAGCAGAGGTTTAGCTTGTCTCGCGAGTCGAAGCCGTGAATCTATCTGAATCGAGGGCTTGTTGGCTGGGCCCTGGGTCCTGGGGACTGGGGACTGGAGTTGTTGTGATGGAGTGGTATGTTCGTACAACTGTAGAATTTATGGATCGAATATATAGCTTGATTCGCAAGTCAAAGTGGTGCCTATGTCTGTCGATAGCGTTCGATAGTGTATGACAGACAAACCAGTTGCAATACTTGAAATCTGTGGTCCGCCTGTCCCCAAGTCGACAATTGCGGAGATACAGTAGATTTGCCGATGCGAATAGGTACGTTTGCCTGCAAATGGTCAAGAGTGTGTTCGAGAGTTGGTTCGTAGCCCTTCAACATAGCCCTTCAACATAGCCCTTTGGCATGAGCCCCTGCTTCCACGATCGTGGAAAATGGCTGTTAGAGCTTGAAACGTGTATAAGGTGAACTGGAGATTTCGCTCATGCAACCCAAGGTTGTTGGCATGACGGCGCGAACACCTGTCCGTCCTACACGCGCCAAACATGTGAACCCGTCTATCTTCAGCTCGTGGAATTTGGACGTGTGTGGTATTGTTCACGTCGTGATAGTCTCGAAGTTGAATACGTCCGACATAACAAGGTCCCAATCCTCCATGAAATCTGGCGAGACTTGGAAGTCGAAGTCGTTGATACCAGTATTGTCAGAACTGGGGCCGTCCTGTATCCCTACTATCCGCTCAAGTATAGGCAGACAATGATTCACTGCGTCTTCCGCGGCCTTGCCTAGTAAAGCTGGCATCTCTTCTTCTGGAACGCGCCGCTTGATGCCGTTTATTTGCGCTGCTAGCACGCAGAGAAGTAAATAGCCTTTCATCCCAGTCTCTCCAGCTTCAATGCAGCGTAGAACCAGTTCGGCTGCATCATGGGGTATCTGAAGTAGATCGGGACGCGGTATGGTATCTTCCTCTTCATACTGGGCTCGGAGCTCGACAGTCAGAAAAGATGAAGCGTGAAAAGTATACGCTCGGAAGAATCCTGCTCCACATCTGCAGAGGCGGGCGAGATCAGTCTCTTTACCATCGAGAAGGTCGGCGCGCCCGGATAACGAGTCTGGATGCGGGCAAGCAAGGCTCCATATTTTGAGTGAAGTGTCTAGTACGGCTTTTCGGGAGTAGGCGTACGCGGCCTCGTGGAGGGAAGGGTTGAAGTAGGGAATATGAAGCGATGAGATGTAGCGTTGCATGATAAAGTCCGCAGCCTCCATAGCGAACATCGAAACCGCTCCACCAGGATTTCCAAATTCAAATGACTGGAAGGTCTGGCGTAGTGTCTTATAAGCCGCCCTTAGCTCCGTATCAAGGCGCAGCGTCTCCTCATATGTGCCTGTTGTAGCAAGATCATTCAAAAACCTCACTACCTGAAGACGAATGGGCAGCGATTTTCGAAGCGCTATCGCTAATGAAGTGAGAGTGAAAGTAAGATCTGGTGCCGGTGTTGGATCTGATGTCCATAACTGTTCATCGTTGAAGTTCCCAGGGGTGTTCGTAGTAAAATCGTCCATGGAGATAAGACACGGTCCACCAGAAATGAGGCTGAACTGCAAATTGATCTCTAGGATTGTGTTCCACAATCGGCGGCGCATCTCACACTCGAATTGAGTCAGTCTTGGCAACTGTCTAGGATCCTTGTGTAGTCCTATGTAGATAGCTTCCCGGAGTAAGGCACCCGCTGAGATCCACACTAACTCAGAGCCTACATCGGCAAGTTCTCGCGCGAGTAACAAGAGAATACTGGTCTGGAGGTATTCGACACCCAAAAGTGACTTGAAAGTTGGCTTTGAGATCCATGTCTGCGCCTCGCATATCCATCGTGCGGCATCTGCGCGCATACTGCAATTGTTGTCGTATGTGACTGCGCCGATTGCTAGCACAAGCTTAACCTGCATCATGAAACCTGTAGTAGACTCGCTGGTCCACAGTCTATCATAATCCTTGTTGAATGTCGGGATATGGAGAATACGATAGAGTGTTTCCATGTTACGAAAGTAGTGCGCTACTAGATCATCGCATACGCTTCTCGGAGGTAGTTCGGTGTTGAGTGTCGCAGGCCATCCAGGAGATCGTTGCGTCTTGATCGCACGAGCCAGCATCTTTGCGTGATGTATGGCTGGTAGTAGGGTTTTGCTATTTCGCATGTGTAGTTCAAGCATCTCGATGAGGCCTTGGAAGACAACGAAACCATTCATCCAGTGACTTTGCCCAAACACCCGATTCTTGTGTGCTATTCCTCTGGCAATCGGATGTGCGGAACCCCGAACATCTTGCAGGACGTCAATCGGGCCAGCGAGACCACTTGTGAAGTGAACCGCATGAGTGGCAGTTGGGCTAATCAGTGTGTGTTGAATAGAATCGTGGTTTCTGGGGGACCAGGTCCCGATGCTATTGAGCTGTTGAGGGTACTTAGACTGGATCGATATTGCAGAGCCTGGGTGGCCCTTGGTGCGGGATAGTTCCTCTTCTAGTTCCACAATCCGTCGCTTCATCGATTCCAGCTCGATGGATGTAGTGCTAGTAGTAGAAATGGGCGTCATTGGGTTAGACGTGGTCGACCTCGAATCCCAGAGCGGGGCTGGAGCAATGTTCACTGCTGCGACTCTAGGCGCTTCGGTCTCGTAAATGCAAGCCGCATTCCTTGACCTCACGCAATTACTGCATGGCGTCTCTCGGTTGCAACGAATCTTGCGTTTTCGACAAAGTATACACGATCTGCGGCCACATGTCAGCACCCTCGACAATAGAAACTGGAATAACCTAGGCGCACCTTGAGCATGTGCCTCGTGCGATGGCGAACCGTACAAAAGCAAATAGAAATTGTCCTAGGGACGTAATGGAGTTGGTCTAGCACAATAGCTTCGACGCTGCTGGCTTCGTCAACATGAGAGAATTTAATACTTACATCGCAGCTCGCTTCCGCTTTCTCACATGCTCCGCCATGATAACAGTTGTAAAGGTCGAAATATTGCGATACAGGTGAGGAGAAGGAGTTATGACGAGGCGCGGAGCGGGGTTTTCGGTGGTTTCCGTTTCAAGTTAGCGGATCGGTCTCATCGGAGATCAGACCAATCACAAGCATGCATTCGGAGTATCAGTCTCATTATCCCCGAGTCCGTGAAGCAATGCGTCTACGTCCGATGACAACATGGTTCCCTTTTGCTGTATATATTGCAAGGGAGAGATGCTTCCTATCGCATTCAACAGCCTTTTGGTCCCTGCCTTCATCAGCAATACCGGTACTTGCCACCTGGGCAGTCCTTACCCAGAACTTCTCACTCACCTCTAGCCACCATGACTTCACCCTCAGTCTCCAATCCCAGCCCTGGAAAGCTCTCGTACCACGAACTCAAAAGGACATCTCAGGCAGACTCACGAGCCCCTCCTGAGAACAACGACAACGACCTCTCCAGGTTTGGTCCGGCACCCGACGGCGGCACACGCGCTTGGCTTAACGCCGCCGGCGGCTTCTGCATTTTCTTTGGCTGCCTTGGCTTCACAAGCTGTTTCGGCGTACTCCAGGAGTACTACACTACGCACCAGCTGCGTGACCATACCGCGGATGAAGTAGCCTGGATCGGCTCACTATCGAGCTTTATTCAATTCGCAGGTGGTGCGATTGGCGGGCCGATGTTTGATCGGTATGGAGTTTGGGTAAGTCATATCTATCTTCACATTGTGTTGGAGTCGCGCATGAAGTGCTAAAGGACTTGCAGATTCTCCGACCTGCACTGATTGCGTATGTGTTCGGACTTATGATGGTCAGCTTATGCGAGGAGTACTGGCAGTTTATGCTTGCTCAGGGCGTACTGATGGGCTCAGCTGTCGCATTTCTGCAATTCCCGGCATTTGCTATCGTGTCGCAATACTTCGACAAGAAGCGTGCCGCGGCACTGGGCATTGTCGTATCCGGCTCTTCGATCGGCGGTGTGCTGTTCCCTATCGTGCTCTCAAAATTGCTGAATGGCTCAAACATTGGCTTTGGATGGTCGATTCGTATCGTCGCGTTCATCATACTGCCGTTTATGCTGTTCGGGTGCGCAGTCATCAAGCCAAGGGTGCCGCCCCGGAAGACAACAGTTTTCATCGGTGCCGCGTGGAAGGACAAGAAGTATGTGATCCTGGTGGCCGCACTGTTCTTCATGATGATGGGTATGTGGACGCCGGTCTTCTACATTCCCACATATGCAGTCTCACGAGGCATGGGCACTACGCTTGCAGCGTACTTACTAGCGATCATCAATGCCTCTTCCACCTTCGGTCGCATCATCCCTGGCATGCTCGCCGACAAACTTGGACGGTTGAACACATTCGCTTTTGCCGGCGTTGGCACTGGGATCATGGTATTTTGCATCAACGAGCCGAAGACGAATGCGGCGATCATCGTCTATTCTGTCTTCTTTGGATTCATCTCTGGCACAATTATCTCGTCTGCTTCCGCTGCAATCTCGCTTTGCACCAACGACCCAAGGAACATTGGGACATACATGGGCATGGGTATGGGACTTTCGGCGTTCGCAGTACTTATTGGCCCGCCCATCAACGGTGCGCTGATCAGTAGGTATGGTGGCTTCTCGCAGGTGTCTATATTCAGCAGTGTGGTGAGTTTGGTGGGTGGACTTGTCGCTCTTTCGAGCAAGTTGGTCACCTCCGAGGGTCTTCTGGGAAGGGTGTGACCCTGTGCAGGTGAAGGTGATCGTGGAGGAGCATGAAGAAGCTCGCATTCTTTGAGTTGTAGGCCCTAGCCACGTCCCCGCCCTAAAGCTGTACAATACAAGAGCAAACTCTAGATACTTGATAATAATTAGCTTACACTCTTCGTATCATAAAGAGGCCGAAACGCAGAAAAGAGGGCTCGCGGAGCTCTTGCCAATTTCTACAGTGATAGATTAACGGATTGATAGACTTTGACACCTTGACACCGCTAAATTAGGATAGAAATCGTTTGTAGTGAAGCAAGTAACGTCATATTCTCGAACACCACCTGCGCCATCAATGAACTACTCCTCACACCCACCCCTCTGCTAGCTTCTCAGTTCTATATCCTGAAGACCCAATAGTGCATCTCGTTCGGTTGCTTGTACTGCCGTCTGGTCCGAGCTGGCGAGGCAGATGCTCGCGTGTCATCGCGTAATTGCGTTTATGCGGGGATGGGCTCGTAGGTGTTGTGGGCCTGGCGGTTGGAGAAGAGGTAGTAGATGAGCATGCCGACCACCGGGAACAGGAAGACGACGAGAGCCCAGAGAACCTTGTTGGGGACGGGGCGGTTCGACTTGAAGATCTCAACTGTGGCACAAACACGTCAGCTCGAGCTCACGAGAACAGCTTCCACAGAGAGCGATTGGGCACGAAGAAAGCGTATGTCTTACTCCAGGCAATGATGTCAAGAACCAGAACGATGAATCCCACGATGCCACCACCAGTGCCAGCCTGCCACGGCTTCGCAGACTGGGCAGAGATAGGCGCTGCCTCAGCAAGCATGAAGAAGGAGAGCTGCAGGAGGGCGGAGAGGACGAGATTGAACATTTTGGCGGTTATCGTTGGTGGTGTTGTTGTGGGAAGATGGGCTTGGCTACTGCTGCGAAGGACGATGGGAGTGTTGTGGTGTTGAGGGCTGCTGCCTTGGTTTTGATGGTGAGGTGGGGCGCAGTTGGAGCTGCAGCACGGACCTACTACGTCATCCCAAATCGCCAAATCGAGCGCGTCGCGTGACGCGCCTGATCGGGATCGGACGAAGCAGGCTTCACATTCGACAGGCCCATGAACAGCGGAAAGCCGTGATATACGGTCGGCTCCCTATGACAGCGACTCCCGCCTTGCGGACCTGTGCATACGTCACGCTTGTCGCGTCGCAACTCGACCACACCAAGACGCTCGTCCCGATCGCGAGGTGATTCGAACCATACTAAAGCAATGCATCGCGGCTCACCGGCCGGGCCGAAACTTCCATACATTCCTCGCGACGAACAAGACGATGATCCTTAGCAAACGTACAGAGAATTCAAACCATACTGACGAAACATCGAATGTGGTGGGGACGATGCTGATTGTTCGGCGCAAGAATTGTCTCTGGAGCTTGTGTTGCAGGAAGGAGCGGTCAGTTGTGTGAAGTGAGTTTGAAGAGCTGGGAACGATGCAAGTGATCTGAAATAAGAAGAAGCAAAGAAGCAATCAGAGGGCACCCCGCGAGCTGTATGGAACAATTTTCCACGCGCGGTGCTGCTGGATTGACAGTCGATCTCGCATATTCCAACAATAATTCCGAGAGTCAAGGTGCGATGTAGCTACATGGGACAAAGAAACTATATGAGAAGTCATGCTCGATGCAAACTGAGGTGGATAACTTGTGCTCTGCTGGTTGAGAGGTGGGCAATCAAATGTTGACGTCACGAGATGGCAGTGATCTAGGGCGGAGGGAGGTGGAACACAAGAGACACCTCCTGTGGACATAGGTTCCTGGCTCTGAGAGTGAGCAAACGAATGGAGAAGAGGACGAGATCGCGACACGACCTAAGAGACAGCGACTTAAGCCAGCGGTTCCAAGTTGAAACGAGCAGAAACCAGACAGAGACCGGGCGAGAAATGTCGAGGGAGATTCAAACTCCCCGAACTTGGTCCCCATCGTTGAGGCATCCAGCTGAAGCTGAGCCTCGAGACGGCACGCCTTAGAACATGTCGCTCGCTAACCCATCGCCACACAATGACACTGATATTAGACGCCCGACTACGCTACTTTGCAGACTATTTGAAGACTGCTGCGATCGGCGTATATCCGCACACCCGCGTTGGGACTGGGGGAGCGATCGAGCCTCGAGTCTGCTATTCGATGGTGAATTCGCTCGGCACACATCATAGAGCTGATGGGCATCGGGCCTGGTCTCACACCAAGTCTCAACAAGCTTATCCGTGTGGCATTCTCGTGCCTGATCAGAGCAGCACGTGGAAATGGTGATGGATGTCGCTCGTTCTTGAAGGCTCAGTAGTCAGCCTCATTGGTATGGTGGGCCATTGATTTTAGGACATCCATCATGGACATACGATTCATCTCGCAGGTCTCCGTAATCGAATATCCATGGCTGGCTCATTGCTCAGCTCTGGTCTAATATGAGGGGTAGCATGTACGGGATATGTCTGCCCGGAGCTGCAGGCAGTGTTGCGCTTGACATCACATTGCTGTATCCAGCGCAACTGCAGATCACCAGTACGCCTAGCTGCCGGCTTACTAGTCATCCCTCAGTACCTTGGCAACAAGAAGCCTTGCCCAGCAATTACGCTACCCGGGAGATCGGATCCAACACCAATGCGTCTCCGCTACGACAGCTATGCTCTCTATTTGGATGACACTCTCGAAGTGGAGCCCCAAGACGGCTACTTTGTGCCATTTCAGGTTATGCGACTGCAAAGGTGCCCCATCTGGATGGACTTCGCTGTTTGCTCTGGGACGTACTCGGTAACAACAGGAGCTGACGTTCACTGTTTCCCTTTCTCATTCACTGTCCTCGTTCCTAGCGTGAGGCCCAGCGCTTTTGCGATGCGATCTGTTCAGGCCTCTGGAAATCTTCGATTTGCGGGACGTATGGGAATCGTTAGAACAGAGTGATTCGCGACTTACCCCGCATCTAACTCAATCCCACAACCCGGGGCTTCGAGGCGGGGCTGACGGGAGAGTCGTACAGTGTGCAATTGCAGCTGCATTCTTACAACTGCCCAATGATATCTTGCCGTCTCGAAAACGATCGTCATACGCAGAGGTTATATTTGGATTACCAGCACTAGGCGCAGTGTATCGGATACACTAAGCCTATTTTCGGCCGTGCCTGATCTGCCAAGAGGATTCACAGGCCTAGACTGGATGATAAGGCTACCGCGGAGAATACTACCGGTGCTCAACACCGATCATCTTCCGGAAACCACCAGTGCGACGTATTTCCAGCATCGCAACAGAACAATGTAGTGCTTGGGGCTTGCATAGGCGGCATCGCATCCTCTCCCAGCGCGCCGTTCTGCATCGACTGCTCCCATGGGTGAACGTCATGCTCACGTGCCCAGCCTTGTAGTCGGAGGATACGCCTTATCGATAGTGCTGCTGCAGTCTGCCCTTGGCATATTCCAGAACCGCAAATCAAGCCTCGCCAGCGTGCTTCCGTTGCCATGCGGGCAAGTTAGATGGACGTTCGGCCTTTTGATGTGTCACGATCTACCAGGGCCGACGGCATACCTGCCAAGACGCCTTCCCCGCATGGCCTCTACATCGCCTCTGGGGAAGTTGACGCCCAACCTCGCTTCCCGCGATCTTGGTAGCTACTCACTCCGGCCCATACGACAGCATCAGCTGTATTTTGACTTCTCGCAAGCGTCTTGGTCAACACGCCCCCTTTGGGATCTACCGCTTCAATCTTGAACCGGTAGGCACAGCCAAGACCGGCGCAACGACCGTTGGCACTTCTGCAGTCGCCGGGAGGGAGTGCATCCGGTGCCAAAACAGCATCCTTCGAGAAGACGGAGGCGTATTCGCGTCCTGGAGAGAGTCTGGGCAATATTTCCTGCATGCGCCTGCAATCCGCCACAACATCCAACACGTCCTTTATGGCGAACATATCGATGCCATGACGTTGGCTGCAATGATGTCCTTCTCCACGGCACGGCGTCATACTTTCGCTATGCTTGCAGCACTGACAGGTTGCTTACCGATCGGCATCCACGACCTCTAGACGCGATTCAATGCGGAGAATCAATACTTCGAGACGTATGTGGGCAGATGCTTCTCTAGGGAGTGATATTTACGCCGAATTGGGACACAGGGTCAAGAAGCACACTTCACGTATAAAGAGCAGGAAATTTTCCGCTCAATTGAGGCATCAGCTTCTTGCCAGACTCGATCATCCCATTTGCGTGGACAGTCGCTCCATCAATCGCTATCATCCTTCATTGAATCATCACTCGATCACTCGATCACTCGACTAATACTGTTCTTTCGCTCAACACAAACCTACTACACGCCATCATGAGGTTCTCTCAGGCGGCTTTGGTCGCTATTCTTGCGGCCACAGTGGCTGCGAAGCCCATCGTAGCCCGTACCGATGACGTCCAGGCATTGGATGACTACAAGAAATGCTGTGAATACCGCGACAAGCACGATCCTAAGAAGGTCTGCCTTCCGCCACTACGTAAGCATGTCAAGATCTGCGTAATCTCAACGCATTGCTCACACAAATACAGAAAAGCCAGACAAGCCAGACGAGAAGCCAGACAAGCCGGACGAGAAGCCAGACAAACCGGACGACAAACCGGACGACAAACCGGACGAGAAAGGCGACAAGCCACAGAAGCCAGAAGAGAAACCAGACAAGCCAGATGAGAAACCAGACAAGCCAGACAAGCCCGATGAAAAACCACCCCAAAAGCCAGACGACAAGCCACAGAAGCCAGATGAAAAACCTCCTCACAAACCAGATGAGAAACCTCCACACAAACCAGATGAGAAACCACCTCACAAGCCAGACGACAAGCCACAGAAGCCGGATGAAAAGCCGCACAAGCCCGACGAGAAAGAAAATGATCACAAACCTCCGCCCAAAGACGAGCACAAGCCACAACCAAAGCCCGATGAGAAGCCTACTCCTCAACCCGAGCCCAGGCCCAAGGAGGAGCCGAAGAAGGAGGAAGACAAGAAGTACGGCTACTACACGTTCGGCGAGGAGGTAACTCTCAAGTGCGAGCACGGCAGAATTGTCGTCACGGGCAAGGCTTACTGAGCCGTACTACACATCACCAGGAGATGCAGTAATTCGTGCACGCTCGCTGTGGATTCGATCTGAGATCACACAGGGCTCTACAACGGGACGCGGTGAGGTAGAGATCTCAGGTAGGAACGTGCACGAAATACTGCAGCACCTGGTGACGATAGTACGGTAACTCGGCGAAGGATCTTTTCATGTATATTTGAATTGTGCACTCACCTAAAAGGGCTTGGGTTGCGCGCGCCACTGGCCAAGAGGTCAGGCGCATGACTGCGATGTTTTACGGCCAATGTTTCTACACTCTAGCTTTGAGCCTTGAGGTCTCACTGAAGTCGATCCTTTATGAGTAATGCGATAGTTTCCTTCCTTCACACACATTCCCAATGCTATGTCGACGTAGGACTGCTTCTTTTTCCGCGACAGTCCCTACGTGACACGTGGGCGAGGTGGCCACCCGAATCTTTGAGTTCAAGTTCCAGCTCACCTCGACCTCAGCCTTCCAGCTCAGCCTGGAGGTTGTCAGTGCAATACTAACGCTACTAGTGAGCGGCATCGGAAGGAACATGCGAGGCACGAAACGAGTGCTAGTCGGAGCTCGACTGAGAACAATATTCGTTTTGGTAGAGGGATGACCGCGGAATTGATTCTTTTCTATCCAGCTCGTTGTTGAAAGTTCTATTCACCCCGTTAGTAACACTGAGTACAACTTTAGCGAGCTTGGTTCCCTGTTCCCAACTTCCCTCTCAATCTGCCGCAAAGGGTACTCAACGATTCAGTCCTTCGTCCTCCCTCCTCTCCTCTTCAGCCACCAGCGCCTCGAACTCCTCCTCATTCATCTCATCGGCCCAATTTTCCAATTCAGTGAGCTCTTTCTCCACCTGATCCTGCCGATCCTGCTCCGCCTTGTCAAAGATAGTCATCCACTCTCTCAATTTGCTTCTGAGTGCACTTTTCAGATCTTCCGGAATGGAACCGGAGGCAGTTGCCTGATATTGGACTGTTCCCTGTGCTCCTTCAGAAGCACCATCAGATGTATTGTTTCTTTCGTTTCCAGTGTTTTGCCGATGTTGAGCAAAGAAGGCGTCGACCTCAGCCTCATCGAGATTGAGATCCACGATCTTTTGCACGTAGACATGCTTCCTGCGTTGACTACCAGATCCACGTTCGATTCCTTTGAACCGAAGGAATGCAATCAGCTCTCCATACGAATACTTAGTGTTGATATCTGCCGCAGTGTAGGGTGCCATAATGTAATCACTGAATGGTTTCCGCGTATAGAGCCATAGAAAGGCTCTGTTCTGTCCTACTTAAATCCTTTAACATGAGTTTGCTACGAGAACAATTACTTACCTAATGTGACCAGTTTTCGACCAAAGGTTTGCGGACAAAGCTCAGGTGCAAGTGTGATGTACAAGCTAGGGGTTTTGTAAAGCTTTTAGCAGTAATCTGAATGTTCTCCGATACAAAATAAACACACGCTGTCTGAACTCGTTTAGTCAGAAATTGCGGGCCAAAACGCCTCGCCAAGGACACTATATGCATCTTCCCTACACCTCGCCAATTACGTCTCATCCACGGCTGCCTAGCCATAATGCCGCATCCCTGTAAAACACCTGTAGACTACCTTCCACTCTCCTACCTCGAACTTCGTCGCGAACATCTCGGCTGCGGTACTCAACTCATGCCCTTCTGCTGTCAATACCGCTCCCGTTCCCGGAAAAGCTTCCACCGGTGCAAAGGCAGGCGACACCATCGGATCCACTCGCGATTGTGTCTCGGGCAAGTGATACCCATCCAAGATTATCGCAGGTGCGGTGTCATAGCATTCATCTGCAACGAGTACTGCGAGGACTTTCTTGCGGGCGTAGGCTAAATATGTAGACACTTAGAGCATGGTCCGGTTACTGTTAGGTTGACTGTGCGTTGAGTGTTGCTCAAAATTCTGTGGCTAGCTTCGATGATGTGGCACAGGGTGATTCTGCAGTCACAGCAAGCCGTTCTTAAACCCTATTGTATCGCTAATCTCACTTACGCCTGCAAACACATGCTCGAATATCTATGATCTAAATTAGCAGAGTCACGGACTGTCCGTATGCGATTTTAGGGTGTACCTGTGTCGAGTATGCGCCTCTCTGGGCTCGGCTGACCCGTTACTGCCTTGCGACCGAGTCTTAGCGCCTGCACATTACGCCAACGCAACATTGCGAACGCGTTAGCCGACTGAGGACATGTTTCTAACCAGAAAGTACTGAAGCACACATGTGAAAGGGTGTCATAGGCATTACGTGATCAAAGCCGCATCACGTAAGCACCGTATAGGAGGATGACAAAGTCCACATTTGATAAAGCGAAAGAAGTATATTCAGAAATGAAGGTATTTACAAAGAGGTTCCATGCTTCTTCGTCGTCCATGTATGCATGTCGTGACGTGAGACCAAGCGTGAGCAGCTTAAAAGGTTACAACACCAACACCAGCACTCTTAGCAGTGATATCGCAGACG
>TARA_R110002003_G_scaffold70_43_pt1 | contig 14148 bp, 13 predicted proteins | sample TARA_R110002003 | Tara Oceans TARA_R110002003 (sample SAMEA4396441) | marine metagenome | biome: Westerlies Biome; feature: [SRF] surface water layer (ENVO:00010504); material: water (ENVO:00002006), including particulate matter (ENVO:01000060) such as... | depth 5 m | reverse complement strand
AGTCTAGTCTACTTGGTGCAGAGCGGAGCGGCGCGGAGTGGAACGAATTTCCTTGTTGTTTTGCTTGCATGCATTTGGTATCGCAGTATTCTAGTACCTCGGTATACTCCTGAACATGGTCGGACGGGATGGGCTGGGTATAGAGGTCATGGTGATGAGGTTAGCAAAGGGTAGTGTCTAGGTAATGATAGTGCCATCTAGTGTAATTACCACGCTCGTATCGAGCAAAGTTCCAACATGTCAACCCCCGACTTCACATCGCTGATCTGTGTGCGTCGTTGATGTTCCACTGCGTCCCTTCACCGCATCTGCACGGACGTTGCTTTGTCGTCCATCACACGGCATACAACGTGGCGTATGCAGCGAGGTAAACAAGTCTGTTTACTCTCGGACCCAGGCTCTAAACCCGAGACCGAGAGCACGGGAAAAGCAAAACATGGCCTGCGCGTGGCGGACGGAGATCGGGTGTGCGAAATATTGGTTTGGGATGCACGTATGTGGGGTTGAGCATTGGGATGGTGAGGTTGTACTGCATTGGAGCTGCAGGTAGTTTTATGCACCAATGATGATGGATTGCTGAGTGGAGTACAGGACCGAAGTAGGAGAGGTGGGTCGAAACATTTGTTGTGGTTGTATGGACCATGGATGCGACGAGGATGATGGAACCTGTTGGACTTCACATGTTCATCCGAAAACGGCATGTGATTGTCACAGCCACGTTGTGGAAGGTATCTAAGTTTCTCCAAGTAGGTATCCTAACGCGAATGGTGCTCGTTGTTGTATTTCGTCGTCCGATATTGTTCACAGACAGCGACCTCTGGGAGGTTCATTGGCCAAGAGATTTGTCTTACTCCATGTCTCCGCCGTGATCGAAGCCAGTGGCAAGTGGCCACATCGTGTCTTGCTGGCAGCAGTAGAGAGTCCGTGATACCACTCTCCTATAATGATCACGTATCCTGTGATAGCGGGCTTGATACCAAAACTATTTTCTGTTGTCGCTGAGCATCATATTCCTCATAACGTCAATCTGGCGACAGTGACGGTCAGAACGTACACTCCCCTTCGAGTTTTGCTGCTCGCTTTTGGGAACGATTAATACCCAATTGCGCTAATTTGGCAGTCGTGGCTTGCTTTAACTGTGTGCCATGGTTGGTAGTGTCGACTCGATATCAGGAATTATCGACAAGAGCAGTAGCCTACCTGAGATCGATGCCCGTGGGAGGCGTGTAAAATATCAGGGTTATCTGGGCCTTTTCGGTAGGATCGTTTAACAGTGTGTTGGCTTTTGTTCTGCCCTTTCGGATGCGTGGAAGACATGATATTAAGGGCGCGTGAATCCCTCAGGACATCGGCCATGAAGGTATCCTTGCATCCTAACGCTGTTAGATTGTGAAGATGTTGTCGGAAAAGAACACTTACACATTGTCTACCAGATGGCTGTTGTCTTCATGTGACTGTTACTAGTGGGGCGCGAGGCAAGGTCCGATGCCCTTTCTGTTGCTGTGGTTGTCTTCGATGGCAAAGCTAAACTAAGTGATATATTAGCGCAACTGGGGCCCGAAGACTGCGAGGTGTGTGGTCTTCTTCGACTTGGGGCGACGGGAGCACTGTCGCTCCGATTCAGGACTACTTGGGAAGTGCTCGCAGGGCCGTACTCGAGCCATTCGTAACGTTTCGTAGTTGAGGCGGGCTTGAAGCCTTAGGAACTTTTCTGTGAATGCCTTGCTAGTCTCACCTGCACAGCTCGACCTGAGTAAGACTGTGCCCCATCAACGGCGTCGGGATGGTCTTGTACAGATGATCGATTGTCACAAGCACTCCGTACAAGTTGGTCTTCATCAGATCAACAGGACAAGACTTCTTCGCTAAGCCTTGGCTGTCGGATATCTTGGACTGAGCTGCAACTTGCGCATTGGTCATGGATCACGATAGTCTGGGGTACAACTGTCATTGTAATTTATATCAATGCCGAAGTACCTCATGGCCAGGAGCCGTTGTAGTATCAACGACATGCCTTGAGCATGTTGACCTGACCAATAAGTCCGAAGCCCTTGCCTCAATCATAGTGATCTTGTCACAGTGGAGGTTTCCAGAGAATGCCCGCGGTCTTCTCTGCCGCCAAATGCGGGGCCATCATTATCTACACCCTTTTTCCTGGTCGAAGTTGTGTAGCGGAGTGCCTCAGTTCGTTGTGGCTTCCTAAAGTGTCCTGTGGATGGCCTGCTCTTCTCGACAGAATGTGCCATTGTGGCAGAAGTGCGTTTAAAGAAAAACGAGGTTTCCATCGTTGTGTGAAAGAGTAAGGAAAAGGAAGGAACGAGGAAAGCGAGAGGAAGAGGTTGGCAGGCACCTTCCTCGTCTCGTGTTGTGTGCGCATAATGTGACGTATTTCCTGTGCGGAGGAGGAAAGAGCTAAGCAGCGACTCTCTCATCGGCAACCGTAATCGACATGACCCCAGCAAGTAGGATTAGACTGTGTGTACGTGTGATGAGCGAGAAGGTTGATAAAAGGTGCAGGCGCTACAAGCATAGATATAAATGGTGCGAGGATATAGAATGGGCGGCTGTCGTCTTAAGGGGGTCAAAGTGAGTGTACTGCCGCCTTCACACAAGTCGACAAGAGACAGCGGGCAAAGTGAGCGATAGCATGATTCCATCAGGAATTACAAGTTGTAGGGGATTCAGCATAGTCGCACCGCCGGCCTTGGGGTTGCTGACTGCGCTTGTGAAGAAACAGATTCATGGACGCTGTCAGCCCGCCGCACAATGTTCATGCTCCCTGAAGCTTTAAGTTATTGAAGCATGTTCCTCTGTAGTGTACTGTTGGTACGTCGAGCACTACAGAAACACTCAACTCCTGTCAGACGGGTAGACTTTTCGTTGAGGATTTATTACAGCCAACCCACGACTGCACCTTGGGAGTCATTTTTGAGCATGGCATCGTCTAGCAAAGGGTAGGTTCCCCTGATGCTGCCATATAGTGTGCAAAAGCTTGCATATTAACGATGTCGAGCGCCAACGGAGATTTCACGTTGGGTGGCGAAATGCACGATGCCACCACGCTGCAGTCAGCGAACAGCTGAAGCAGTGGCATATCCCGCTTTCTCATCATACGAGATCATGCTGGCGTACACATGGTAGTCCGATTCGTTGGTCGTATATCTCGGACACAAGACAAAGGAATGCGGGCCATGTCGGTTGCCTTCAAGCCTCAAGGCGTCGCCACAGCGCAGAAAAGTCGAACAAGGTGGTCGGCGAGTCTGGACGTGATTTGGTGATTTGCCGAAATGGAGCCGCGTAATAAGTTAAAGGTCACTCGGGCGTCAGCTATAGCTCGAGCATCAACGGGAAATCACTCCTCGAGATGATTTCTGCGGCCGAGAATCTCGCGGAGAAAGGGCGGGCAGCTATGTTGGAGACGAGCTCTATATCCCTCGGAAGCCTTGCATACCATTTGGGCGGAGGGCGCTCGCGGATTGCATTGTTGTGCGATGCTCTCTGCTCTGTCAAATGGAAGGCGTTTAACCACTAGCGTGGTGCCGAGAAGCAACCAACCCGCCGTGCCCGCTAACTCACCCTCCCCACTACCGACAGCTCTTCAACACCCTCCCACAATATCACGGCCACTTCGTTCGCTTGTACGTTCGTGCTTTGGCGCCTCTGTGTTGTGCATCGACTCGGTTGCTGTGTTTGACCTGTTTCCAAATACCCTCACGAATCTCCTATCTCGCACCCGCGTCAGCGGCGACTTCTCGAGGGACTCACGACAGGACACGATACCAGCCACCACACGAGGTTTCCTGCACGTTGCGGCTACGGGTGTATCGACATGTACGGCTGTTAGAACAACATCTTCGACTCTGCGTGTTGCTGATTCACCGAGCGCACGCCCGGGTTCCGAGGTTCATCGTCACTACCTCACGACCAGCGGCTCGGCCCTGTCTGCGGTAGTGAAACAGGCGACAGCCTCCCATACCGGATTAATTGCACACGAGAGAGCTCATACAGCTCCCTCCACGCACACGACCCCGACCCAACACCAGGCTGCGCAATATGGCCTCGCCCGCTTCAGGCCTCGGTCCTGACGGCCGATTGACGACGGTGCAGAAGGAGGTCGTGGACCCGTATGCAACTATGGGACAGTTCTCCTTCGCGCCGGCAACCAAGACAACCGTTGTCACTACCACGTATACGACCACGACCACCTTTCCGCCGTTGTGCGTAAACGCCCCAGGGAGCCTCAGCGAACGCGACCCCAAAGTATACCCGCTAGCCCACGTACAAGCACCAGAGTCGATACGGAAGATATACTTCGACGCTGGAGGCCAGCTGGCGTGCTTCGAGGAGGCGGACGCTGCCACAAGCAAAGTGCAAGAGGTACGCATTTAGCGAATCCAGGGATATGCCTGTCACGATCTGTCCACGTTCGAGCTGCTCCTGTTTCAATAACTGTAAACTAACTGTCCCACCCGTAGCACAAGACTCTGCAAGACTCCCTGCGGTCCTCAAACGGCACTCTGAAGAAGGTCGAATCGTTCAATGGGCCTCCCGTGTTCGCCACACCAAGCCGCATGACTCGACCCAACTTTGGCGCACAAAACCCGGCGATGCGCGCAGTTTCTGGCCGGCGAAAGCGAGAACACTTAGACGACAGCCCTCCCGTACCCTCGATAAAGGAAGCTGCCGAGCTGGCTAGCCTGCACCGTCGAAGCAAGAAACCACGGATATCGATCCACGGAGACAACAGAGATGATGTCGCTCGTGCGGGTTCCAACTTCACGCCGGACGATATGGAAGAGCTGGTCCCGGCAACTCCTGACACTGATCTAGGGACGCTGGTTGCATCGAAACAGCCCAAGGCACATGCAGGCTCGTCCCTACGTACCAGCCTCAACTCGTCCCAGCAAGCTGTACGAACACAACTACCACCGCGATGGCAACTCCAGGAGTCATCAGCTGGCCCTTCGAACACTGAAACCGGCTCGTTTAGTGCATACGAGATGTCACCGGAGCGGTCCTTCCCCACAAGCATACTCGATGGGCCTGGAGTTGCTGCCACACCTCCAATTGCTGAATCGGACAGAGAGCCAGCTGGTCCATTCGTGGACGATGCCTCTTTCCCGTCAGCTCGACTCACCCCACTCGACACCGGATCCGCGCTCGATGCCAGTTTACCGAGCCCTAGTCTGTCTCCCATCACTGCTGCCGCGAATGCTCAACAGAGTACCAGCGGTGCGTCGTATCTGGGTGCACTGGGTGACTATGATCCCAATGATGTCTCTGGGCTCGACCTCTCACAAACTGGAATGGAAGACTTCCCGCTCTTTCCCCAAGGTGCGCGACATCTCGACATCCCGGACGTTCATGAAGTGGTCAGCCCAAACCCGCAGCTGCTGACACCGACCGTAATGGGCATACCTGACATGCTGAGCTCGTTCGACGCTTTGCCGGAGCAAATGAAGTCCTACGTTATGTATCAGCTACTTCGTCGATGCACAAAACCGACATTACACTTCGTCGCCGATGTGGTGAATCCAGCACTGAAGCGAGATTTCATTGCCTCGCTACCCGCGGAACTTGGTCTCGAGATCATCGGATACCTTGATGTCAAGAGCATGTGCAATGCAGCGCAGGTCTCGCGTTATTGGCGTGGACTTGTTGATACACACGAGAGTGCTTGGAAAGATCTCATCGAAAAAGACGGTTACAAGCTGCCACAAGGCGAATTGGAGCGTGCTGTGCAAGAAGGTTGGGGCTGGCAGTATCCCGATACGCAGGACAGCTACGAGCGTGATTTGAGGACTGTAACCATGTCGTCCAGGTCAGACAGCGAAGGTCACACTGCATCCAGCATACTTCATAACGCAACAGCCAACGATCACGAGGGCGCAATAACGAGGTCTTCGTCTACACGACAAAAGAGGAAGGCAAATAGCAAGCATGGCACATCCAAGAAGCAGCGTAAGAAGATCTCATCGTTGGCGAGGACACAGCATGCTCTTTACTCGAGGTCTACGGAGTCGCAAGAGGGTCCAAATGCTTTTGCGCAGCGTGCCCAATACGCCATACCTGACCCCAATGTGGGACTACCTAGCTTGCGCAACATGCATCTCTTCAAGTCCCTATACCAGCGACACCATCTCATCCGAAAAAGCTGGATGGCGGAGGATACGAAACCCAAACATATTGCATTCCGTGCACATCAGCGTCACGTAGTCACATGCCTTCAGTTCGACACAGACAAGATTTTGACTGGGAGCGATGACACGAACATCAATGTGTACGACACAAAGACTGGGGCTATCCGAAGTCGCCTTGAGGGCCACGAAGGAGGTGTCTGGGCGCTACAGTACGAGGGCAATACTCTGGTGTCTGGCTCGACCGATCGATCCGTGCGAGTGTGGGACATTGAAAAGGGCAAGTGCACACAGGTCTTTCAAGGCCACACCTCCACTGTTCGATGCCTTGTGATTCTCAAGCCAACCCAAATCGGGGAGAACTTGGACGGCCAACCGATCCTCATGCCAAAAGAAGAGCTCATCATCACCGGCTCTCGAGACTCTACCCTCCGTGTGTGGAAGCTGCCTAAGCCAGGTGATCGCAGCATCATGCAGACCGGAGCGTCTTCCAACGATCATGACAACCCTTACTTCATCCGTGCTCTCACAGGTCACCACCACTCGGTTCGCGCGATTGCTGCCCACGGCGATACCCTGGTTAGCGGTAGCTACGACTGCACCGTTCGAGTGTGGAAGATCTCCACAGGTGAAGTATTACAGCGTCTTCAAGGCCATTCTCAAAAAGTTTACAGCGTTGTTTTGGATCATGAGCGTAACCGATGCATCAGTGGGTCCATGGACAATATGGTCAAGGTCTGGTCTCTAGAGACAGGCGCGTGCCTTTTTACGCTCGAAGGCCATACTTCCCTCGTAGGTCTACTGGATCTGAGTCATGGCCGACTTGTTTCTGCCGCCGCCGATTCAACCTTGCGCATCTGGGACCCCGAGAACGGCCAGTGCAAGAGCAGGCTTTGTGCTCATACTGGGGCTATCACTTGCTTTCAGCATGACGGCCAGAAAGTCATCTCAGGCTCGGACCGTACATTGAAGATGTGGAATGTCAGGACGGGCGAGTTTGTCAAGGACCTGTTGACCGACCTGAGCGGCGTGTGGCAGGTCAAGTTTAATGAGCGCCGATGTGTTGCTGCTGTTCAGCGGAACAGCATGACATATATCGAGGTAAGCACAGGTTTTACACTCATCCACCTGGTAACTAACGAGCCGTAGGTACTTGACTTCGGCGCATCACGCGACGGTGTACCTGCCGACCAACGAGGCCGCCGCATTGTTGTAAACAGCAAGGGCCACGAAATCGAGGACGTTATCGAGGATCCCATTGATGCAGATCAGGCGTAAGATCTGCGACTACAACCGACTGTTTTCCATGCACATATTTTCGTCATGCTTAAAAGCTATACCCCCTTATGCGATTCGATTGCGACACGACATTACGACAGTTTCATCCCTTCGTGGGACAGTTCTTCCGGGCGATTGCATCAGTCTCACAGTGTGCGAGGCTTGTATTTCGGATATCCACAGGTGTGCAAGGCGTTATGTTAGGATAGGAAGTTCACATTGCATAGCTACGGCGTTTGCCTGCATTTATAAGGGGCGTCCGTAGACGCCCCTGCCATGGAAGGCCTGGGTCCCGTGAGATGGATCACGAAGACAGCCAAGAAATAAAAACTACATCATGCAAGACGTTGCATGTCTGACTGATGCGTGATGAGTTTGTGACATGAAGCAACGTTGAATGAAAGCAGCCGCTCGGAAGTGCCCCGCCGCCGCCGCGGCGGCAAAATGCGCTCATCGCTCAAGCCTCCCAAGCACAACGCTCATGAGTGCATGCTGTTCATAACACTCGTCTGAATCTCACCTGCACACTCGTTGGACATGTTCTCCCTTATCGAATACACCTGATGCCGGCCTACTTCTTCCACCTCACATTTGAGTTGTATCCTTCGCGCGTGTCTCCCAGAACCACGTACACCCCACCGCCGCATACGGACATCTTCACTTCGGAGCTTCCCATCCACAGGAGAGCGTCTTGGGGGTCACTCACACCGACCTCGTCAACATATGGCAGCTCCCTGAAGCCCATAGCCTCCAGCAGCGACGCTTCTCAGCCTGCTGCGCCACGCGAACGGCTGCCTCTTACTCGGCGATTCAGTAAACGCACGCGGACGTCATTCTCGGACCATCACGACAGCCCGGTACCAGTCGTCAAGCCGCCAAAGAGACCAGGCCATAGGCGGACCCAAAGCTTTGCGCACCGAGATTGGCGCTTCGACACCATCTCCATCACCAGCATCGACATGAGCACGAGTAATGGCGATGAGCTTGCTCGACCGCGCGCCAAGTCCCTCAAGCACCCGGCGCAGGCGCAAAACACTGGCGGCCTTGCGACGAAGGGCAAATTCATCCCCTCGGACCTGAAGGACACGGAAGTGGGCTGGGGCGTTGTACACCTGTATCGCGATGGACAAGAGACTCCAGGCCTGTACGATGAAATCGAGGGAGCAAACAACGACTTCAACGAGGAGGACTGCACCACGCTGTGTATACTGGCAGTCCCTTCCTATATGACGCCATCGGACTTCTTGGGCTTCGTGGGCGAGCCGACACGGGAGAATGTATCACACTTCAGACTCATCAAGACCAGCAGGGCAAACAAGTACATGGTGCTGATGAAGTTCCGCGAGGCAAAGAGGGCTAGAGAGTGGAGGAAACAATGGAACGGGAAAGCTTTCAACAGCATGGAGGTAGGACAAATGCTCTTGAGTGGTATTATCGTGCTGACCACAACAGCCCGAGTACTGCCACGTTGTCTTCGTCAAGTCAATCAACTTCCAGAACGGTGACTCGAATCGCGATCCTACATCGTACCCTGACCTCACAAACGACCCCTTCGCACCAGCCGCAACGAAGCAGCCGACCGCCCCCCTACCCCCAGCAACCAGTGTTACTTCGCCTGTAGAAGCACCGTCACTTGCGTCCTCCCTCACAGTGAAGCCACACGCTCCACCTACACCCGCACTCGTCGAACTTCCCACCTGCCCCGTGTGCCTCGAGCGCATGGATGAGACTACAGGTCTCCTTACGATCCTCTGTCAACATGTCTTCCACTGCGCCTGTCTCGAGAAGTGGCGTGGTTCAGGCTGTCCAGTGTGCCGCTATACACAAAATGACGCCTTTACCACGCACCGCAGCGCCGATGGCGAGGCACCCGACAACGAATGCAGTGTATGCGGCTCCACACAGAATCTCTGGATCTGTCTCATCTGCGGCAATATCGGCTGCGGTCGCTACGACTCGGCACACGCCTTCGCACATTACGAAGCTACTTCGCACACCTACGCAATGGACGTCGTGACCCAGCACGTTTGGGACTATGCCGGCGACGGCTACGTCCACCGTCTGATTCAGAATAAAGCCGACGGTAAGCTTGTCGACATGCCTGCCTCCACCCACGGCTCCTTCGGCGCGCCCGGCATGACAGGCTACGCAAACGACACCGTCCCTCGCGAGAAGCTCGATAACATGGGCATGGAATATGCATATCTGCTGACCTCACAACTCGAATCCCAACGCGCGTATTTCGAAGAGCAACTCGAACGTGCCGTCGACAAGGCGGCCAAAGCCGCGTCGTCCGCTGATGAAGCATCGCGCGCCGTTGCGGGCCTAAGCCAGCAACTCGACAAATTGACACTGCAGCATACAGATGCGCAGACTACGATTTCCGCATTGGAAAAAGAGCTGGAACGAACGAAAACAAAAGCATCATCTGCGTCTGATCTAGCGCGGAAACTAACCAAGCAGTACAGGGAGGAGCAAACCATCAACGAGTCGCTGCTGGAGCGGATAAAGCATCTAGAGAAGAAGGCCGACGAGGCTGATTCGCGCGTCAAGGAGATCGAGGCACAGAAGGCGGATCTGGAGGAGCAGAATCGCGATTTGAGTTTCTTCATCTCCGGACAGGAGAAGTTGCGCGAGATGCAGGGCAATGAAGTCATGGGCCTGCAGGAGGGCGAGGTGGAGGGCGGGACGGTCGAGGTTGGGGAGAAGAAGGGGCGCAGGAAGGGGAAGAAGAAAGTCCAGGTTTGAGAGATGACGATCAAGTCCCCTAGTAGGGTACGGGGCGTTCTGGATGGACAGGGCAGCTTTTGGCGTTTTGGCAGCATTAGGACGAGGCGCATGAGATACCCATAGACACTTTTTCCACATACGGACAGCTATACATGCACATTATCGTTAGCAAGCCTTCACATTAACAACGTGTTTCCGCGCGAGTTCGAGGTCAAAGATATGAACAGTCCGATTGATTACCCAGAAAACCCCGCCCCCCATCCATTCCAGCAAAACGCCTCATAAAGATGTAAGATATGTACACATGCCCATGTCCGATCTGCAGAAAGCAAAAAGTAGCAGAGTCCGTCTCGGTCGTCAAGTCATGTCATGCGGAGTCGTCAAGAAGAAAGAAAGCCCCCAGTCATGCTGGATAGCAAGAGAAAAGAAAAGAAGCAAACAGTAAACAAGAAACAGGTATGACGCCGAAAGAGAATGTTCGTCCCTGTAGGCAAGTTAGGGTCGGCCGAGCGGGATATTCAGACCCGGCGGGGGATATGATGTGTCGGTAGAGGTGTGTGATGGGAAGATGTATCGTATCCAGACCAGTTCTCCGGGCGACGCCGACATCAGCTGTCGATGTATCCAACTTGTAGATCGAGAGCGGTTGGCGTATTCAAAAGTCCAGGATAGCGATGTGTCCGGATGCCAAGCACCAGATAAACATAGCACAGAGTTCTCATCAGATCCAATCATCGTCCATCTTCCCACCGGCAACATTAATCTCTCTCTCAAAGCCCAGCCCTAGGTCCAGCTTCGGCGCCATGATCTGCGGTGCCTTCTCCGCTTTCTTCTTCGGGCTCTGCTTGACTGGGGAGCTGACACCGCTCTTTCCCTCTCCGGGGCCCATGCGTACAGTCTTGACATCCCAGTCGTCGGCGAGTGCAGCGCCGATCCACACCTTCACACTGTCGTGAACTGCACCGTAGTACTTAGGGTTGCAGGCGCGAAGGTGACCCATGAGCCGTTCGAAGCCAGAGACTTTGAGTTCTTGGCGGAAGGTGTTGCGTGCGTCACGAGAAGGAAGGCTGGCGATGAGACCGTTGAGAAGATCGATGTGCGTGGCGAGGTAGTTGGTCGCGTCCCACTCAACGCCTCCGACGTATGGCGCCGCTGGCACGATAGCGCGTTGGCCTGGGAAGTGGGTTTTGGCGTAAGACTTGTCGGCGTCCTTTGAAACGGGAGGGACAGGGATCACGTTGAGGTGATGGATGAAGATCCAGAAGACTTCTTTCGTGACGTTGGTCATCTCTTTGCACCAGACCTGGTACGGTCGCGGTTCTCGCATCTGCAGGATGAATGGGACAGTAGAGGACTCCTTCTCCTTGACAGGATCTTTGAGGTACTTCATCAACTGGGTCGCACGTATCTCAAGTTCTGACTCCGGCGCCATGGAGATGTGTGCGAATATGATCTCGATGATGAGCTCACGCGTAGTGAACTCACTTGGTCCCTTGTGTTCTTCGTCGAAGAGCATGGCTAGAAGCGCTGGGTATAGAGTGGGAGAGATTTCGTTGAGCTGTTTGAGGGCGGTCGCCGTTGTGCACAAGCCCTTGAGGCATCGCAAGAGCTCGTGAAGAAGAGTGTCTTCGTGCTCCTCTCGCCATTCGATCTCCATGATGCGGTGAAGGAGTGCGACCAGCTCTGTCATGCCGCCCTCCTGGATAAAGGCGTCGACCCAGTCGACGGTCTCATTTCGGAGCAACAGACGGAGCTTGTGCAGTTTTCCCACTTCGACATCGTGGGGCTTGGGTGTCTTCTTGAGATACTTTATGAACTCGTCCGGCTTTACTGCCTTTACTCCATTTGACACAGACCTATCCGAGGCGTTTGATACCAATGATCTCGTTGAAGGTGACTTTGGTATTGGGTTCGACTTGGATGACGCCTTCCTCTCATTGGAGTCTGCTTTTTGCTTCTTCGTGGGAGAATCACTTCTGTTAAACGTGAATGTCCTGCTTCGTGGGCGCTCGCGCTTAGTCGAGCCCGCCTGGTCTGTCTGTGATGCAACGTGTTCTTCGTCCATAGAACCATCTCGCGACTTAGACGACCGTGTTAGGCCTGGCTTTGAGATTGGTCGACCGTTACTCTCGCCAATGGAAGAGTGTGCGGATGGCGCTCTGGAAGCCTGCGGCGTGTCAAGCTTGTGCATGCGAACAAAGTCAGCTTTGACTTCAAGCTTCAGCGTCCGCATCCGAGCACGTTGGTGTGTAGGAATGTTTCGTGATTCCTGGTCTGGTCAGTTTCAGTCAACCTTTGTAGCCGGTTTGCTTACTAGAACCTCCTCAAACTCCGCGTCCACTTGCTTGGGATCAAGCTTGGTCGGTGATGACGGAGCCTCCATCTGTCGACTCTTTCCGTTGAAAGCCGCCACAGCAGCCATGACCCTGTTAGGCTTCTTCGCTGCAACCGCTGACTGTGGCACATCCTTCCTGCTGGTATCGGTACTCGCGCGGCCCATTGGCGGCCTGGTTTGCATGCTCTTGGCCGACATGCTCTCCTTGACGCGTCCTTCATTTCCCTTCGTGTCAGACAGTGGTGCCCGTTCATTGCTCTTCTTGCGACCGAAAGTCCCAAGGATCGATGTTGTCGAGGTGCTCTTAGGAACCACCATTGACTTCGGTCGTTCCTTAGCAGCTGGCCGCTGTTGCAGTGACGGCTGGCCATAGTCAAAGAAGTTGCGCTGCTTTGAAGGGGAGTAGTTCTGAGGTGTGTAGAGCGCAATCTCCTCCTCGATGCTTCGTCGCTGGTCGTTCAGAGGTACCTTGCTGGTAGTGGTGATCTCCTGCAGCGGCTCGGTCGAACTGAACTCGGCCCAGATCGGTGTACGCGGTGGTGCGGGCGCGTTCGAGGAGCTTGGTGGCGTCGTGTTCTCCTTGTCTCGGGACTGCTTCACGGGCGACTGTTTGCTTTCCTTGGACCTGCCCTTGCCGAACATGGCCGCTAGGTTGGTTGACGACTTTGTCTTCTTCGGCTTCTCCCCCACGTCTTCCTCTTCTCGTGGTCGCCTCACATCGATGGACTTCTTGGCCTTCGGCTTGTCTTCCTTGTTCGCTAGCGATCGCAACGAAACGGAGCTGAGCGTCTTCTTATGTAAGCTCTTCGGCCTCGAGTTACTCTCTTGATTCTTGCGTGGAGAGGGCGGGTTCGTAGGAATATTTTCAGTGCGTGTCGCAGCCCGGAGTTGGCTGTGCGGATGGTCTGCCGGCAGCAACGGCGTCTGGAAGCTGGAGGCGGGCATGTATGGCGCGGCCACGGGTTGGTTCTTCTTCAGCTCAAGACCATCGGACGGCGTGCGCTTGTGGCTCTTCGGTGTCATGATAGACTTGAGAACGGAAGCCGACTTGTTACGTCGGTGCCCTGCAGCGGGTGCGGTGGACTGCGGTGTCGCCATGGCGGAACTTCCAGCAGGTAAGAATTATGCAATGGGCAAACTGAAGGTGAACTGTAAGAAGAAACACATAAAACGTGCCTGATCTATAACAGAAAGATAGCGGGCATAGCAGCGGCAGGCGACGAGGTCGAGACGCTAGGTAGCGGGTGCCCGTTGGGGTAGGGTAAACATGGGGTGCATCGTCCCAGCAACCGAATCGCGCTAACGCGGGCATGCAACGAACGCACGTGAACGCCGCACTCTCGCGTGGCTGGGGTCTTAACGCAGACTCTCGGAACCACCTCGTCGTCGATGCTGTATGCTTTGCGCGGGTTTGCTGGACATGTTGTGAGGATATTTGGGTCTTTGGCTGTTTGGGGTCGAACTAAGGTAGATTGTTCACCCGCGGTCTGCACGGCACTTGCCCTTACATTATCGTCTACCACAGTACGGGCTTTGTCGCAGTGCATCGGCCTGCGTTAACCTAGCGACACAGCCTGCAGAACTGTCAAGTAGTCCTGTCTGTCGCCAGGCTCATCATTGTCAATACATGCACCGACATGGTCTGGGTTTCTAAGTCTCCCCAATGCT
>TARA_R110002003_G_scaffold180_5_pt1 | contig 14148 bp, 13 predicted proteins | sample TARA_R110002003 | Tara Oceans TARA_R110002003 (sample SAMEA4396441) | marine metagenome | biome: Westerlies Biome; feature: [SRF] surface water layer (ENVO:00010504); material: water (ENVO:00002006), including particulate matter (ENVO:01000060) such as... | depth 5 m | reverse complement strand
CTTGCGTCCCCTAGTACCTCGCTGTCGTACCTATGCAGACTGGGCGACACTAATGTCACTCGTGCTGTCTACAAGCTGCGTACAGTCTATGACTTGCGCCTGGACGCAGCTTTTGCTTCTTCATTGATGCTTTAGATGAGACTCAAGAGACGTCGAGCTCGTGCGATTTGAGCATGAAGAACAGGACAAAATCTCGGAGGCTGGTCGCCGAAGCGGAACAAGTGGATGTTTTCTCTGTGCGCAACGAGAAAACTCACTTCAAAGTACATATCGAGTGTAAGTACGGCTCCGTTTGTTGGCGAATCGGATACAGCGCATTTACGACACCGCTTTGCAAGAGTTATAAATAGACTGTAAACGATCTTGACGAACTCTACGCCGATACGACAACTCCATCGAAAAGATTCTGACGCAAATCCTGTCCACATCGTCGAGAGGCAATTAGCATTCGAGACAAGGCCTTCTGCGAGCTCGCCCACGGTCTACATTGCCTACCCGCGGTAGTTACGCAGCCGTTAGATCATCATTCCTGCAGTAGCAATCGGCGGATTGAGTTTAGGTTACTTCCCATTTATGCATGAACAATGCTAATCCCTTTGATAAGGGGACATCTACGGGAGCATTGCTCTTTGCTTTCTAGAGTACAACTGTAGCAACCCACCTCTCTCACCAGAGATCAAGATCTTCGTTTAGTTGGATGCTCTGCTTCTAATACCGACGTATAAGCTCGACCCTAGCAGCGCAGCCTTCAAAAGCTCATGATGACTACAGTAGAGATCTGACGGGAAAAGGTGGCTCCATTTAACAACGTAGCTTCGCAGTGGTAGCGATTATCATCTTTGACGTAGCCAGCCACTAGTGCCCGCGTCTTATGCACCGGGTGAGGCTGTGCACATGACCGGAATTAGGCTACCAAGGAAGCTGATTGCGCGTGATCTAGATTTCTTCCTGAACATGCTGTGGTCGCGCCTTTTGAAGTGCACACACATTCTCCACACTACCATTGCTGCCTACCACAACACGTGCGTCTCAATAGCACCATACACTTCTTGATGATAAATTGCGCACCGTCTGGGGGAATCCGACACGCGAAAAGGGAGCTCCGGCCGCGGCTCGACACTACTCCTGTCATTCGAGAGCGCAGCAAACCAGCTCAGGGACGGCACACGATCTTTGGGGTCTACCACCGCATCGAATCGGACACATCCGCCCTCTCGCACCATCTTGCATTCCCCTCGCTACTCTCGATACCCCGGAACGAAAACGAGCGACTGGAGTTATACTAACGGACCTAGAGCAGCTTGTTGCTATCATGGTAGCACATTCGATTACTATCTTGTTAAGGAATGTCCTGGGAAGGCACCAAAACGTCACTCGGATCGAAATCTGTTATCGCAAATGTGCGACTACTTCACTTGCCTACGTTCTTGAAGGACGCCTCTGGAAAGGCCACTCTTGGGGACACAGGCGGCGGCTGCCGTGCTGCTCGCTGAGGTCGTTGGAAGAGTCGGCCTAAGAAAGCACATCCTAACTCGTTGGAGTCTATCTGCTGTATATGTCGAACGACTGATCGAAGGTGCGGATGGCATGAACGAAGCGTCACCAAACGTGGGCAGACCATCATCGTATGAATTTTCCGCCGTGCGCGGCAAACGCGTCAGGCTGCTAAGAGTGAAAGAGAGGGGCCATGCCTGTACCCGGAATACTTAATATACCCGAAATACTGGATGTTGAGTTTGTCCGGATCTGGGTCTGACAATAACTATTCCCATGGTAGCGAAGAGGGGGGTTGTTGAACCCTCGATCTAAGAGGATGCATCTGCATACTACTTGTTGGATTACGGTTCCAATCTTCGCTCAGCAAAACGGATCACCGCGGGAAGGCTCTTGCTCCACAATTGTTGCCTCACCCTGTTTCCCCAACGCTTTCACCATCCAGTACACGACAGCTGTTGAGCTGACCGACGCGCTCGCGCCTGTTATACACCAAAATAGCTGCCATGCGACATCTAGTACAACGAGACAGCGACCTGGAAGCCTTGCAATCAGTTGCACCAAGTCATTGAGAGAATAATAACTAATCTAGCCTAACACGAGCTAATAAAAGCTAATCCCGCTGCAGCTTGTTGTGGGCTATATCTTGAGACCAACAATTTCCATGGAAAACCAGTTAAGTGTGCCAAAGTAATGGACTCGACACAGAAGGCACCCCACTACACCGTCCCTGTGACTTGGTTGACGCTTGCTTGGGAGATCGATAAAGTGGGCTTTTCATCTTATTCCAACCTGTTTTGTCTGGCACAACTTTCGGCGACGATGAGTTACATCTCTCGCAATCTTGGGCATCTCATTCAGTAAGTAACCTAGCACAGTATTGAGAAGCTGCGGGATTGACGTACTAGGACAACGAAGCCGATACAGCATCTTGATCAAAAGTCTCGGACCAGATTCAACCATCTTCGATCAACCAAGACTGCAGGTCACGATCGCGAAATGGTTGTTCAATGGAGAATGCTGCAACGAGACCAGGAAAGGTGTCGCAGGATGCGGCGTCACCTCGCGTATTCCATCCATGTGGTTGCTATGGAAGAGTGCCGTGTACTACTCAATACGCTGCATGAGAAGCTTCCAGCAGAGCTTCGTGACACGGTCTATAGCCACTTGATTGGATACGACAAATGTTGTTACGCCGAAAGCATATCCTCTCCTCCCGGAAAACCCCCTGTTTCGGTCCTTGCGAGGTGTCTACAGCTATGCGGTCTCGAACATCTCTGCTTAGAAGATTACCACTCGACCAAGGGCGAAAGCAGCTCCAAAGACGAAATTGCCTCCATGTGCCTTCGACGGATTGCCTTCATCGTGAGGCTTTCCGAGAGCATTCACACTCTCATAGGGTGCAGAGATTGCGTGGGCGATTCCCTACCCAATTGCTACATCCACAATGTCCGAGTCCTCATTCCCCTCCTCTTCTCTGAATGGAGCATGCCTGGTATCATGCTAATGAAGGGCGCGGGTCTCAATCACCTGCGCCGTTATTGGGTGGATGTGTCAGGGGTCATGACGGGGATGAAGCATTTATTCTGGCTTGATAGAAGGACTAAGATTACCTTTTGGCTCGATGACTCCCAACTCGCGGCGCATAAGCCCACAGAAGACGATATGCGAGACTGGCTGTACGATTTACGAGTCTTGTTTCCATTATTTGAGCGGTTACTTGTGAGGGATTATGGGGTTGCTGTTGACTTGGCAGGGCGGTGTGCCTTCGATATGAAAATGGAAGAGTTGAGCGTATCCTGTTGGTGGCGTAAGATGTAGGTTATTATTTTGGTAGTAGAAATTTTGCGGGGTGGCCCGCTTTATAACTTAGAACCTGGGCCGGTGCCTGCACTAGTGGTACTGATGGCGGGACCCCATTAAATCTCCAAGCTAGTTCCACTAGCTGCCCCTACAACTACCTTCTCCTCCCGAAAGCGACAAACCCCGTAACAGCGCACTGAACCGAAAAGCTTAGTCCAGGGCTCCGAGCTCCGTCATCCAGCGATGTTTTGGAACTCCTCCCTCACATACATTACGCCTACAACATCAACCGTTCACTATCAGCAATGGTGAACCTTTCTGCACAGTGGAATCAATCAGGCCTCAAAGGCTGAAGTAGATTCAGCGATACAATAGTGCCTATGCCCTACATCATCGACAGCACAGACAGATCAAGAACAGCTCGAACCTGGAGTACTGTTCAGTGTCCTTCGCCTCGATGAGTTTATAATCAGCTAGCTCAAGCTCATAAGCATGGTCCTGAATTTATAGCACGTATTACCTGGTGCTGTTCTCGGACAGCAGCAGGACGAGTTGCTTACTATGGTGGGTTTCCATCGCCCGCCGACTAAGAAATAGGCAAAGCAGCTACAACTGTTGCACGATATCGATCAACCAGCCTCTACGGGGACAGGGGCCCATCCAGCGGAGCGAAGGAGAAAACCTGACCGGACACGACTGCGACAAAAGGAGCAAGAAAAGAGGCCGAGAGACTACTGGACGGACAGCATTTGACCCGCAAGGCGACGTGACCGTCGCTACTAATTCTAACACCCGTGCTGCTTGAGCAGTGCTGATAGTCTATAGAACGAAGGAAGACGCTGGCTTGGTCTGGCATGATCATTGGCGCTATCGATATGTCCGGAGGTAAGAATCACTTAACGTAGCACCACTCCCTTTGACTAACAAAGAAAAATACTTCTGTTCTAAGCCAAAATTTTCTATTAAGTTAATGTGCTATAAATGTGCAATGTAACGTTTTAAGTATATTTCGTTCTTGTAGTGTTTAATAAGGTATCTTCTACTACTTAGTTCTCTATGTACTCGAAGCCTGCTGTAGGCGTATATAGCTTTGGGCAGCAGCTTAGAATTGGGGTAGTAATAGGCAATGCAGACTTAGCTATAGGTCTTCTCTTGCTATTGAAGAACGAGGTAATATTTAGATTGTATGTCCAAGAGCTTTATCAGAGGAGCTAGACCAAGACAAATACTAGTAACAGAGGTGTATACAACAGATAATGTTTAGATATTAGTTATTTAGTAAAAAGGTAAAAGGTTAGTAGTCTAATCGTGCATATATATTAGAACAAATTAAGACATTCGATGCTAATACGTACAGTTATTAAGAATTGCAGAGCTCAAAGATAGGTAGCAATACAACTCTCCGTGCAAGAGGTCCTAGGATTTGGGATAGCAAATTCTGGTAATATGGTATAGGATGTTGTCAAGTAGAAATTCAAAACAATTACGTCAACGATTACACCTAAATGCCTTGACCTTGCTGAAAGCGTTATATCTTCGAGACCGATTGTAGATAGAGGCTAGCGGGAGTTGGCGATTGTGGAGCGCTGCAGGTCGTTGGCCTCAGGAGCTGATAGTAGGGATAGGATGCGTACCGACTAGGAAAGTTGAAGATCATAATCGATCTTTTAGGTAGCTGGAGGTCGCGGATCGTAGGCCGCTATAGACGTTGACAGCTGTAGACTGATTGAAAGTGGCGAGCGCTAGAATGGTAGGCAATCGTCGAGCACGGACTGACAGCCCCCAGTGTTGGTGTACCATCATGTGTTTCACCCTCATTTTGATATCCTAGATAATTACAAGGAAGTTGTATTGCACGAGTAATTTTTGCAGCATATCTAAGCTCAGACCTTCGTTCCCACAGTCTCTCAATGCCGTATCGGTGGCCCAACGTTGCTGTTCCTTGCTTGCTAGGGAAGATGAGGCACAACCACAGGTTTGTCGTTGATCACAAGTCACCGAAGACCGAGAGGATACTCAAGAAGACTCGAGGTAGACTGACTCACTCAGGTTTTTGCAATTTTGAGCTGCCCACCGATCTGACACGGAGTACGTATTGCTTCCTGTCCTCACGTCCACCATGATGCACTACCTTTTGAGACTTAGACGCGTCGTTCGTCCTCGACAACACGAAACGCTTGCACTCGCCGTCCGTGGCCATGTAGATCTTCCAAGATTTCCATCATGGGCTTGACATATCTCAGCAGTGCTTTCCGACAGGCATCAGAATCATTTGACTCTCTAATGCACCTTGTCACTTCCTCCGTAGGTTGCATGTGAATTGAAATCTTCGCGTTGATATCGAGGTACGAAAGATGCCGTAAGGCGAAGATCATCTCCGGGTGGTCCTGATATATTCCAAATTGCTCCTTTGAATGCTCGTGCTCGCGACGACATAGTTGATAGTTGGGAACGGGCACCACAACATTGAGGTTGTGAATAACTCCCGTGGCCGTGCGGCCGTGCTGCCAATAGTCGCTGCGCAGGAGATACGGAAGTGTACGCACATCGACTTCGAAAGTCATCGTCCTATCCCAGGTAGCGACAATCTCACGCAGCATAGCTTCTCCGATATGGCTCTCGTCCAAACAGTGTTGTGGCAGGCGATGAGTGCCAAGAAGGAGTTGCCAACGGTAGTCACAAATGTCCAACTTCGTTTGCGACGGCACGTGCCAATAGAGGTACGAGAAGTCGTCAATGTCCCCGACGTCATCGGTCTCTATGATTGTAGATGGTAAAATCAACTCGTAGATCATATCCCGAATTTCACGAGGGAGCCGTTGCATGATCGTATTGCACAGCTGCTGACAAGAAAGCCTCGCATATCGGCTCAGGTGACCCATGCCCACAGCCTGAAGCTGCGCCAGCCGGACATTAGCATCGTGAAGGGAGTCATCCACGATTCTGCGTTCGACCTGGACGGTCATGAGCTGCGAACGGCAAATCAAATATTGCCATGGTCGCCAGCGACGCCTCTTCTTTATCTCCGTGATTGTCTCGTCCAATTCGGTGCGTGTATTGTAATACTGATTGATTTCCGTGCGTATAGACGGTTCGAGCTGGTCAAGTTGCCGGCAGGATCTGTATCAGTCAGCAAAATCTCGGCTAGGGGCCAATGACAACGTACGCAGCTGCGAGCGCACGGCATTGCGCCACTTCTTCTTCGTCGCATACATCCATGGCGACGAGCCTCATATGTAGGTACGCAGACTCAAGACGCGTTCAAATTCTGCGCGTGGGTGAGTGGGTGGGGCAAGCGAAATACGCTATCACGTGTGGTGCCATTCACCGTGATACAGCCAACTTCATCGACAAATATCCGCGCCGCGTCCAGAAAGTTGTCACAAGACCGACCATTTTAGAGTCTAGAGCTCGATGCTAGGACACGGCGGGCACCTCGCGCTACGGTAATGGAGCGATTCGAATTGTTCGAATTGTCGCGCTTCAACATATCGCGGTGTAGATGGTACGTCGGTGACATCGCAAGAGAACAACTCTCGGAAATTTGGCAGCTCCTCAAATGGTCCCGAGTGGCGAGGTTTTGAGAGCTCATCAGCAGAAGAATAGCATCTAGAAGCATACAGCGATCCAAACATTGAGCGCGAACTCGGCCGATGTAATTGTAAACGTGTTACGCGAAGTCTGGACAAAGACAGCTGGTTGTGGAGACAAACTTGCAGTAGTTCGCGGTCAACGGTTGGATGTTGCTCAATGGGATGGTTGCGATAGACGTTGCGTGCTCGGGTTCGCGATTGCGTGATCTTCCCCCACTCGAACTTCGGAGTCGCGACATCGTAACTACGCAACGTCAGCGTATATATAGATGACAGTCTGGCTGATGTCGTGAGGCGAACGCCCCCTTCTCTCGCGCATCGTTCTGTATTCAAGCGTCCAGAGCCACCTCGTCCATAACAGCTCATCATGACTGAATTTCAAAAGTACCCAGCTCCAGCCATCAAGTCCGGTGCTCTCGACAGCAAGTTCAAGTTCGAGGACGCCACGCCTGTCATCGGCCGCGAGTATCCTGATGCAAACATTGTCGATGGTATACTTAATGCGCCAGATGCGGACGAGTTGATTCGGGATCTTGCAATCACCAGTGAGCCTTCTCCTGCATCGTTCCCAAACCGTGGAGACTGATTTGAGCGCAGTCTCCGAACGTGGCGTCGTCTTCTTCCGAGCCCAGGACAACCTCACCGACCAGCTACAGAAAAAGCTCGTTCATAGACTTGGCCAACTCACGAACAAGCCAAGCGACTCAACGTTACACATCCATCCAGTGCTAAACAACACTTCCGAGTTCGGCGTGGATGACGCGGAGATTAGCACTATCAGTTCGCTTGCTCGCAAAAAGATCTTTCGCCACGAGCAAAACGGTCGTCACACTGGCAACCGTCGCTACGACGCTGCGCAATGGCATTCAGACATCCAATTTGAGCCAGTGCCTGCCGACTACACATCTTTGCGCTTGACACAGCTCCCTGAGACTGGTGGCGACACGCTTTGGGCATCCGGCTACGAGATATACGATCGCTTTTCCAATGCGTATCAGAAGTTCTTCGAAGGATTGACCGCAACATTCGTTGGTGACGGGTTCATTCGTGCTGCTGAGGCGGACCCGGAGAGGGTGAAGTTGTACGAAAAGGAGCGTGGCAGCCCGAAGAACATTGGAAAGGAGCTGAAAGCAGTGCACCCAGTCGTGCGAACGAACCCAGTCACCGGCTGGAAGAGTATTTTCGCGCTTGGTCCATTCCCCAAGTACATCAATGAGTTGAACGACGAGGAGTCGTCGGAGCTGCTCAAGAAGTTCCGAAGCGTGATTACAGAGAACCACGATCTGCAGGTGCGGCTGAAGTGGAGGAATAAGAACGATCTTGGTAAGTTTCATCGCTGCTTTAGTACGCCGTGTCGAAGACTAACGTTTGTGCAGCTATTTGGGACAATCGTAGCGCATTCCATAGCGCCACGTTCGATTATGACGGTCTTGGTGAGCGGTTTGGCAATCGTGCAGTCGGCATCGGAGAAGCACCGTATCTCGACCCGAACAGTCACTCCAGAACCGAGGCGCTGGCGGAGACGAAAGTGCTCGTTGATCGAGGCTCGCGCAATGGAGTTGAGAAGTCCGAGACTGTCACAGCTTGAGGGTCGGAGATATGGGGCTCATAGTCGTCGTGATCTTGATCATTCAATATGCGCATCAATCAATGGTGGTGCCCGCCTTCAGTATAGTTGGGGTTTGTCGTATGAAGTGATGGGTGTGACGCACTGAGGATGACAATCTGAAGGCATTTCAGACGGTACGCATCCTGCGCTTGCTCAGTAGAAACTAGCTGTGCGACTAGGCCAATCCCGGCTGCATAAGCTCGGCGTGTGGGGCAGTCGCGTGCTTCACCTTAACCGAATGGTCTGCGCGTTCACCTGCACTTACCACCAAACGACAGTGTCTTTTACTTGCCTGTACACAAGCGTCAGGACAACAACCGTTTCCACAGCGCGTTCCCTTGTCAGTCCTCTTCGCACGGCACGTTATGACGTCAGCACTTCGGACATAGCTAAAATCACTACATTGCAATACTTTCATCGCCCGAACAACACGACCCATCTGATATCCAAAAATGTCAGAGGACTGGCAAGAAGCCGCCTTTTCCTCCCGGCACATGCACAACCGGCGCGGCAGCAGCAATAAATCCGCCAAACCTTTCGACGTACGCAAAACATTCGGCAGTTACTCCCTGAAATGCTCAGCATGGCAAAAGCTAGATGGTGTGTCTACGGATGACGATGCGACGCTGGAGTTGTACCGATTGACAGAGAATGGCGAGGGCGTTGTAGGTGGGCTGGCGTTGCCAGGGGTATTGAAGGCGGCCGTGGTATTGGCGGCTAGTCGTGCGAGTTTGAGGAGAGTCGTTGATGGGTTTGAAGAGGAGGGGAGCAATGATGATGCCGAGGAAGAAGACGAAGAAGATGAAGGTGAACATAGCCGATTTGAGACATTTGAAAAGAATAGTTTCCGATCGCCTAAGTTTTGGCTCAGATGGAGCGGTGTGCCTGCTCGGTCGAAGGCGTCGAAATCTCTTAGTGAAGAACAGTATGAGACAGGACTTGGGTACATCGTCTTCGCCGGAAACGACTGCCGCAAGTTCAAGGCTACGATCAATTGCAGCTCACTCAATTGGAAGGATGCGCCAGTCACTGGGCATAAGATCGCAGGTCGCTCGGAGTCAGACATTTCGGTCACGTGGGGAAAAGGAGAGGTAGAGATGTAGAAGGTCTAAACATGTGGGCATTGTCATCTTTCATTGCGTTTCTCGTGACATCGTCATTTCAGTTGGCATTCTCCGCCTCATTCTTCCTTTGCCATGCTCATGAGTCCGGGATGGCAGCGATTGCCTCAATTTCGATCAAAAAAGCACCTGGAAGTTTGCCAACCTCGACAGCAGTACGGGCAGGCTTTGGCGATGGGAGCATGGAACTGTATACCGCGTTCATAGCAGTGTAATCGGACATATTGGCAAGGAAGACGGTGGTCTTCATGACATAGTCCCATGATGTGCCAGCCTCCTCGAGAATGACAGCGATGTTCTTGATGACTTGGGCCTGCTGCATGTCAGCATTGAAGCATGAAGATGGAGTTGCTCGGCAAACACACTGTTTGAGCTTCAATTCCACCAGTGACAATGGACCCATTGAACGTCGGTACCGTTCCGGAGGTATAGACAATTGACTTGGACGTCCAGGCGCCACTCGCTATGAAAGTTCAGTATCAATTGTACGGTTTTCCATACGTGCAACTTACACAAGATGGGGCCTTGCGTGCCGAGATAGGTGACCACAGGTTGCTCAGCGGTCTTCGGTAGCGGTTTAGCGACAGCAACGCCGGCGACGATCAAGAAAGAGGTGAGGATTGATGTGAAGGAAATCATGGTCATGGAATACAACGTGGAGACGTTAGGAGGTGTTGTCGTGCCTAAGTCTGGTGGCTGCGTGTCTTGTACATGAGCGGCTCAACGCGGTTCTTATGCTCTGAGCATTTACCGCATCTCACTCCATGAGCGTCCGGACAGAGGCGTCTCGCTCAGATGCCATGCTTTCCAAGACGTCCGTGACTCCGAACGCCGGGTCACGTATCCTGCGAAACTCTGTTGGCCAAGGACATAGCGCTTCCACGACTGCACTTCGCGCCGTATAGTTCCCACTCTTGACTGATAGAGCCCAAGACATTGGTAATTGCCGTCGTTCAGCATTCTAACCAGACAACCGGTAGTCGGCCATCAGCATGTTCTAGCCATCGCTACGCCCTGTCAGGCGGGGCTGCTGGAACGTCCCGTTGTGTATCTCGTGGGGTGAAGTGACTCGCGAGCATCTCGAGAATGCCGGAAGAGGAAGGTCGACAGAGGCTGTTGCGTGGTAATCCCAAAGCTAAACAGCCTGCAGCGAAAAGTCGTCACGAAATGCGCGTTGAGTCTCGGCGCCCAGCCTCTCGTATTTGTACTGCGCCCTTCACGCCTTGCAATGTACAATCTGCGGATCTTTTTGACGTAACCCGAGATAACGGAACTGTGGTGTTGAAGATAAGAAGCGCCTGCTGGGATCGGCCGCCTTACCGCTAGCGATGCCGACGATCCACTTAGTTTGGAAGGTGGCTGGCCCGTCGCGCCCTCATTGGCCAAGAGACTTCGATATCATCAGAACCAGACGATGGATTCCAGTGTCTCCGCAATATGGGTGGGCTACCACGTTCTTAACGGCACCATCGGAGCGGTGAACGCTTGCGCACGCTGACGGATGCAAGGTTTGACCCCGGAAGAACCATCGAAGAACGACTTGAGCCATTCGAGAAAGCTTGTTGATAACTTTCGGTTCTAAGTAGCCGATAGCATACTTTCGAAGTCTGTGAATTTGGTTTCCGCCAAAGTCGCTTGATTTGGTCCACTCACATCCGTACCTGTTGCGGCTATTGTGCCTCCATGCAACACTGAGAATTTGTGCAGCGTGGTCCACAGCACGCCCTGGCTGAACATGTTGACTCGGGATCGGGCCGGTCAAGGTTGACACTGGTAGTTGTTATCTACTTTGTAAACGTTCGATTGCCGATCTTTGCCCAGCTTGGGACCTCCACACTACTGCACGCCGCTTCGACGACGTCCTGTGGGTCGTGTAGAGAAAATCCGACGCGTTGCGAACCCCATTCTTAGAGTATGCCTTCGAAAGTCCCGCAAAGAGCCTTATCGCGACAACTAGAGTCGATTGTCCTGCATCGGCAGCGGCGGCGTGAGGATGGCGTGGTAACCTTGATGACTTCGTGCCGCCCGCTTTCGATAACGTTTTTTGTGACCAACGTGAATGCGAAACAGGAAGCAACCTTCGGGCCTTGAAGTTTTCGTGCCATTGTATATCAAGGCTGGGTCGTGCTCCTGTCATGCTGACAACCAGTCTCTCGGAACCTGCATCGTTTCGCAAGATGAAGAGCATCATCACAGCTTCTTCCGCAGCGCTTTCATTAGCCAGCGGTGCCCTTGCCGGCCCTGTCGCTCCGCGTTCAGACCTTCTCTTTTTCAAGCCCATATCTGTCACGTCTGACTCTGTCCATAACGTTCACATCGGATATGGAGACGACGCGTTCGAGGGCGAGGTTCGCGTGGTGTTTGGGGACTGCGACATGACCGGCCCAGATGCAAGGCACCACGATCTAGGATCAACATGGATCAAACGCTCGTCTCGACCCGAACGTCTCGTTTGGGTTGTACCGGACAATGCCATGCATGGTGGCTGCCTCCACGCCTACTCAGGTTCAGCACTCATCGGCCGCTCGGCTCCTGTTGCAGTCAAGCATCAGCCTAAGAAGAGGGAGGAAATTTCCGAGATCGCAGATATGATGGGCCCATGGTTCGATGGCGTCTCATACATGCAATCAAAGCAAAACAACGCATCCTTCATCGCCGTTGAGAAGAGCAAGAAGATTGGGATCGTAGGCGGCGGCATGTCAGGCCTCTTGACAAGTCTCCTCCTTGACTCGGTTGGGATCCACGACTGGCACATCATCGAGTCGTCTCATCGCATCGGCGGTCGTATTCGTACGAAATACCTCGCAGGCACAACCCCGGACCAATATCAATACCAGGAGATGGGTCCAATGCGCTTCCCCGTCTCCACCAAGTACACCGATACCAACGAGACCTTGGATATCCAGGACCATAAGATGGTGTTCCAGTTGGGTGATGTGCTCAATAAGATGAACGGCAACGCTAGTGATCTGCTTGTCAAGTTTATTCCGTGGATTCAAAGTTCCCCAAATGTGCCCGCCAACTCGAATGGCTACCGGCTTCCAAATGGCCGTATCCCGAGTGCCGCTCAGATTCGGGCAAACTCGTCCTTAGTCCTGCCCAGTGCAACATCACCGGACAGAGAGGCCCAGTCGCACGCTGCAGAACAGCTTGAGGAGTTCATTGACGTCACTCCTGACGTACTCCGTAACATATCGAGCAACATCTACCGAGCGCATAAGGATGCAGTCGAGAAGGGCCTCTTCCATTGGTCTGAGACGGCGTATCTGCGGTATGCGCTCAACGTGAGCTCGGATCTGGTCGACTACATGGCCGGATCCCTCAACAACGGCCCAATTTGGGAATACGACACCGCATACTTCGGCGCGACGACGTGGCGCACGATCGATAAGGGTCTAGAGTCGCTCCCTCGTGCCTTCCTCCCCCACGTGCAGGACCGTCTTACACTCGGTCGCAAGATCACCGGCCTCAAGTACAACAACAAAACCGGCAAGATTGCGCTTCAGTGGCGCCAGGATCAATTTGCCATGCAGCCGCAAAGTGAAGAATACGATTACGCCGTGGTCTCCGTGCCTTTCTCGAAGGTGAGATTATGGAATCTTCCGAAATACTCCTCGCTCTTGTCTCGCGCCATCAGCACCATGAATTACCAGCAGTCCTGCAAGGTTGCTCTCCACTACAAGACGCGTTTCTGGGAGAAGTTGTCGCCCCCCATCATTGGCGGCTGCGGCTCGGTCGATATCCCAGGCATCGGCTCCGTCTGCTACCCTGCGTATAAGATCAACTCATCTCTGCCTGGTGTCATTCTCGCCTCCTACTCCTCTGGCACGCCCGCGCGCTCTCTAGCCGCTCTTAGCACAGAAGATCACGTTGCTTATGTTCAACGTGCCATGATCGAAGTCCACGGCGAGATCGCAGCAGAGCAGTTCACTGGGGCGTACGACCGTCAATGTTGGGAAGTCGATGAGCACCAGGCTGGTGCGTGGGCTGCGCCTGTTGTTGGCCAGCAGGAGCTCTTTATTCCCGCCTACTATGAGACAGAATTCAAGTCCATCTTCATTGGCGAGCACACTAGCTATACGCACGCTTGGATCTTCTCCGCGCTCGACTCGGCAGTACGCGGAACGACGCAATTGTTGTTGGACATGGGCCTGGTAGATGAAGCCAAGCAAGTCGTAGATACGTGGATGGGTAGGTGGATCAACGTGTGAAAAGTGGAGGGTAGAAAATTTTACGAATTATAAATAATGCTCAGCGCAATGGCGATAAAAGATTTTGCGTGCCAGTGCGAGAGGATGTGATGTGAGTAAGAGCAGGCTGCTGAGGTTTGAGAGGACAATGGTGGGATTTTGTAGTGCGACGGCCGATTAATGGCGCCATTGCCCAATTTCAGCAACGCTAACCGTGTTGAGCGTCGTGTGGGAGACTCTGATAACGACCCAGACATGCAGCCCCTGAAATGGTTGGTATCTCTTAACCATCACGCTGCTTTTCCTCCTCGCTCTGCTATGCTTGACGACTGATCGGT
>TARA_R110002003_G_scaffold41_15_pt1 | contig 14149 bp, 14 predicted proteins | sample TARA_R110002003 | Tara Oceans TARA_R110002003 (sample SAMEA4396441) | marine metagenome | biome: Westerlies Biome; feature: [SRF] surface water layer (ENVO:00010504); material: water (ENVO:00002006), including particulate matter (ENVO:01000060) such as... | depth 5 m | reverse complement strand
TTTTGATCTGCAAAACAAACAGAGTGCAACGCAGCACGATTGCATTTGGCTGGTCTGGCAATCTCGTCCTGCGCAAAGTGTCTGGTTCCTCTGCAAGGGGTTACGTCTGCCATACAGCAATGAGAGCGTTGATGGTCATTCGCAAGGGCATGTCTAACAGTGATCAGGCACAATACCAAAGGAGATCACTATCGAAGGGAGAACCTACCAGACTGATGAATGGATGAACACACCCTCGACAATCCTCGATGCCATACCCAGACGGCTGCATCTCCAGCCAAATCACCCTTTGACCATCACTCGCAAGCTCATTGAGTCACGATTTCCTGGTTACAAGACCCATAACGACCTCTTCCCAATTGTTACGACCAGTCAGAACTTTGACTCACTAGGCTTTCCGTTGGATCATGTTGGACGGAGTCGCACAGATACATACTACATCAACAAGGACACGGTGCTACGAACACACACTTCAGCACACCAGGCTGACACATTCCGCGACAACAAAAGCGAGGGTTACCTTATTAGTGCAGACGTCTATCGAAGAGATGCAATCGATCGAAGTCACTACCCCGTCTTTCATCAAATGGAGGGCGCCCGAACATGGGATCGACAACAAGCAGGAAGAGCTGGAAAAGCAGTTGCTCAGGTGATCTGGGACGATGTATCAAAGCTTCCCAAACACGATATCGCAGTCGAGGATCCCAATCCACCGTTCCATATTGAGCGCAATCCCCTCCAGTCAAGACATGCAGCGGAGGAAGCCGAAGCCATTGCAGCACATCTGAAACGCAGCCTAGAAGACATGGTGGTTACCATTTTCAACGCCGCAAAAGGCGCAACCGACATCGCAACACCGGACGAGCCCCTGAAAGTTCGCTGGGTAGAAGCATACTTCCCCTTTACCTCGCCGAGCTGGGAGCTTGAAGTGTTCTGGCAAGGCGACTGGCTCGAGGTGCTTGGATGTGGCGTTGTCTCGCAAGCGATTCTCGACAACGCAACCGTTCCAAACCGGGTGGGGTGGGCCTTTGGCATCGGACTCGAGCGAATCGCCATGCTCCTATACGGGATCCCTGACATTCGGCTATTTTGGTCTAAAGACACTCGCTTCCTGTCGCAATTCAGCGAAGCCGCTCCGATTAAGCGTTTTGTACCCTTCAGCAAGTATCCAGCGTGCTTCAAGGACGTAAGTTTCTGGCTGCGCAGCTCCTCTAGCGCTGCTGGTGGCGCGTCGCCTATTCATCCACCGGCTACCACGAGTGCAGCAACACCAACCCCAAACAGCGACTCTGCAGCGACTCCGCAAACTCTATCTTCACGCGAGCCCGTAATCGCAAATGCTGAGGCACGCGCGGCGTCGCCGCACGCAGCCACTTCCACCCACATACCGAGATCGACAGGAACTACCACACGTGCTGAGCCAACATCCTCCGCATCTGATAAAGAAGGTCTAAGCGAGCATCCACATCTGATTGCTCCTGCTGCCCCGACACAGGCTCCCGCCGCCTTTCACGAGAACGATGTCATGGAAATCGCGCGCGAGGTGTGCGGTGATTTGGTCGAAGATGTGCGCTTGACAGACGAATTCGTGCACCCAAAAACAGGCCGCAAGTCGCTGTGCTACCGCATCAACTACAGGAGCCTAGAGCGCACGCTGACCAACGACGAGACGAACGCGATGCATGAACGACTGCGCAGCCTGCTCGTTGACAGGCTGGGCGTCGAGCTGCGATGATGAATGGATGCGAGTCGGAGATGATGAACGAGGGGGCGCTATGCACATGGATGACAGCCTAAGCCCGATTACCGACACAATGGCTCGTGTGAGTGCCGGGTATTGTAGCTATTCTTGCTGCGCGTGTATGCAGGTGTGAGGGACGAGTTGCAAAGTTTAAAAAAGAGTTGGTGTAGTGGGAACTAAAGGCCGAGGAAGAGACGTGACAGATTGACATACATGCTGAATGGGATTGCGTATAGAATCTCGACTCTTAGGCCGGACTCGGATGTGTGTGTGTGGAAAACAGGCAGTGTATACTAGCATTTCCCATGTAGACATGATACTGGATTGTACGTTCCCAGGGATCAATCTTGTGTAACCTGAACAGAATCTCGTACCACCACACACAACGTGCCCACCATGCCCTGGTCCCCCCGCATTGCACCGCACCCACATCCGGCTAAAACCCGCTCCCTCGAACCACACATCTGCCTTCCTCCATGCTGAAGTCGTCAGACATCGACCAGATGTGTGGTCGCGTGGCGCGCTTAACAGCTCAGATATACCCCCTTAACAGTGCGACTATAAGCGCTAGTCCTATGGCGTGTTTTTGCGGGGTCGTGCCGGCTCTAGTTTACGTGCAGTATCGACGTTCCATGTTAGGTACGGCATCGTGGCGTTTTGCTGGCTAAGACTGCATTTGAGTGTTGCGATGTGGTGCAGGTGGTGTGTGTGGGTGTGGGTGTGGGCGGTGGAGGTGAAAGGGCGGTGAAGGCGTGCATGGCTTAGGGATATGTACTTGATTGTGAAGAACGAGTGGTCATAGATGCGCGATGGGGATGATGTATGGCACAAAAATATGCCGGGCTCGATTTGTATGCTCAAGGACATGGTGCCAATGCCGTGCCGGACTTAGACTGCCTTACATTTTCATCTCCTCTTGCGCTTACTTACCTAATCTTCGAGTCAGTGATTTCGCAACGACTTCACTGACTACGATACTCAATGTCCCGTGCGACTGTAGCGCACAAGCCATTCAACTACCGAGCGGGCATTTTCCCCAGATATTGCTACTGTTGTACGACGTCGCATAGCCGGGTAGGGAGCGGGAGTCCGTGGGTATCGATCTGACGACCTGTCACCTGGTCGTTGTTCCTCGCACCGCATCGCACCATAGTTGAGATTTGATAATTGCTGGCTTTCCCCGCAATTGTTTGGATAGCCGAGAGGGTGGTGGGAAGGGATGCTGGTCGGGGTGAGGCATTGCCGTGCTTGGCTTGCTAGATATGGGGCGGAAAACAAGCTTGAAAATGGCTGAATAGAGTCTCTTGAGTCTCGCGTGTATTGCTTGTCGCGGATGTCACTTCATTTCGCGGATTTGGGTTCGACGTGCTGATGCAAGGTTGTCGGGTATAATGGTTGATATGATTTTCGTTCTATACCAGGCCTGCAACTTGGAACCAGTCGAGGGTCCAGCGAAACTGTGGTAACGAATCGGAAGTTTGAGGATGAATTGTCTGTTCGACTTCTTGGGTCGGCGAAATTTACGTGCGGCGTTTCGAAACTCTTCAATCACAATAGCAGTTGCTGTAGGTCGGAAGAAAGGTCGCGCGCAGCGTCGAATGCAATAAGTCGCATGCTTGAAGCCATGTAGGTCGTTCAGGCTGAAGTGTGCTCCTGATACAGTTGACGTGCTGGGACCTTAGATCTGGGGTACAGTGCACGACGTTTCTCCGCCTATCGCACGATTAACGATAAGTTGGAGAGAACCTTTAGGATTATCGATACCTCTATGATCTGCTTTGCCCGCACTAGAGGTTGATGATCCGCAGGTAGTGATTCGCTGAGAATTTTGAAGTAAGTTCAGGGACATATTGCAATGCTAGCCGTGGGCTGCTCTGGACCTCCATTGTGACAGGCTCTGTGACAGCCAGACGTAAGTCTGCCTCGGCATTTCAGCTGCCGCTGCAAAACGGGCAGCAAGATGATGTCTTCTCTACACGAATAGGGTAGACGCTGCGCCGTTATCGAGGACATGAGTGGCGCGCTGATACGGACAGTCTCTTTCCATACCGGAGTTTGCCCACATAGCTAACGCGGCGTGATCCGACATTTTTCCGAATAGCGTACGAGCCCGCAGGTGCAGCCAGAAGCTACACGAGGACAACATAGAAGGGCCGGATGTTGTACATGTTGCAGCGTGAACCCATGATTGAGGAGATGGGTGAAGCAAGGAGACGCTGACACTAGGGATTGTCAAGGGCGGAAGGGAATACAACTATTGTCTAATGACAATAGAGCATGTCTCAACATGTCCTGAACGGGACCTTGAAGCTCCTGGTCGCTATTCTTGTGCCGCAGTTCTTTGCCGATGTTGCAACAAGATGGGCTGCTACAGTAACAGGTCGCTCCACTGACCTTGGCCTTCACTCAACGAGCTCCTTCGCGTAAAAGGTTTGCTGATCGTGGATGGCAAGCAGAACCGGGGCAACCATGTGAAGAAAATGCCGCCCAATGATCAAGCAACCCCGACTCGGAAACCAATACGTTCCCCACGCGATAGTTTCAATATCGCCCATGAGATATTGCTGTGTCAGAGGGAACATGCTTTAGCATTGCCGTGAGAGCCGCCTATAGCGACTGCTTTAATGACAACTCTAAGGCCACTGCGCGACCACAAGAGAGTAATGTCGTCTTCGAGGATGGCATACTTCAGTATGGGCTGTACTGCGGTCAGCTAGAGTCGAGTTACAGCAATCGACGTTCGTGGCTGAGCGTGTATCGCAAGTGCTGTGTTGACACCACGCGTCTTTCCGGAAGATTGAATTCTCGACAGTGAGGCGCGAGACCATCCTCTCACAGGGCATCGGTAAGATCATCGCGGGCAGGAAGAGGCGAGGAAATCTTCCTGGAGATCATGAGGCGGGGCTCGCAAATGCAGCGCGAGTGAGCCGGACAGGGGACAGGCCTTTGAAATCATTCAGGACCATGGCACACTCGCAAAGCTCCACAAGAGATTGTGATAAGACACTGTACGAGCTGCTGCGAGTAGCAAGACCCCTTAAACGACAATATGTACCATCTTTGTCAAAGTAACAGGCACTGTTAACGACGGTCTTCACCGATGTGTGTAAAAACAAATGCCTATCAGTCAGTGCGTGGTGTACTTGAGTCGGTGCCGGCGAACCTAAACAATGTGATTATATGCAGGTTCCGCTCAAACTGGTCGACGAACGCCATGACGGTAAGCCAAAATCTCTTGATTAGGGGAGTGTTGACCAGGTTCAGTTCGTGCTGCGAGTCGTTGTGCACGCGGATACATCGTGTTGAGGAACAGGAAGGGGATTAGCCACATGTGGAGTAAGTCGAACGATTTCTGACTCTGTCAATTGTTTTGGTGGCAACTCGCGCAGCAACACCCTGCTAGACCTGTTCATCACTGCATGCCTTGGCGTGACTTCGGAGCGCGACTCGCATTCTGCGGGACGGGAAGCCGCAAGCGTAGATTGAATGGGTAATGGCATTGCAGGAGCGTTGATTGCGCTTGATGGCGAAAAAAAAACGGTTGTAGCGGATGTTGGCGTTCAAAGCAGATGAGGCCAGTCGAAAATGCGTGGGCAAAACGTTGCGATGTGCGGGAGAGGTCGCTTGGAGGATCCGCGTGCAAGCGACAGCACAGACATGTCAGCGTGAAACGCTTGGGCAGCCGTAAAACGAGACCACGATCATCCTGCTGGAACGACTCTAATTTTTGGGGGGCAGTCAGAACGATCCGCGCGGACCGCATTCGGAGGCGGAAGGGGCATGGGCGGGTCGTGGATGCACCCGCTGTCTACTGCATTTGCTTGCAGACGCAAGTCAGCACGCCGTTTGTGTGGTAATGATGATGAACGGCGGGCAGCACATGGTGCAAGCAGTGCCGCAAGGGGAACGAAGTGACGACGGTGAGAAGCTTGGCGAATCTTGATTCCTCAGGAGCTTCAGCGAGGTCGGGATATTCCGCGAGGTCTCCGGCGTTCCGGAAGCGGAACTGGTGGTGGAGCGCACAGTGGCGAGGCGCTGGTGTTGCGCACCATACGAGGCGCCGCTGCGTGCTTCGTGGGGAACTATGCCTCGTGCGGTGGGCAACTCTCCAGGTGTGGATCTAGTCGGGATAGAGATGCTCAAACGCGGTAAACCCCCGTCGGGCTCTAAGCGACGGTCCACAGCTATAAGGGTGTTCCTCGCCTATATGTCCTGCGCGCTGGAAATTGCGCCCTGGCCGCCGCCCAGCCAGACACGGGCTCGAAATGACGGTGAAGTGAAGTGGTGAGGGGTACAAGCGCACTTGCGCAGCTGCACGATGGCCGGCATGGGTCCTCCACAGCGTTGCGTGCTGCAACGGGGCGGTTGAATGACGCTGGCGACGGTGATGATGCCGGTGGCCAGAGGGCATTGCGGATCGCAGCGACGGCAGTGGAGCGGGTCTGAGCAGGTGGTGCGCAGTCCTTCACAGTGACCAGCTGCGTGCCGGGCGGCCATTTGCAGTGTTTCAGGGCGCCGACGTGCTGCCCGACGTCACCGTCTAGAAAGTTCGCAGGAGCGCGGTGCCGCTCGCCGGTCGCTCCTGCTGTGCTCGCTGAGTGACAACGTTACGACCCCTGTCCCCGCTGCCACGAGGGGAAGGCGCGATCCCTGTCGCAGCTCCCTCAACGTTCGCCTCGCCGCCTGGTGTTCCTGAGCCTCCCCACCACCCGCTGACCACGCTGGCCCCTGTCAGCAGTACTGCCCCTCGACGGCATCACTGGCGCGCGCGGTAGCCATGTATCGCGAGGCGCATGCCCGCTGCGTGGATACGACAGCTGCACCGACTGCGAGCCACTCTCAGCGCTGCCAGTGCGCCTGCGATCTACGACGCGATTGTCATCCTCCTCGTGCTGGTGGTGCTCCAGCAGCTTCGCTCAGCAGGCGCGCCCGGCCCTCCTGCCGCTTTTGTGCCTCACCTCCGGCACGCTGATAGTAAAGTGGCCGCCGCTTGCACTCCGCCGGTGAGTAGCACGACTCTGCTACAGAAGATTGTCCTCGCTGCGTCAGGTGCCCGGCAGGATGCGGCGCGCTAGCTGCCACTTCTCTCACTCCACCGTTGCTCGCGTCCAAAGGACCATCCTGCAGATCGACCACACCAAAAGCGCGCCGCGGCCATGTTCCAACTGTGCCGGCGCGCTGCGAGCGTGTTGCCCGTGCTGCACGATGCGCAGATCACCCTGGGTCTATAATTGTGACGTTATAGGTTCCCCACGAATCGTCGGACAAGGGAGGTTAGGCTCGCGTTTCACTCCAAGGCATGCTCTATCCAAGCTTGGATGCGCCCCCGACAGCCTAGACGCATCGCTGTTATTGGTACTTCGCCGTAGCAGGGGGGGTCCTGTCCTCGTATGTATCAATAGCAGTTTGGGCGAGCCACTCTTAAGTCGCTCCATGGCCTTTCGGACACGCTCATGCAGGGAACGCCCTCAGGTTTGAGATGCCAGCCTCCCGAGTCTCATAACCTTGCACTCCAGACAGCGACCCACGGCATCCTCAAACAGCTGCCATGAATCACATCGCCAATTGCATGAGGCCTGACGCCGACAGGAGTTCCGTTTATATAACTCAGGAAACATCCTCCAGGGTGACTGTAAGTGCCTTACTACTCCTCAGTGAAATGAGTGACCACCTCCCCCGCCGGACTCGCTCACTGAAGGATATACAGCCCGCCAGAGACTCCTCCCTCCCCAGTGTTTCACTGGCAAAGAGTCCCTCGCTAGCAAACCTCACACAACCCACTGCATCACGCTATCAGCTCTGGCCAGCATCAAGAAGCCCCCTCGGACACCAAAAATCCAATCCATCCTTCGACAAGATTGCTGCCCTCTCCGTTGCACGCTCTTCGACTTCCCTCAGCGATACGGCAGTTCTACCAGAAAGTGTACCATTTTGGCAACGCACTGGCTCACTAGCACGCCGACGTAAGGTCAGCGTACCAGAACTCGGAAACACCATGACCACCGTGCAGGAGATGGCTATCGACTCACGTACGTTTCAAATATATTACTCGGTGTGCCCCACCTAACAGTTTCCAGCCACAATTCCTGGTAGACCTCCGCTGCGCCAATTATCACACGAAGCATTCGGTCACGAAAGGTCGTGCAGTGCTCCAGGTACAAACTGGAAAGTTGGGCCTTTTGGCGATGCAATGGTATCCTGTGTCACCGGACCTTCACCTGTTCTGACCCAGCCGCCAACTGCTCCAATTTCTTCTGAAACCTCGAAAATTGCTGGAAAGCCACTATCACCTATTCTCAGTCCTATTGCGAGTCCCAAGCCACTGTTGAAGGTTGATACAGCCAGCTTTCCCGGTGATGGACTACCACCACAAGTGCCGCCAAAGTCACCTGCTGTTGAGCGAAAAGGCTCACCCGCGCCCCTTGTTCTTAACTCAAAGGCAAGCAGGACACAGCTCATGACACCGGCTTCTTTGACATCGGGCGGAAACACACCACTGAGCGCACTCGACAAACGTTCCCCGAACGCTACTTTTCCTCTTCCGACCCCACCGTCCGTATTCACAAACCCATTCTATGCGGCATCGCCAGCTTCGAGCCGAGGATCACCACGAGTTGAAAGGCGAGACCCAATGGCGGCACATGCGACGTCACACAACAGGAACATGTCAGAGTCATCCATCATGGACCGAGGCCGACCAGCACGACGAAATAGCAAGAGGCAAAGAAGCCGGACGGTATCCGAGACGAACAATGCTGAAGGCACGACGCCGGACACATGGCAGCTACCCCATGGCATGCGTGTGCCTGAGGCTTCGAGACGCATGAGCGATGCCGATAAGAAGCTACTCCATAAACAAGCCTTTGACCAGGCAGGTAATTTTGAAGTCTTGAATAAGCGCGACGTTGCTTCACTATCAAGGGTAGGGATATTCACTATAAATTCTAGCCAACATACACTGACACTGTCGTAGGAACTAAGAGCCCTTGATGAGCGCTGCGACTATCTTCGCAAGACCTACAAGTCGTTGCGAGCTGGTCGACAGAAGCTGCATGGCCGCATGATCTCCTATCTCCGTCGCGGCGAGACTGTCATCTTCTCCCGCGAGTCTTTACTCAAACAGGAAGAAGCCCTTGCGGAACTCGACATTTCTATCGATGAGTTCATTCTCAAGCTCGAGCAGGCGGAGAATCGACGCTTGCGCCTCCGCCAGAAGTTACTCGAGCATGTTGCTGCCGCCATTGTCCTGAACCCTTCGGCCGCTCGTGACGTGATCGCACAAACAACACCACCACGCAGTCCTACTAAGGTAGAGGAGAGTCCTGCTCGACCCGATCGAGCCGCCGATCGAAAAACGACAGAGTCGATCAAGATCTACGCAGACGGTCACGTCCTTAATCTCTTCTCTGACATAGAGAAGGCAATCGGCAAGATGTGTGAGCAAGCCTGTTAAGGCATCAACTCAGCCATACCCCCAATCCCTTGCCTTATGTGGCATCTCACTAATTGCATCGCTTCGAAATCTACGACCTTCTTTTGTATCATCGTTCTACGGCCTATGTACATGTCGCACTTACCATACTTTCTCTTGCAATGGAGCCTCGGCTCCATTCTTTCTCTACAAAATCGTTTCATCTGGATTGAAGGTGGCATTTTTACTTTTCTGTTTCGATTTGCATCCAATACCCAGGCCGCTTCAAAAATATCGTTTCAGTATATTGCCTCATCACATCGCAGGATTTGTTCTTCGTTCTTCCATGTTCGGCTGTCAATGACGATCCTCGCAGGAGGAGGCGTTTCATGTTTTCAGGGTTTACGAGAGACGAGCGGCAGACGATGGCATTGTGGCGCATCATTGTATGGAGATACGACCCGCAGGGGTCGATGATTAAGGAATGACATCCAAACCTAAGAATCTTGCCGTGTCCAAATACGTGATGTGTGGCGCATTGAAGCCTCGAAGCTCGTTAGCAATGTCATCGTGGCTGACCACTGACCAACTGCGGGTACCTGCTCAGAGACGCCTCCTTGGACTGATTGTCGGAAGCCGCTGCCTCAGGCTCTGAAACAGCGACGATGACAGAGTATGTCTATCAGGGTGTGACGGCAACTTCGTGTGACAGATACAGGCAAAGTGGGACTCGTGCGGCATGTACCTTTGCTATCTGCGCATGCAGCGGGGTACATTGTGACAGGAAACAAATGTTGAGGCGAACATCGAGGCCTGAGCGCACCTTGACGATAGTATTGCTGCTATAGTATGTTTCAATGGCAACGGGTAGTCTGCAGCGTTCCCCGGGCCGTTGCATGAGTCTACTGCAAATTAGGACTGTAAAAGCAATTGGCCCAAGCTAGCTCGAAACATCTCGGATGCATGAAGCCTCGAGTTTCACTCGGACTATTTGCTAATGGTCAGCCTCCGAGACCTTGGATGTAGACGCATGGTGACCGCATTCTTGTCGCGCCGCGGGTGGTTGATAAAATCCAAGATTTGGAGGAACTTGTACCAACCTTGGAAAGCAGGACACAGATACCGAAGGATACCATGACACACATCGCACAGCAATCTCGAATGAAGCTACTCGACGCTTCGGAGATGAACAGAAGTCTCGCACCTATCAACACATTCGACAGCCAGAGGCGCCGTCGCAAATGCTTCCGTTGTGCATGGAGGGGCTCTTTAGTCGTCGATGATGACCCTGACACGCCTGAGTCCAGTTCCCTGCCAAGCGTTGGTAACGGGCGGGGTTCTGTGTGGCTGGCCGGTTGCTTCCATCGGTGCCACCTTTCTCCGCATGGCCCGTGCCCGTTCATCGCGCGAAAAAGTTCAACCTTCTCGGCGACATGGAACTGATCTCCAGAATGTGACAAAACATCAACTGTCGCCTTTCTCACCATGGCCACCAATAGCATCAAGTTGCTCACCGGCAATAGCTACCCAGAGCTTGCCCGCCTCGTGGCTGACAGGTAAGTTCAGCGTACCGGAAATTTCTATGAACTCCGCGGTTCGGCCTGCAATCCTGCGACACTTCAGCGATAATTGCAGTTCCGAGTATATTGCACTTCGGAAATACTACGGCCTAAAATCGCAGAAATCTCTCATCTGCATCTCACTCCACTTGAAATTCTAGCCGCCAAAGCGACGGACAGCCTGACTAACCCGTGACAGGCTAGGAATAGAACTCACGAAGATCCTGGTCCTTCAATACTCGAATCAAGAGACCTCCGTCACCATTGGCGAGTCTGTCAGAGACGAAGATGGTATGCACTATGCTTCAGAAAAGGTTCACGACCAGGAATCGCTTACCACGCAGCAGTCTTCATTCTGCAATCAACTCCGCCAGGCGACGTCAACGATGCTCTCATGGAACTGCTGATCATGATCAATGCGTGCAAGACCGCATCGGCACGCCGAATCACTGCTGTGATTCCAAACTTCCCGTATGCTCGACAAGACAAGAAAGACAAATCTCGAGCCCCAATTACGGCTAAGCTGATGGCCAATATGCTTCAAACCGCCGGTTGCAATCACGTAATCACGATGGATCTCCACGCCAGTCAGATTCAGGGTTTCTTCAACGTGCCGGTGGACAATCTCTATGCAGAGCCAAGTACGCTTCGGTGGATTCGCGAGAACCTCGATGTCAAGGATTGTGTTATCGTTAGCCCCGACGCGGGTGGTGCTAAAAGGTAAGAATCACCATTTTACTGTTTCCTGGAAACGTCTTAGCATCGGAGTGCACCTCTGGCTTGGCGATCTCTGTGCTATCATTAGATGCTGATGCGCAAACTCGGGGGCGCCGGACCTGGCCGCCGACGCATCTCCTTCATTTACTTCGTAGAGCTAATGCAAACCCAGAGCAACCTCCATCGCTGATGGCTTGAATCTTGGTTTCGCCCTCATCCACAAGGAACGCACACGGCCCAACGAAGTTTCGAGAATGGTGCTTGTGGGTGATGTCAAAGGGAAGACGGCAATCTTAGTCGACGACATGGCCGATACGTGTGGTACACTCGTGAAAGCCGCGGACGTGTTAATTGCGGAAGGCGCCAAAGACGCACTTGCGATCGTGACCCACGGCATCCTGAGCGGGAACGCCATTGAGGCCCTGAACGGCAGCAAACTCAAAAAGATCGTCGTCACTAATACGGTCCCCCACGAGGACAAGAAGGAGCTATGTGATCGTATCGAGACCATTGACATTAGTCCAACAGTAAGCATGATATGGATCTCACGGTATTCATGCTAACGCGCAAACAGCTTGCCGAGGCTTGCAGGAGAACGCACAATGGCGAGAGCGTTTCTTTCCTCTTCAAGCACGCACCCGTCGATTGAGGGCCGTGTCGAGCCTGGTACCATGATGAACTCAATTTGCTTTCAACATCGGCGTTCTGGAGTCGAACGAGTGAAAATAAGCATTGGGGACTGTTCATTTCTTTATTTGCTTTTACAGGCTGAAGAAGCTACTCCCCATGCAGAACTTCGGGTAAGCTTCACCGCTGCTCCACACAGTGGTGAAGCCACTGGGGCGGCACGTGGTCACACTATACTTAGCGAACGCGGAGTTATCTAATCTCAGTTCATCGCTAAGCTGTGGCAGGTCACTAGAGCCTTTGTCAACCGGTTTGACGTTTGTTCGAGGCAGCCACTGGCGTTACATGACCTGCACGACGCACTAACTACTAGTCACATGCTTTAGGGCGACACCACCAAACTTTATATCGTCGTCAAACGGGTCATTATCTGACTTAATTCTCAGGCTGAATCGCTACGCGTCCCGTATTGTGATCGCTTGCGCAAATCTCATCGTTCCTTCGTATGACTGTCTGACCAACGCATTGTTGCATGCCGGCCGCACTTCTAGCGAATACTCGTTTACTGCATCGTAGCTTGCTGCCATACTCGACTATTGTTGTTGCAATATCATGATCTACGAACGGCTGGCGCGCAGTCGACTGCACTTACGACTCAGCGTCGTTACCATCTCCAATAAATAAACGTTCTCTTTGCAGCAGCTCACATAACCAGTATTTTCAGCTCTACGGCAAATTTCTCCCGGATAATACGCACCACGAGTAATTCTCCTACATGCCCGATCTCGAACCCTCCCGCCAAAGGCCTAGACTAGTATCAATCCCGGTGCTACACGGATATAGATACTATTGGTATCTAGTTCGGAAGCTGCCAAGTCCCGAGCCGCCGATCCATACACCAGATTTAGGAAGAGCTAGCACACCAAGGCCATCAGAAGCACGATCTGCGATCGTCGTTCAATCATGCAAATCCTATTTGGCGTCACCGATGTGATACGTAAATCAGGCCCCACAAAGCTAGCATCACCATCGATGGCGAGCAGTTAAGCTTTTCGCCAGAGTACCTTGGCTCTCATTCTCGCGTTCGCTTTTTGCGGATTGTATGGTCCGATGCGCGCGAGCCTGCTATCGCGAACTTGATAGACATACTGCACCTAGAGCTTGCGGTATGATGATTGGTTAGCAGCTTTGCTTGATGTGAACCCCTCTCGGACTTTTTTCCTCTTCAGTCTAGCTCGTGGGACTTCCATCCTCTCTTGCAGTTGAGTCGTATCTTGGACGATACAGAGGGGGCATAGATCTGCTTCGTCTCACATGGCAGCATAAGTGCTTTTACTTGAAGTGCCTCGAAGCAGACCTCAGATCTACACTCCTAAGTCTATCGACCACGGCATCGCAATCGCAATCTTACAAAGCGCAAATTGAACATCCTCAATTCCTCGTGCATACATTACAGACGCGACAAGTACACATGTAGCCCTCTCCCTCCCTCCCTCCCTTCCACCCTTCCACCTCACATCTTCTAACCGCATTCCCCCCGCCTCCCACTTCGGCTAGAAACATTCGTAAATCTCAATTGCTACCCAAACTCCACCCTTGCACCCACGCGTCCCAGCGCCGACGTTCACGCTTCCTTCACTCCCAAGATCACACTATCAGCGGGCGCATACTCCCGAAACTCTCCCTGTCGCCATGCGACACCGTCGATCACCAATCCCGATTGCACAGACGAGTTGCGAGAGGGCCGATCGACACGGACCGCAGAGCATCGACCACGGCAAAAAGTGCAATGTTCAATGAACGTGTATCGGTCCAAGCAAAACGTCGTGCAGCGCCGGGGAAGCAGTTTAGGGAGTTGTAGGTCCGGATCAAGGACTCACGAACGCTATAATGTCGTGCATCGCGCCGATCCAGTGCCAAAGTTACCTTCGCGTGCGGAAACACGGAAAGGTCCTGAACGGCGGTTCTTGAATCAGAGTTTCGGCGCTTTTTGGGGAACCGGCACAAGTTAGTCGGCGCGACGCGGCGGCTTTGGAGTGTCGTATGATGTGTGCCGAAGCGGAGACGAGCCGGGGTGCGAAGCTTCGGTTTGCT
>TARA_R110002003_G_scaffold753_1_pt1 | contig 14176 bp, 8 predicted proteins | sample TARA_R110002003 | Tara Oceans TARA_R110002003 (sample SAMEA4396441) | marine metagenome | biome: Westerlies Biome; feature: [SRF] surface water layer (ENVO:00010504); material: water (ENVO:00002006), including particulate matter (ENVO:01000060) such as... | depth 5 m | reverse complement strand
TTTTTTCTTCGCATGATGGCCGGAGGGATGGATGGGAGCAGCACGGTTGCTTGTTTGGCATTGGTGGATGATTGACGTGAGCAAAATGTTGACCTCAAGGGGGTGGCGAGATGTGGTGTTGATGCGATGTCCCTTTTTTTCAGGTAGCACGAAGTTGGGGTGATGACAACGAAATCGAGCATCTCACTTTTGAACGCCATGACTATGCTTAAACGTGCTATATACATTACACTACAGGTACAACTCTGGCCGAAATTTACTCCCCATTCTCTGCCTCCTTTGCCGCCTGCGCTGCCTTCCACTTCTGCGCATTCGCCATGAGTTTTGCCAACTTGGCTGCGCTCTCATCGTCCGCAGGGAACACGTAGTCAACGTACTCTTCGAACTCGCCGTCGTCCAGCTTTCTCCTCTTCTTGACCTTGCGTGGCATTTGTTTCTCGATCTTCTCCTGATCTTCGGGACTGCCGTGGATGGCTTCGAATGAGCGCCAGGCAGTGAGTAGGGCGACACGATCGGTGGTGAGGGAGAGGTCCTTGAGGCGTGTGTGTGCGCGGGTGAAGATCTCGCGGGCGCGGGACTTGGCGGCTTCGGAGACAGGGCGGTCTTCGTCTTCTGCTGTGGTGCCGTTTTCGTCGGCATCGTCGGGCACGCTGAGCTCGAATTGCGCCCAGGACGTCCAGACCTTGACGTGATCCGTCTTTTGGAGGAGGCGTTCGTACAGCGCGCGGGTGTGGTCATACTCGCCCTCGCCTTCCTCGAAGTCGATGTACGCTTTCCAGAGGAGCTCGGGCATGTCGAGTTGAGGCTCGTCCACTGCGAGTTCGAAAATTGCGCGGGCGCGGTCGAGGTCATCGAGACCGCGCTCGAGTTCAGCGAATTTGATCCATGTTTGGCAATTCGAGCCATTCCATTCGATGTACTTGGTGTATAGTTGTCGACACCTATTGAATTCGAAGAGCTTCATCTCGAGCTCAATGTAACCCTTGAACAGCTTGTCTTTCGGACACATGCCGATTGCTTGACCGAGCAGTTTCCGTGCGACGGTAAGCTGGTTTTGCCGGACCTCAAAGTGTGCGAACATTAGCCAGACCTTTGCGAACGTGAAGCGCTTGTGTGGGAGAAGACGAATGCACTCTTGGTAGATTTGCCGTGTTCGCTCGATGTCGTGTGACACCGTCTCTTCGTAGACAGCATAAAACAACCACAAATAGATGTACCGTCTCCAATGTCGCTTTTCTTGTGTCGGTGGTATTTGTGCAATAGCTCGCTCGTAAACGTCTCGAACACGATCTGTGTTCCCAGAGGTTTCCTCTAATCGCGCAAAGTCGATCCACGCATCGTAGTTCTTGGGGTTCTCCTTGACCTGCTCCTCGTAGTGTACTCTCCGTTTCGAGAGGATGACGTCCTCAATGCCGTCCCTGTCGCCGAATTGTTTCTCGAACTGTGTGAAAGCCTTGTGTAGGTTTATCGACTTCGATCGTGGCATCCGGTCCAAGGCAAATTTGTAAATGGCTCTCGCGCGCTCCAACTCCTTCAGCCTTGCCTCGAACTTGGCATACGACATGAACAGCTTCTCGTCCATGAACTCGTCGCCAAGTGTCTCCACTGCAGTTCCGTATACATCGCGCACCAGGTCGCTTGTCCCATTCTCTTCCTCGAACTTGGCCCATTTGATCCAATTCCTCGGCTCTGGATGCACAACGGTGAAGCGCTCGTATATAGCTCGTGCCCTCTCGAACTCTCCGTGTCTCTTCTCCAGCTTGATGTATGATGACCATGCTGCCTCTTCTGGCTCCCACTGCATCCACCGCTCGAAGACCGACCGAGCTCCATCGATGTTGCCCAGCGTCTCCTCCATGTACACATACTTGTACCACAGCTTGTCGATTCGCGGCAGGATAGTCACAGCACGGTCCAGCAGGTTTCTCGCATGGTTGATGTTCCTGTGCTTCATCTCTGCCTCGATGTACCGCAGCCATAGCGCAACGGCAGTACTATCGACATCGAGGGCGCGTTCGAAGACGGAGCGGGCGCGCCTGAATTCCTTTTGCTCGAGCTCCCACTGCGCATAGCGCATCCAATTGTTCATGTTGATCCTATTGCGCCGCACATAGTCCTCAAACTCCTTCCTCTTCCGGCCCTGAAACTCGTGCAGCTCCTCGAGGTCAGCAAAGCGCTGCGTGGGCGCCTTGAGCTTGTCATCTTGCCGGTCGACGGCTTCGCGCAGGAGCTGTTCGGCGCTGATCTGGATAGGCGCGGCCGCCTTGTTCTTGACGCGCGGAGGTCCTCGTGAGCTCTCCATAGCGACGGCGGTATTATGGGGACTGGGTTGATTGACGGCGCGTCTGGAGGAGTGAATCTGGACGCGCCTCGGTGAAGGTGTGAATCGTGATCGAGATTGTTGCCTTTTCTAAGTTCAGGGTCCAACGCCAAGACTGCACTTTCATAACTTGCGACTGCCCTCTCCACTCTCCCCAACCACCTGGCTGACTACATTCAACAACCTTTTGCTCGTCAAGCACAACTCACGGGAAATACTGAAGCCACATAGTCGACACTCTTTTACCCAAGATGGCGACCATCGAGCAAGAGCTTATGGCGGATTTTGCCGATTCGGGAGACGAGGATGTCGCCGAGCTGGAGAATGATTTCATCCAAACCCAAGATGAAGACGACGAGGACGAAGAGATGATCGATGAGGAAGCAGAATACGCTGCCAAACAGGACAAGAAGACAGCACCGGCCGATATCCGAGGCGCCCAAACGCTCATGAAGGGCCTGCAACCCGTCCTTCAGCAAATCAACGAAGTCCAAGATCACATGGATGTCGTGGACGGCGAATCAATAGAGGACAATCCCGAGTACCAGCTCCTCAAAGAAGCCAATGAATTCTCAACGCAGATCGATGGAGAAATCCAGGCTGTACACAAGTTCATCATCAATGTTTACACAGCAAAATTTCCTTTCTTGCATGATCTGATTAAAAACCCTGTCGATTATGCCAAAACAGTCGCCATCATCAAAAATGGCGCATTGACAGACATCAAAACCATCGCACAGAGCTCGGACAACGTCCTGGGCGTTCCGCTGAAGACAATACTGGACGCGCCAAGTCTAATGGTGGTCACGGTCGAGGGAACCACCGCAAAAGGTCGCGATCTCACCGAAACAGAGCTGGAGGTCATCGAGACCGCTTGCAAATTGGTCCTCGATTTAGATGCGAGCAAGGGAATACTCACATCCTATGTGCAGTCACGCATGAATGTTTTCGCGCCAAATCTCACAGCACTCGTTGGCAGTTTGACCGCTGCACAGCTCATCAACTATGCTGGTGGTCTGTCTGGCCTAGCAAAGACGCCTGCGAGCAACATTCCTGCCTTGGGAACCAATAAAGCTACAGGAATCGGACTTGCCTCAAACATTGGGGTGCGCAACCAAGGCTTCCTTTACCACAGTCCAATTCTTCAGACCATCCGGCCGGATCTGCGCAAGCAAGGGCTCAGAATATGTGCAGCCAAAGCCATTCTTTGCGCACGCGTGGATCTTGTCAGGTCCTCCCCCGAAGGCGAGACCGGTGTCCAGCTGAAAGAGGAATGCGAACGTAGGCTGGATAAACTCACCGAAGCACCTAAGAACCAAGGCACACGTGCTCTACCTGCACCAGATGACAAGCCGGCCCGAAAACGAGGCGGGCGAAGAGCCAGGAAAGCAAAGGAAGCCACAGCCATGACGGAAATCCGCAAGGCGCAAAATCGCATGGCATTCGGCAAAGAAGAGAAGGAAATCGGATACGGCGACTCAACGAAGGGCATGGGCATGATCGGCGCAACGGATACCGGACGACTCCGCGCACAGCAAATCGACCCCAAAACACGTGCGAAGCTTTCGAAAAAGCAAGGTGCCGGCTGGGGCGGCGACACGACACTCGGCGCCGCGTCGTCACTAAAAGGCTTCGGCGCGGGCGGAACCGCTACATCTCTTCGCGCACATGGCCTGCGCACCGGCGGCGTTGGCCTCGGCGGCGCAGGAACGAGCTCGATTGCTTTCACGCCCGTGCAAGGTCTAGAACTAGTGGACCCGAAGGCCAGAGAGGAGGCGAATCGCAAGCGAAAAGCAGAGGAAGATCGATGGTTCAAGGGCGGCTCGTTCACGCAGCTCAATGGGCATTCGAAGACGGACGCGGGAGGTTTCAAGGTCCCTGCGTTGCCCTTCAAGAAGCCCAGGACCGATTCATAATAAAATGCATTGGCTGGGTACAAGGTGGCGAGTAAAAGCGCAAATCTAGTCGCAGCGATGGAGGAGGGACATGGATATAGCACTTGTCGGTCATTTTGTAAAAGTATATATGCATTGCGCGGCGTTGGAGGCTAGCGAGCTAGCCTTTTCTCGGTCAAGGCGGTGTCTACGGATCCGCAAGGCAGATAGTTTAATACTGAAGATCCAAGTTCATGATTATGCGTGTCTTCTCAAGGCATTGTGAGTGAGGAATGAGGGAGCATTGCTTCTTCAGGCTTAGGGAATTGGGTGGTATATGTGTATCGACCTTACCTTTTAGTGTCAAGCATAGAGTTAGAGGGGGAACATTTCACAGCATCATGGATAATATGCCCAGTGTCTCCAAAGTGCGCATACCTTTGAGGCTTACCCTGACGCGCGCATGATCGGAATCCTGCTCGCTCGACAACCTTATCGCTGTGTGAGCTGTGACGACAACCGATGTTGAACGCAACTCAGTAGGATCAGTCAATTGCATGTGAACACCCCTGCAATCACGCATTTTCAAAAAGCTGGCAGTCCGATCGAGTCCAAAGCATCCAAAAAGTGTCCAATATATCTTACTCCAAATCTACAATAGTAATCCCTTTGCATGCGATCCAAAAGTCCGACGAGCTTGAACGACCAACAGAGTGGTATCTTGAACGAGGAAACAAAAGCACGAATTCCAATCCAATATACGCCGGTAAAGTGGACCAATATTAATGCAGAGGAGCCGCCCCGAAAGAGGAAGGCTTTTGGTGTCCGTATGCTACAGTGATGCAGGCCGAAATGTGCGAAAGGTATGTATGCCGATGGGAACGCCGGTATGGTACAGAAGGACGTTCGAGTCCGGGAGGAGGTGAGTGAGGGGTGGGTACGTGCGGAATCGTGGTTGTAGGGGGTGGTATGTTGGTGATGTGGTAAGTCGACAGCGACAGGGCGAGAAGGTGGCGGCGTTGGCTTGGTACTTGGCTTGCCTGCTGTGTTGATCATAGAGGCGCCGCCGCATAGTTGACAGGAGTGGAGGAAACAGACGAGGGCTGAGTCGACGGCAGAAGAAACACTTCAGCCTCTTGATCTGGAATAGCCCATTGAACCTCCATCTTCCTTGACCTTTCCCGTCCCGTCTCCGCGAGTCATCGCTGTTGTCTCGAGTGTGAGCTCTCTTGCGTGGGGGACGACCGTGCAGGTGGTGATCGGCGCAGGTTTGGCGACCGTCGAACCGTATCCGAGGCAAGTGTTGCGGCCGCACTGGGTGTCACAGGCGTCGTGTTCCCGACAACAGGCGTTCCTTTTTGCGAGCCGCCGCTGCCCGACGCGTGATGCATGCTTCGGGCCGTAGATGGCGTCGCGGGAGAGCGGCCACCAATGCCTTGTGGAGCTCTCGGCGTAGTACTGGCCCCGCTCTCCAGACTGACGTGTCGCGCACGTGGCGTTGTGTCTTGACTTCCACCTCTTGCGGAGCGATGGGTTTCTGACCGAGGTGTGTTCTCGTGGCTGCCACCTTCCTTTTGGCGTGAAACAGGCTTGCTTGCTGATGTGGAGCGGCTGCGCTGCACGTCTCTTGACTGGCCTAGGGTCGTAGGATCGGCCATGGGAGGAGCTTCGGCTACTCGTCTGCTGCTTTGCGGGCTTCTCTGAGCAGTCGCGACAAGAGCTCCGCTTTCCTGTCCGTTACCGCCACCCACTGTTGGAGTAACCCCTTGTGCGACAGGCTCGGGACTTCCCATGCCAACCCGTGGCGTGCCCTCCCAGCTTTTCCTCTTCATCATCCTGCCCAGAATACCCACAAGCTCCGCCGCGTCCTCAAATTCGGTGTCGTCCATTGCTTCTTGGGCCCGATACACATCCTTGATGGCACGGCGAGCAATTCGCCGAGAACCGTCATGGTCATGTACGCAATCCCACAAGAACGCGCTGTGCTCCAACGCAACGGACAACCGCAAGGGGTGTGATCCATGAAGGAATTGTGTGGCGTATGATGTGGCCGTAGCGAAGTAACCACTCGCGAGAGGCACGAAGTTCAAAGGCGGCAGAATGAAGGATGATGGTTGCGGGATGGGGATTGGGTTGAGCCCGGGTGGCGCATGGATGGGCGGCCCTGGAGATGGTGTGCCCACTGGACCGCCAGCTGCGTACGGATTCGTGACAAAAGAAGTCTCCGACACGATCGAATCGATGGGTTCGCGCAGCGTTGGTTGCTTTCCTGCACGTTTCGACGAAGGTGAAAGTCCAGTCGGGTCTCCTTTGCGCGCACCATTTCCGGCTCGTGGCGACAGTGGCAATGGCGGCGCGCCTGGTAAACGGGCATCTGTGGAGGTCATGTTCGTTGTCGTGACAGGAGGCTGATTGTGGAAGAGACAAAAGATGTGGTAGAAGCTTGCTCGCAGCTTTACACTCAAGACTCTGCATTCGGGTCCATGCTGGTTGTCTTGGGCATAGGGGAGCACGTTGAGCTCCAGTATCGACAGCCCTTCACGAGACATCCATAGGATATGCTGATAGGCGGAGAGTGACGGCGTGTCTCGGCTTGTGTCTAGCTTGCGAAGCTTCCTCGCGCGGATGAGTCGCCGCGCGAGTAGGACCGACAAACCTAGAATCTGGTAAAGCGCGTCTGATAGGAATGGGTTGGAGGCTGCTGTCTGCTTGGCTATTCGACCTAAGAACTTCTGGTCAAAGTCCAGCGAGGCCATCTTCCTGTGGCTTAATCCGCTGCGGGGCGTCAGTTGATTCCTTGCTAGGAAGGAGGGTGGATGAGGATGCGGATGAGGAAAGAGCGAACGTTGAATAACAATGCCAGAGGGAAGGAGCTACACACAACCACCAGCGGCAGTAACTGCTACCCGGCGCCCTGGACAGCGCACTTGAGATGTGAATACGTGCAACGCTCACATACAAAGCCCTATAAAGAATGCATTCACTTACCACTAACTGCCAACCCGGACCGTTGCGCTGTATCTCCAAATCAAGACACAGTGCAGCCCGGTCCGAGCTGACCGATGGCGTCCAGCGATGACGCTGGCAAGGAGATGAAGACGTGAAACCTAGCAACCGGTGCTGGCCAATTGATGCGTCTGGAGAGGCGACCAGATAGCCGTGCGCTTGGCCCCCTCGAGTGAATAGTGATTCTCGTGATAGCCGCAGCCGGAGATTGAGAGTCGACCCACAATGTGCTAGGCGCCACTCGGAGAATTCCTCGATTAGGCAACGCTGGTGATGGTGCAAAGGTCTGGAGTGCGTAGATGCTCAGATGTCGAGGCGGGAGCGAGCAGGTGGTAATGTACAGAATGCTCGAGTTGATACCAGGACTAATCGGGCGAAATCTGCTGAAGTGTCAGTTATGCGCCCCAGATGCTGAGTTGCCCAAATGGCGCATGAGGCTTGGGGACATCTAGTCACCTCTAAATGGACAAGTCGAGACGGTGTCGCTGTTTTGCTCTCGATGGCCTACTCTCATTCGACGACTGGGGTGCCGGCTGAGCCAATGGCAGTGCCCAATGGATGAGGCGACGTGGGGACGGCTTTGCGACGAGCTAGCAGACGTCCGGCCTGGTTTGTGAGGTGTAATGTGGCTGGGAGGTCGGATGTCGAGGCCGTTGACAGCGCATTGCGACTTCCTCCAGCTTCGAGGGCCAGCGCGCGAGGCAATGCGACGATATTAAAGACGCGACGTCCAGCAGGCGGTGTAGCAGAGAGGTCAGTGCAGCTGTTTTGGGCCGAGGAAGCGAACTTGGCCGCACACTCGACAAACTCCAGATTTCAGCGGCTTTGCGCGAGCATGTACCTTGCGGGCGCCGGTGCGTCTTCCGTGTCGCGAGGTGGGAACCGTGGTCTGGAAACGAGCGAAATGCGAGCGCGCAGCAATTGAGCACGGCAACGACGACAGCGACAGCAAAGGAGAGAATTGGCAGGGCGGACGACGTCGACACCGTTGGTATTAACCCACGCTCCATCTGCGCCGGCCTCCTAGTATGCAGGTGCAGCTCCTGCGTCAATCTGCAGAGAGGCGAGCTCTGTTGGATGTTGACGTGTCAAGTCTCCGCTAAACCGCTCCCGCTCCCATGCATCATCTTTGCCCGTTAATAGTTCGGATGAGGCGTTGCCAGCTGGCATTGGAGGCTAGAGCTGCCATCTCATCTCTACCGCGATCGAGGACTCTCTCTGCGATATCGCCGTTTCTCGAGGCTTGCCAACGCGCGCTGCACCTGCAGGGCTGCGCCTCAGCGACCTGGTCTCAGATGAAATATTACCGGCTGCCAACGCATCAATCCACCGCTGGTTATCCACAGCATTCCATCATTGTCTTCGTCTGCGCGATGCGAACTCCGGCAGCCCTACGGCCAGCACTTGCATCAGCCACGAGCGGCCAGCACGCACTGGTCGCTGTCCTAGTTCGGAACCACAGCATCATGAACCCCACGGTGGAGCCCAGCAGCATGCACCCTGACATTGAGACGACAGGTCCCAGCCGCACTTGATCCTCTTCTGCTGCAAGCTGAATGAGCTGCAGTGGAGCACTCTGCGCCCCCAGCCTTCTCACAGCTGCTAGGTGGGCATAAGGTGGATACTTCTGCCATCTAAATTTGTCTTCTGTTAGACTGAACTGGCTTAGAGGGCGACTACTACTGACAATCGCCAGCTACCGTTTCGTCATCCGAGCTGCCGTGCGGGACTCGCAGCGAGTTTGCATCAGCCTGGTCCACTCGAATTGGCGGTGTGAGTGTGCTCTGATTGGCTGCCAATTGTTAAATGCCTGGCCAGCGCATTTAGCGGCGCACGACAAACATCATCTACACACCACCAACCTCCTTCGAAATCTACTAGGCACTGCGCTGCTGCATCATTGTGGGTTCCCGGCCTTTTCGATCTAACGGCGCAAGACCTTCCGGCAGTGTGCTGTCCTCATCCAGCCCTCCCATGCGACACGCCTCGGGAATTTTTGCTTGTCGTTAAGCGAGCCATGAGATGATCACATCTGTTCCGACCGTTGGGTTCCCAGTAAGGTTTGCGATTATGCTATGCTTATATTGCGTCAGTACGCGCAAGGTATAACAAGTCCGAGGTTCCCGCCCCATAAATTGTCCGGGTGCTCCAAGATTGCTGCAGTGCCAAGAAAGTAAAGCGAGGATACTGTAGTGTGCAACCAGTCAGAACAGGTCAAATATGCAAACCTCCGACGGCGACGGCTGCTAATTCGCAAACTCGGAAAGGGATCGAGATACTACAACAGGCAGACTCAAGCAGAAGCGACAAACACCTTTACCGGCGTCGTGTAAGCTACAAGCAAATGTCACCGCTATAATGGTTAAGGTTCGGGATCTCTCTCTGCAACACGCGATCGTACCACGGATACACCTCCGAATCGCAGCCTCGTGTCCATGTTCAAGCATGTTGCCGTTCTGGCTTGCATCTAGGAAGCCTAATCAGGTCACACTACCAATCCTCCTAAGAAGAATTCGTAGGGTTCCTCAAGTACAGACTGAGTTTGGCGACACCGGGGACCAGATGCAGGTACAGTTTGCGAATGATCCGCGGTCTTCTTATTTGGAAGATGTGACCCATAGTATATCATAACGCGAGTGACGCAACTGCATTCGGGTTGAAGTTGCTCCCGTTAACATCAAACTGCGCAACCGTCTAAAAGCCGAAGCACCATGATGGGTCAAGCAACAACCAACAGTCGGTATAAAGCCCATGATGAGTTACAAGAGCAAAGTGGGCGGACACTGTATACTATCTGCATCATCTGCTGTCGCTATCCAGCACAAATCATACAGTTCTTACTGCACAACCTTACCTTCACCTACCACACTCCTTTGTACCATCGGCAGCAACACCACACGTACGAATGTCCTTATACGTCCCACCTGGCCTGTAGCTGATACATCACGTAGCCGGCGATCACTTTCTCTACAGAGCACCTCACTTCCGATCCGCATCTCTGACAGGCCGCACTCTCAGACCATACAGCTTGGATAACAGATACACGAGTTGCGATTGGAACATCCCCTTCGGCCCAAGTCAAAGCATGTGCTTCTATCACGCTTACTCGCACAAGTGCGGCCACACGCAGATGGTGCTCCAACAGCTTTGTCCGAAGGGGCAGATGAAGCAGCAAAGATGTGCCAAAGGACAAGACGGAACCATACTGGCGACTGTCAAGGTCGAGACTGCTTGTAATATATGTCCTGATAAGGTGAGGATTGACCGCACCGCAAGTCTGTTCTGCGCTATATCATGCTGACACATCGGGCAGTGAGAAAGTTTGCAAACTACGACGAGCGACGTCGATGACAATTTCCCTTACCAGTGTAGTGTCCGTATAGAACCACGAATTTATAGAGGAAATCGATAGACTATTACTATTCCGCGCGTCTCTGTCCCGTTTACTGCATAATCGTATGTGCAAGGGCTGAATTCAAGGTGTTTACTGCTTGAAGTGAAGTCACAATCCGTTCCCGCTCATGACTCGATTGCGGGATGACAGTTGCGGGACCGGACGGTTCGTTACGCACACTGTCCAGGGATGTTCCTGTGACGGCTGTCACTGGTGCAGGAACCCTTCCGCAGACGGTGACATCTCCATGTCACAAGCAGATATTCACAATCAAACTTTCGCACTGATGGATATGTGGACAGCAGAACTTGCACCAGCTGGGGAAATGCCGTGGATCAAGATGATTGTTCGTGTGAGGAAGTTTTGGCGGTCCGATCCTCGAGAATGGAAGCCGCTTCCATGCATGTGTCACATGCTCGCTTTCGCGTTCCCCACAGCTTGGTCGAGATTGTCCAGGCGTCTAACCGAGGGAGCGGAACGTCGAGGCTTCGCTTCGTCACGACACCATTCCATGACCTTCCACCACCATCTTATTGCGCGTAAATCTTCGCGGCTTCTGTTCGGCGTGTCTGGACAAAGTTTGTACACGTTCTCGCTGTCATCAAAACACAACCCTCCAAGCGTGCGAACGAAGACAGGAAAGATCCCAACATCGCGACAAACTTCTCCGAAGCCACAATCTCGTCCCGCAACTCTAAGCGAGGGCGACCAGGGCAAGCCCTTCCCCAGAAGAAATGGTGTTGTGACATGTTGATTGGCCACTTGGCCCCGGAAGAGCAGACTCTGGACGTTTTCCCATGTCGGTTCGATGAAATGACAGTCCGCTAGCCTGGCGACCGTATTCTGTACGGTCATGCCGAAACCAAGAATGGGAGAGATCTCTCGTACGTACAAACAGAAGATATGCCCCAGTCGCTGCGATTTCGAGGGTTTGCGATCTTGTGTCACTGGCGATCTTTGGTCAGCAGCTATCATATTCGTCAACACGCTAGGCAAGGAGATTCCAAAGTACGCACCGGGCATCGATGCACGATTTATTGCGAATGCTGGGGCAACGAATTTGAGGAAAGTGGTACCGGCGGACCTGTTACCAGGAGTGCTGGAAGGCTATAATCGGAGTATTATCACAGCGTTCGTGCTGGCGATTGCGACGAGCGCAATAGCGTTCTTTGTTAGTCTAGGAATGGAGCAGAAGGGCGTGAAGGGAAAGAAGATTGAACTGGGTGGCGCAGCATGAAGATCACACAATGAAGTGGGGAAGAGCTTGTCGGTAGATACCATTTTTCATTGAATACGATGAAGTGTTCATCTATGCGGTGATCCGCAGGGGGTAGGTTTCAGTGACATGGACAGCCAACACCCATCCCTTAACATGTCGACCACGCCAACATGAAACGAGACGATGAGAAGCTGACAAGTCAACTCTACGAAGATACCCAGAGGTTACACCGCCGTCTCTTTCGTTGGGAGCCAAGCATGCGCCTTCTCAGAGATTACAAGAACCTCTTCTCGGACGAAGCCTGCTCGAGCCTGGCGACAAGAAACTTCCTCAAGCCTTTCTTCTCCTCCTTGGTCAGCATAGCCAACATCTCAGGGGTGATCTCGACGTCGTCGTCGTCGTCATCGTCGGCCTCCTCTTTCTCGGCTTCACGACGCTTGACTTCGGCAGAGACGCGCTCCATGTACGCCATCTTGAAGCCCAGCAGTGAGCCTTGACCCTGAGGGGCGCCACCGCTACCAGAAGCGTTGCCGTTAGTTGACCAGGCCGACTGATCACCTAGCAAGTTGTCGTCGCCGATGCGCATAGCCCTCATACCCTGCGGCATGAACTGTAGAGCACAGTCAGTATATACTTCACATTACAATCGCGAACCTGGGATCTTACCGTGTTGCGTCGCTCCTCCTGCCTCTTCTCAAGGTTCGTAGCATCCTCATAAGCATGAGCGAACTTCTGCCAGTGCTCAAAGTCCTTCTGCAATCCCGTCTGCTGGTACTTCTGAGCAGCTGCAAAGGACAGGCGACTCAAGTCAGCAATCTCCTTGGCCTCTGTCCTGATCCATGCTGCGCGGGTCTCAGCCTGGGCGTCGAGGCGGGCACGGGTAGTAGGGTCATGGGAGAGACGGCCTTGGACTGACGAAAGAGGCGGAGGCGGAATCGGCAAGTTGACGCGGTTGCTGGCCTGAGTGAAGGTCTCGAAGGACGAGGTCTTGGGAGTGGTGGACTCAGTGAAGCGATGGTCGGCCTTGCGCGGGCTCGGGGTCTCGACATAGGGTGACATGGGAGTGTAGCCTTGGCCTGGAGCTGGACCCGGGGTGCGCGCAAACTGTTCACGGGGGATCCACTCTCCGGACGGCTGGCCAAAGCAAGACTGCCGAGCGTTAGTGTGTGACCTTGCAGTCGGCATAGGCATCCGCGGGACCTTCGACATGGACGGTGAGGGCGTAGGCGAGTCATCGAAGTTGTTGGCGTGTTCGACGAATGGATCCGTGATCTTGCGGGCATGCTTATATACGGAGATGCTGGGGTCGAACCACTCGCTGTCCGGATCACTGGTCAGGCGCACGGGAATGTCAAGACCGAAGAACTCGAAGCCATCGGAGTCTTCGTCGTCGTCTTCGTTGTCGTCCTTCTTTTGATCACGACGCTTCGTAGCAGGTGAAGAGACCGGCAGCGGAGAGACTAATCCAGATATGTCAGAGCCCAGATCGTCAACATAGTGTCTAGGTCCAAGAGGTGAAGGAACAGCAGGAAGAGACGATACGCGACTGGAAGCGCGGCGATTATGCGCGAAGGCGCCAGGGACATAAGTACCTTTGCGCGTCGTGGACTTTTCAGCAGCCAGTGAGGGATGTCCAAGGCCGGGAAGCCAGCTCTTCGTCGGAGTCTTACTTCCAGAGGTGTTCGCGCTACCATCGCTGGTGGAACGAGGGGGACCGATTCTCATATGCTGATACTGAGCGTGGCCGCTGGTCACGGGCTTAGCGAGACCGCTCTTCACAAGTTCAGACCTGGCTGCGTCAGAAAAGGTGTGGCTATGGAGCGCCACTAGCTCATCAGCCGTGTACCTTCGCGGCAACGGGCGCGGTGCATTGATGTCGGCTGTTAGTTGAGCTGGAGCCTGGACCGTGGGTGTGTAAGCACTACTTGCGGTGTTGAAAGTGACCATGGAAACGATTTGGCTCCGATGGCCCACTTGGTGATGCATAACAGTCGCGTCCGAGTCCAATGAGGTCGGTCGCGGGCCTTGGCCGTGGAGGTTGCCCATGAACGAGCTGGTATCATTGCCTGCTTGTCTGTTACTGGTGCCCCTCCATTGAGAACCAGGGCTCAAGAAACCGTTAGCTGGCGGGGACCACATCTGTGCGTTTGGGCTAGCACGAAATTCCTGGAAACCGGGGGACTGCTGTAGCGACTGATACTGGTCGGCGTACACGGGCTGGTTTTCTTGCTGAGGGCTTTGCTGAAGATCTTGCTGCAAGAGCGGCATCGACGCAGACTTGCCGAACGTTGACTTGCGATTCTCCATGGTAGCGGCAGAGTGTGCGATGGGTTGGGAGTAAGGCGACAACTCTACCGAAAAAG
>TARA_R110002003_G_scaffold411_2_pt1 | contig 14184 bp, 17 predicted proteins | sample TARA_R110002003 | Tara Oceans TARA_R110002003 (sample SAMEA4396441) | marine metagenome | biome: Westerlies Biome; feature: [SRF] surface water layer (ENVO:00010504); material: water (ENVO:00002006), including particulate matter (ENVO:01000060) such as... | depth 5 m | reverse complement strand
TTTAACTTAGCACTGGAGTGGCAACAAAGGGGTGCATCGATGCACACTGGGGTGGACCCGCCGGAATGGCTCTGCCTCTGTTCCGGGATGACTGAGACGCCGTAGTCCAGAGCTTGGAACAAGTCTGCTACCACGGTTGGCACAAGCTGAGTCGAGCGGCGACTAGTGCCTGGCGGTGAAGAGGACCGGTGGGGAAGTCACTTGGCCAACCATTTCCTAGACTCAACCCCGCAAAACCCCAGGTTCGGATTCATCTTGTGCACCTGTGTCAGTTGCGGCCTTTTGTCGCTTAGTCTTTCTTTTCGACGGTAATTGTACCTTTCTTGGCGACTTAACCAGGTAGTGATGATGGCCGGAGCGACCCCTCTTTGACTGATATGACCGGACATCGAGAAAGAAGCATGCATGCGTGTTTGAAGTCCTTACAGGATACATTCTAGAGGTTCGACATGATCTACTTACAAGTAGTGGAGGGTTTGGCTATCACTGCCTCCGCGCTGCAAGAAATATGCTTAATCCGTCCAGAGGATAATCTTTAGTGAGTTAGCTCTGATCCTTGCGAGTTCTGTTTAAGAAAATAGGGGCCGAGCAGTCTTGGTGGTGGAGCCGAGCAGCACGCGTTCACCCCACAATTGTTCCCCGTGGAGTGGCTCTGCAAGCATGCCGGAAAGAGGACGTGAATGTAAAGTTGGTGCGACTAAGTCACTTTACTGAGTGACTGGAGAATACTGGAGAACGTGGCAAGCGTAAAAGATCGTGGTCGAACCACGATCCTTCCGAGATTGCCACCACTGGAATGTAGCTGCAACCTTCACCGGCTACTATAGTTTGCTGTGTGCAACAATCCTATTCTGTCAGTACCTCGGTCAAAGACTCTTGATCATCAAGATTTAGTCGAGTCTGAACTATGCAGATCTTGGAAGCTCACATGTGTGTTAAGCCAAGCATCTTACGAGAGTCTGGATACGTAAAGGCCAAGCATTGTCTCCGTCTTAAGTGTTTTGTATTTCTATAATGTTTACACACCGCAATCTATGAATGCCTATTTCCGGCCAACTATACATCTAATGCGTGATTTCCATACTCAACACTATTCTCCTCTTATCTAGGATTCTGCTGAATAGCTCGTGTAACAAGGTCCCTCCTCAACCATTAGCATACGGCAAGCACAATGCTTGCTTGTATAGACTCACGTATCCATGAAAGCATTGATCTTGGTAATCTTTGTGTCGTCGTTGAAAGTACACCACCACACATACTCATTCGGGAATTTCAACCCATTCTTGCACTCCATTCCTTCGGCTTTAAGCTGCACTGCTGCCTTATTGCCGCCATCATGGATGATGTCCTGCACCACGAGCTTCAAAGGGGTTGTCCAAGTCGATGATAGCGCATGTGTTCCGTCGTGGAATGCTTGCTTGGATGTGTAGTGCCCGATATTGGGCAATAAGTGCCTAGCGTCGGGAATATCAGCTCGAACGAGGCTTAAATGAAAGAGTTGCCTCGACCAGCATGAGGAAATAATGTATACCTTTCACCGTCCAGTCCACATCATCAGCGATGTTTTCGAAGAATGCACCCGTTTTGCCTTGGCCGAGGAGCTCGAAGATAGCGTGGATTTTGTCTAAAGAAGGCATAGTGCGGAATATGTCTGTTCAGTGGCTGGAATAGAAGTGCCCGTGGGGTAGATGACCTTTGAAGTGTGCAAAGTCTACTCAAAGACCTATAGCTATATGTGCGTAACCCGAGGTCCTCTTCGGTCCGGGCCCACCCCCGCTCGTGATCTAAATCCGAGCTAGAGACGACGCTTAGATCGCGGTGGTAGCGGCAAATACCGAGGACGGAATATTAGATGTCTTGACAAGGTCGAAATCCGCGGTCAAGACTGCACACATATGCTTGGTGATTGCCAAAGTCGTATTGAGAAGAAAGTCACGTTCTTGAAATTACCGTTGAATACAATGCCTCTCAAAGTTGTTATCGTTGGCGCTGGCTTAGGCGGCTTAGCTGCTGCAATTGCCATGACAAGAGCTTGCCATGATGTTGAGGTTCGTCTATCAACTCTATCGACTGGTCAGAGCCAAATCTGCCTCGCAAGTGTGGACGGCTGAAGATGCTATCCAGGTTTTCGAGCGCTCTTCCTTTCACAACGAAGCTGGCGCCGCGATCCATCTAGCACCAAATGCTACACGCGTATTGACAGCATGGGGTCGAGCGAAGCTTTCTTCGATGTAGTCGAATGGTGCGCTGAGCAAGAGTGGTCTGCTGGCAAAGTCGGCCTGCTCGGAATTAGCTATTTTGCCGTCACACAATGGAGGGTCGCTGCTAGAAGGGGGGCCGAAAGGGCTGGCTGCTATCATCCCATGGGAAGGCATGAGCGACTACTACCGAGATCGTGTGCGACACGGCGGCATTTTATCAGACAAATTCATCAGTAAGCAATCCAACGCTACCCACATGGAAATCACTAAGTGTTCGGAACAGAGTTCTGGTGGGAAAATGCTGTCGAGAAAAATCAATACGGCAAGCTGGGTCGCGTAGCTAAGAATTGGGGCCTCGACACTCTCGATGGAGACCTAGACGATGCGACTTTATTGAAGATTCGGCGCAATCTGATGCTCGATACGGCATCTCTGCGTTTCCGAGACGAAGAGTACTACGCGAGTCGAAATTTCGATGTTGAGAACATCGAGGTACCACTTCTCAGCGTGGCTAACTGGGTATGTTGTATTTCAAATGTCAAATACAGTCGCGTGGCTGACTTCAAATTTGAGGGTGGTATATTACTCCATCTCCGAGGCAATGTCCTTGGATGGATGCGTGCTTCATCACCATACAAGTACCTGCACTTGATTATTGGCCGACATGATCTGCCATGCTACTACGACCACCCTGCCGAGCTGCAACAATCGTTATTTGATGCATTTCTCAAGGATAACTACTACGACGGTTGGAAGACCGGCAAGCAACCACGGGTCAAATTGTGCTTGAGGAGGGGAGACTGCGGAGTCGACGATCCGGAGCGCGAGCTCGCCTTTCCGACACGTGCAGAAGCGGATTGGCCGATTCCTGACACAAAGCGCACAAAGTTCTTCTTGAGGGCGAATTCTGCGCTATTAGAGGCGCCAAGTGACAACAGGATATCGGTCTCATACGATGCGCTGAATGGCGATGCAGTTCAGTTCCGCTTCACCACCCCGAAGACACTTGAGATTACTGGACACATTCTCGCCCACCTGGTGGTCTCAGCGTCTAAAGATAAGGATGAACAATCACCCACAGACATTGACCTCTTCATCACCCTACGAAAACTAGCCAAAGAGGGTTCGGAAGTCTTCTACACTGGTACTATGGGCGATGCCGTCCCTATCGTCAAAGGCTGGCAGCGAATTTCACTGCGAAAGACCGATCCCTCGCACCCTCTTCATCGGCCATATCTGCAGTATCGCAATTATATTCCATCCGATGTGCAGGATGTGGAGATTGACAAGCCCTACGACGTGGATGTCGAGATTTGGCCTACCAATGTTGTATTGGAGGAAGGAGAAACGCTCGTACTTGAGGTTGCAGGCCATGACACGCAGGGCGTGTTGAACTTTTCACACGGGCATGTGGATGATCGGCGACCCGAAGTTCTAAGGGGTCAGAATAACCTGCATGTCGGTGGTGAGGATAGCTGGCTACTGCTGCCTGTCATACCTAACAGATTGTGATCGCGCTAGGGGCAAGCTGACTTCGAATTGAATACTAAAAGTCTCAACAACGTTCACGGTCCCCGTATAACATGCTTTCATTGCGTCAATTATCGCAGACCAAATCTTTTGACACGTTTGGATTACACATGAGAACCTTTCTATAGGTAGGTTGAATCTATTTTGCTATGCATTCGAACTCCCAAGAAATTGTAAGACTTGTCCCTAAATGAATGGCAATTTTACAAGGCTAGCATATCACCTGGCGATATGGCGCGAAAGGAGAGGGAAGGCACAGAAATATGAAGAAGTACTGGGTTGATCATGTTGAAGGTCATGTGACTCCCAGCCACCCACGTATATAGGCTGTCTTCTCAGCTTCTTCATCCTTCAATCAATCACTCACTTACTGCTCAAACATGGCCATTTAATAGATCAGAGAGCGATGAATGCTGGTGTGGTTCAGCAAAGTGGGGCAGGTGCTTTTGGCTAGCGTCTACGAAGCGGTCCCAAAGCGTTTGTCAGGCCTCACGAATAGATCACGAATCCTTCGACAATTTAGTTATAGTCCTGAGCTATTTCATAGGTAAGTTATATTACGGCCAAGCGTCAGGATCAGTGTAATTCGCGATCGCGATAACAACAAATGGTATCACCCATGTGTGTTGAGCGGGGTCGCGTAACTTGGGCTTAAGTTAGGCAGACAACAGCCAAGTAAAGCAGCCTTCTCAAGAACACACGAGCCTTGCCAGAAAGCATCGAGCGAAAACCTTCTTTCCAGGAAAGATTTGATGATTTCACAAAAACGCTGTCCAACTGATAGCATGGAGAATCGACTCCCATTTTTTGGTGGGTAGCTGATTCACGTCGATTTCGAGATTAGGCTGAAAGTGACAGACATGCATCGACCCGGAGATCGTGAGATACGGGTCCTCGAATTGTTGCCTCGAATTCAAGCCGTACAAATACAATGTGAAATCCGAGTCGTTAGCTTGGACGGCGACGAACACTTTGAGGCTTTGAGCTACGTGTGGGGTGATCGGACCCAAGAGAGACAAATCACGATTTCTGGACATCGTTTCCAAGTCACCCATAACCTCTACGCTGCCCTTTCGCGCCTCCGTCAGAGCACCATGAAACGCACAATCTGGATTGACCAGTTGTGCATCAACCAAACAGATAATGATGAACGAGCAAGACAGGTCGCTATGATGAGGGACATCTACACAAAATGCTCTTGCTGTGTCATATGGCTGGGGGAGGTGGACGACACTTTTGACATCAAGGATGCTGCTGAGGTTTTCGCATTCATCAGGATTGCCGGAGAGACAACAACATTTCGAAATATAAACTTGCCAGTTCTTTTCGAAGACAGCGAACATGGAAGGCGAGTGAGGATGGCTTTCAAGGCGTTCTCGATGTACGGAAATCCGTGGTGGTCTCGCATCTGGACAATCCAGGAGGCAATAGTGCCACGCTCGGCCACCATCATCTGGGGCCCGCTATCACTGCCTAGGGATTTGGTACTCCGTGCAGCTCATACTTTGAGGGGTGATCGGATGCACAGTCTGTTTCCACAGGAGTTCTGTATCAAGCGGGTCAAGCACACGCCACTTCTGCGACGCCTACTCTATCCAGTGCATGGGTTCCATCACTCCAAGTACGAAGACGGCGCACTGGATTTGCTCATGCGATGGCGGCATCGAGACGCTACAGATGTGCGTGACAAGGTCTATGCGCTACTTGGCCTGGTTCCATCTTATGTGCTACCCTCCGCCATCGGATGTAGTTACGATATTTCCGCTTCGACTCTATTCGAACACGTTACTCTAGACTTGATCCGGGATGAGCGTGGCCTTCGGCCACTCCTGGGTTCAACCGAGATGCCGCACGTAACGCCTGGATTGGCAACCTGGGCCATCGATTTCGCTTGCACCAACTGGGTCGAGAAACGTCAATTGAAGTGGTGGACGCACTCCCATCGCTACAAAGAATTCTCAGCAGACGGAGGCAACAAGGTAACATTTTCTACAAGCGCCTGCGGCAAAGCACTTGCTCTGACGGGGCTTTACGTCGATGATGTTCGCTATGTTGGCTCGGTCTACACTCTGAGTGATCGAGATGCTATTGATACCCAGGCCGTCTTGAAAGTCATTGACAGTGCCTGGCTGCTACTGCAGCAAGCTAGGAGCTCACAAGCGCTACATCAAAACTACATCAACGGTCACACATGGCAAACAGCTTTCCAGCGAACCATGATTGGCGATCTCATCATGGAAGAATTCCCTATAGAAAGAGCAGACGACAACATCGCCGAGTTGTACGAATCTTTACTGGACACGCTGAGGAGCCAATCCAAAAACATTACTGACGAACACACGAACCAAGGTGCAAATCCAAACCATGAAGTTCAGGACGTCGAAACCCACCATGAGCATTACCTGGGCTTGCAAGCAGAACAGTTGAATGCGTTCGTTCCGCGAAATATACTCTACGAGTCACTACGTGGTATGATACCCAACCACGTTTTCTTCATCACCAAAGCAGGATACATCGGTATTGGACCGCCTAGTACACAGCCAGGAGACCAAGTATGGATCTTTTACGGCGGACAAGTTCCTTTCGTCATGCGCATGGCGGACTCTACTCGTTCTGCCGATGAACATCGAGACTTGCACCTGGTCGGCGATGCATACGTCCATGGTGTCATGGATGGCGAGGTAGCACGAGACGGCCAAGCAGCGCAAACCGTTTGGATATCATGAAGTCTATTTGGTGCACCGAGGACACGAGTAGTCTGCATCTTGCCTTCAGCATACATGCGGCTCGAATCAAATGATCGGATAGATTGTTCTTACTTGCGAACTGCCTAAGACCCGATCCATCATGCAAGCACCGGGAACGGGCCTGGGATATGACAATCAGAGGCGCGCAGATGGTATTGCGGCTTACTTTCGCTCGAACGGTGTTGTTGGCGTCGGCACGCGGAGAAGCAATACTCGCAATACGATGCCAAAACGCAGCCGTATGTCAAGGGAAGGAAAAAAGCATAGGGGGCCAAATCGAGAGCGTGTATGATCCATTGCATGGTCACTCCCATCGCAGCGAATTCTCTGCTTAAAAGCAGCGAGTCTGACATTGTTCGCCATGGCTTCGAATGGTCTTCGTTTTAGCTAGGGTCACATCATCAAATGGATCAAGTCAGAGCAGAGTAGGTAGGGACGTGTCAAGAATACAGGCTTGATTGGCATGCCGTGTCGCTATCCCAAACACCATGCGAGAAGCTGAGGAGATACAATAAGCAAACACAAACCGCCCTGTGCTCACACGCCGCACTTGGCTCTCCGTATGGATTGCACCGCTCACTGTCCGCCGTCCATTGCACAGCCGCTAAAAGTTCGCAGTCGCATTTTCGTATTCCATAATGTGGTGCGGCTATTGACACCATACCGTAGGTGCGTCGAGCAACATTCGGCGTCTCTATACAACGTCAATAACTTGCCGGAAAGACGTCAGTCACGAAACTCTCATGACCTCGCGGATTCAAGCTCCAGTTCCAGTTCTCGAATACGCTCGTCCTTCTCGCGGTCGGATGGCCCTTGCGCTCCCAGCTTCCCCTTCAACTGCGTGACTTCGCGAACAAGTAGCGCAATCTGGTCGGACTGGTCGGCCATGACTCGGTTTTGATGCTCGAGCTGGGATTTTATCTCAGACAAGGCATGGCCAAGAGCGGAAGCGGGCCCGCCCGAGCTTGGTGCCGGGGTAGATGTCGGCGCGGAGTTCGGCACAGGCGTAGGGTCGGCTTTCTTCAATGTTGATCCCGGCTCAGAGGGAGAGATGGTAGGCGCGGCAGTAGGTTTTGCAGGTGTTGGTTCAGGCTCTTTGCTGATGGCGGGTCCCTTGGTCTTCTCTTCCTGGCGAGTGGCAGTAACTGAAGGCCGTGCGACGGGCTTCGCAACTTCTTCGAAGCTCGACTCGCTCTCCTTGTCCGATGCGTCATCGTTATCAGCAAACTTGGATGCTCCAGCGGCCAACGATTGCTTGTTGTCGCTCATCGATGGTGGCGGTCCACGAGATGCAACGGGCGCAGGGGTTGGCTCTGGTGCTGCCTTTGGCGGCTCAGCTTTCGCGGGCGGAAGCTGGGTGACAGCCGGTTGTGGTGGCTTGAAGTCGGAAGGAACCTCCTTGGGGGCCTCGCCATCGTATACGCTCTCCAACGAGATCTTTGGAGGTAGTGCTGTCTTGCCGCCGAACCACTCCGATGCCGTTGTGCCCGGCTTGAGACCGGTCGTAGGTGGGTAGATGTCGCTCTGGAACATCTCAGATCGGCGCGGCACGATGAAGGAGACAGGCTCAATGTAGGTATCGTTGACGGTCTTGAAGGCGCGAAGGACCTCATTTTCGTGCAGGTTAATGCCGCGCTTGGGCAGAAATGCGATACCTCGCTGTGGGTTGGGTGATGTGTACTGGGTAAGATACTCGAATTTGTCGTTCTCGTATTCGTAGTATCGAATATTGCCGTCACTGCCGAAGTCAGAATTGGTGCGTCAGAGCTTGAAGGGTAACGTACCCCTTGCCAGCAAGGTAGAGACATTGTGTGCCATCGTCCCAAAAGGGCATGCATACACCCGAGATGGAGTCGAGGATTTCAAACCCGCCGATTGGCCCGGACGGGTTGCGGGGATCCCACAAGCCCAGCTGACGGTCGCTCATGCGGGAAAAGCCGGTGGTCGCAATGCGGTCATGCTCGCCCATCCAAACAGCACGGCTGTTCTTTGCTCCAGGATGCCCAGGCACTTCCTGCGCAGGCTTCTCCTGGCGCACATCCCACACGCGCAGCTTCTTGTCTCTGCTCGTGGTGACCAAGTATGCTCCATCTGCGCTCCACGATAATGACTGCACAATGTCGTTGTGCTTGAGAGTGAGCTTTGCAGCGCCTTGCTCGACGTCCCACAGCTTCACGGTGTAGTCGCCAGACGAAGAGGCCAGGACGTTCTCGGCGGCGGTGTTGAATAGGACGTGGCCGACCTTCCTGTGATGTTGTCAGAGGCAGTTCCCAATGGCAAGAAATCGATCGCACCTCATGTGCCCGCTTAGCTTGGCTTGGGGAGCGACATCGGCGGGCTCTTCGGCGTCTGTATGCAGTGTGAAGCCTTCCGGTACCTTCCAGATGAAGACCTGTCCATTATGAGCATGTGTCTTTGCCAAGTTGAATGACGTCGCGTACCTTGCCATCGTCGGACGCGGATGCGATCAGCGAGTCGTTGAAAGGACTCCTGCGGAACAATTAGCGCCGCCCCTTCTCGTTACTGCCTAGTGTATGCGCGCACCAGTCGGTGTCGAGGACAGCTGCAGTGTGCCCGCGGAAGAGCGGGATCTGGTCGGGGGCCCGGCCACGCTCATTGATGGGGATGACGGCAAAGGCACCACCACCGCTAGCTTCCCAGTTGACTGCGATGTATTCGGGATTGGCCTAGAGAGTATGAGCGCCTATACTCAGGGGTCGCGTGCGCGGTGGAGCTGACCTTGATCAGATTGGTATCCCAGGCGTTCTTGGAGATGCGGAGGTTATCATAGCACTGCTCCTGTGTGGTTGTTAGTATGTTGGCATGCTTCCAGCTCATATATTCGTACCTTCTTTGCGCCTTGCCCGAAGACGTGGCCTATATGCCATTGTTAGCCTGTAAGCTTAGCTGAAGCGTGCAGTACTCACGATACTTGGAAGCTCTCACAAAGCGGCCAGCCATGGTGATGATGTCAATGTGATTATATTGGGAGGAACGCGGATTGAATGGATATGAGACTTCTCACGCCCTCGAAGCTATCGTACAAGAGGTGTTGAGGGTGACGAGAGGCTGTGCTGCAGTTTGGACGTCGCAAGTGTTTCAATGCGAGCGGTCGCATAAGCGCCTTGGCACTGGTGGACCCTGGTCAATTCCACGCCGGAGGTCCCACCAGCTCTCCTCCACTCTCCACCGATCATCTCCGCCATCCATCAGCGCCACACCGACTTTGGCTGCAGCGATCTCGTCCTCCGCAATGCAAGCATGAAGGCAATTCCTTGCGTGACGAAGTCAAAAGAGTTGGGGCATATTAAATCAAGATGCGAATCTAAATTAGTATGAGAAGTGTTACGAGACTGTCGAAAGTATTATTGACATCTAGAATTATCTACTGACTATGGGCTCCTTGTCGAGGTTTGAGGCATGCTCACATCTCCTCGAGCGCCTTGCGTCCCGCCTTAGCCTCTGCCATACCCAGTTTCTCGCACCGTCCGCGGAGCCAGACTGCCCAGTCACCCTCACCAGCCTCGAATACGACATTCTTATCTGGGTAGACCACCCATTGCACCAATGTCAGCCCCTTGTCGACTCCTTTGTTGAAGAGTCTGGTATGTTCTCGTGACCAGCCATTGAAGATATCAGCCAGCGCCTCGCGAATGTGATTCTTGTACGCCGCTTCGACGATGAGGGTGTAGCGCTCCATGTACGTGCGCCGCGACTTCCGGTTTTTGCGCGCGACGTCGCGGTCGTTGGGAAACTTCTCGGAACAACCATTCAAGGAGCGCAAGTAGGCGATGTACTGATCGATCGCTGGGACGAATCCCTTTATCCCCCTGAGCGCATCAGGTACCTTGTTTTGGAACTCGACGGTCTCGTCAAGGTGCGTGGCAAGCAGCGGTGAGATATGGTAGAGCATCACGCCCACCATAACGCCCATACTCCAAGGCCGGCCGGCTTCTGCGCGCACTTGTGCCATGGCCTCCGGTATCTCAAAGTTGTAAACCATCTTCCTGACAAACAGCGGTTCGAGGTTGGCAGTTTTTGCGTGCTTGTCGCTATGTGGTGGTAAGTCGGGTAAGTTTTGAGTCTCACAAGCGCCAGTAGAACCTTTTTGTAAGGGGCGTTTGGTCACTATATTTGCTCGTTGCTCTAGCGATCGGAAAGCGAGAGTGAATGTGGCAGGCACAGAAACTTGTATTCACTGGGTGTACGTTTCTGCACTGTGAAGGACGCACTGTGAATGTGCACAAGGCCGAATTGACTGGAGCCGCACTTGTGACTCTGGTGTTACCAAGCTATGCACATTGTCTCAGATCATTGTGGACACTTGGTTCAGAGATCTGACTGGCGAAACCGATATCATCGACCCAACAAGGGCAAAAGGACGCTTCATGATTCACGCTGTCCAGATAGCTTTCGCAGCAATGACGAATGTAGCGACCATCTTGTGTCTCTCCGATAGGTTCTCTATGCAAGTAAGATAGATCTTAAAGCCGCTGCCCCTGTCATTGGGCTGCGCTTGGCTAAACCATGCAATACACAAGGCTGAGCAGTGCAGCCAACGCATATAGCCAGCCTAGTGGACACCTCGCGGCACAGAGAAGTGTTATCTCTTACTCCTTGCCGCGCCCTCGACATCAACCTGCCGGCAGCAACTTCCAGCGGCTTCGTAGAGACTAGCAAGCATTCCGTTTCAGCGCACGTCGTGGTTTCCCGGCATGGCCGACTCAGCCGCATGCCTTTGCAAGTGCGAGACAACCGACAGCGGTCTGTCGATTGCAGCCAACATAATCTCAATAGTCACGCTTGATGGGCGCTCTACATCGGCGTCACCTTCCGAATCGAGTCCGTGCTGCGAGGGAAGTGGTTCCTACTAGACCTCGAGCAAAGAGTCAACGAATTTGCGCAAAAGTTACGGGGTACCATGGATATCATGGGCGATTCTCACGACTATGAGGAGGCTGATAGACGAGATTCGCTACTGCGCTCGCTCGACACTTAGAAAAACCGCAGCGCGCATGGGCAGATTGCAAGCTGCTCAAGAAAGTCGTAGCCATTGGCGTGTAGTTTTTGGAAGCTATGCAGCGGCGAAGGAGAAGGCGGATTTGGAGAGAACGCTGGACAGCGTACAAACGGAGCTGGATTCGTTTGTGAATTTTATGTACGTATGCCGGGCCGTGCCTGATTCTATCTTGACTAAGCAGTGGTGAAACAGGATACTCAAGGCTCTTAGAAGTCCGTCGAGAGAGGAAGAAGGACGAGCAACGGAGACGCAGGAAGAAGCGCAGACGGCGGATAATACTGTGACTTGATGGCAAGGTTCCGCCATCCATCTTGCGGAGGCACAGATACAGCCGATGTTTCGCGCAAATCTCCTTCCGACACAACTTAGACGTACTTCGATAATTCATTAATCGCAGATATATTCCGGGCATGCTGACCGGCCCTAAATAAACCAAATATCCGTAACTTGGTTGAAGATCTGTTGTGTGATGGACAGGAAGAAGTTGTTAATATGATAAAGGTGTCGCTCGTGATGGGATCGGGCAGCTTTGAAGTGGTGATTAATAGTGTCGGGCCGGGAGAGATAGGATTGGAAATGCTAGGAATGCACTTTGTCAGAGGCAGAAGCACTGAACGCATGACAGCGTGATGCAGACGGAGGCATCGCATGGGCAGTCTTGGAGGTGCCCAGCAAAGGACTGGCAGTGATAAGGGAGCAATAACGAAAGAAGGCTAAAGTGGTTCGAGTAAAGCTCCTTGTAACTTCTTTCGGTTCATCAGAATGCTACAGTGGAATAGGCATTATTCGTGTTGTCTTGAAATGGGGGTGGAGACGTTCCGAACGTAGAAAGAGCCGCCACACTTTGGTGGCGACTAAGGTAGCTTACCGTAAGCGGCTGCCGTCATCCAACCTCGGCTCCTTTAAGCGTCGTTCCCAGAGCTACCATGGGGTGTGCGGAGAACCCCCGCGTCACTTTCCCTTGCTTGACCCGACTTTCCTGACCCCTAACCAAACAATTGCATATCCACCCATCTATCGCCATGTCTTCAGAAGAAGCTCCAAAACAAGTCGCGCAGGACGCCAAAGAACTCCTCGAGAAGGTTGCCGATGCCGCGCCTCGAGCCGAACCTCGCGATCTTGCGCCGAGTAGCGCACTCGATGGACTGAAGAAGGTCGACAAGACGATATTGAGATTGAACAAGTATGTCGCTATGATGCAATGATGTGGTGTTGTTGACACGTGCTAACCGCGTGGCAGACTCCTTGCGTCACCCGGCGGGCTCTCCGCATTCCTCTCCACCTTCAACTACTCGCTCTACATCCTCGCATACCTCCAGACGAAATCGCCCTCCATCTCCGCCTTTGCCTCCAAGCTGATCAACCTCATCCGACCCGCGAGCGGCCACAGCAAAGTGCCCGCGACCATTCTCCTAAGCAATGCCGGCGTGCCACCCATCGCTGCACTCGCCGTCCTCATCTCCAAGGCGCGCACGACGCTGAGGCTTTTCGGCCTGTTCCCGCTCTACGCATGGCTGCGCACACTCGTGTCTGGGCCCAAGCCCGGCGCAGACCCCGTGCTCCATAGAATTGCTCTCCTGCAAGCAAGCAGCTACTTCACCTACCAAGCCCTCGAGAACATCTCCCTCCTTGCCGACTCGGGCGTCGTCGCCCCCTCCTTCATCCAGACCATCAACCGCGGCGAATCCACCACCGCACGCGTCTACCTCTGGGCCTACCGCGCATGGCTCGGCGGCGTGTCATGCGACTTCCTGCGTCTGGCGCGCGAGTGGCAGCTCGAGAACAAGCGGCGCGCTACACGCAAGCAGATGCAGAGCGAGGGCCGCGCTGTGGCAGAGTATCAGGATGAAGAGGACGAGAAGTTTGATAAGCGGTGGTGGACCGATCTGATGATTGCGAGCGCGTGGTTGCCCATGGCGCTGCACTTTTCGAGCGACAAGGGGGGCATTCCGGGGTGGAATCTGGGATGGATGGGTGCGTGTGGGTTGGTTGCGGGGAGTACGAGGGTGAAGGCGCTGTGGGCGAGCACGTCGTGATGAGATGGAACAAGAGCCCTACTGCGCTTTGCAGATGCTTTCCTGGTGCTGGGTATAATTTGTAAACCGACTGCTTCGGCGGTCGGGGGATTAGCTTGCGGCTGTACATATATCCGTTGGTGCGCGCTTGGGTGGATTGTTGATATCTGAGTACATAATGGCAACCGCGTTGCGACTTCGGTCCGCTATCGGTCGTCTGTTGAACCAAATCGCTATTGGAAACACAGCGATGTAGTGCTCGAATGACACTGTTGCGGACTCGGTCGCGGAATGACTGGTAGTACTAGAGTGGAGTTTCCCGTAGGCAAAGCTGAGCCTCAAGGCTTCAAGGCCGACAGATAACAGTAGGCCAATCAAAAGAATGGCAGAGGAGCCTGCACCGCCAATAGGAATTGATTTACGACTCGAGTAGTGACCTGACTCCTGTGCGTTCGGGAGAACATATTGGAGGAGCTACACTTGCAGGGAAGGTGCAGCCGACTACTATCTGAAAGTGGGGAAGACATGACGACCATGGTCGGTTATGTGCGGGCTCACTTGACCTCCACCACTCCTTATATTCTTCGCTTTCGAGTGTTTACATCTTCTGTCAGGAGTAATTGAAGACTCACAGAGGACGTTTCGCACAAGGCAAAAAATATCGCCATTCG
>TARA_R110002003_G_scaffold2545_1_pt1 | contig 14193 bp, 11 predicted proteins | sample TARA_R110002003 | Tara Oceans TARA_R110002003 (sample SAMEA4396441) | marine metagenome | biome: Westerlies Biome; feature: [SRF] surface water layer (ENVO:00010504); material: water (ENVO:00002006), including particulate matter (ENVO:01000060) such as... | depth 5 m | reverse complement strand
GCGATATCGAGCGGGACTTCTCGTCCTCCATCATGACCAACTCGACTCGAAACTTCGATACCTATGTTGCACAAGGTGTCATGCTCAACAACTATGCCAACATCTTCGGGTTGATCATGCAGATGCGGCAGGTCGCGAATCACCCGGATCTGCTACTGAAGAAGAACGCTGCCGAAGGTGCTCAGAATGTGTACGTGTGCAACATCTGCGACGAGCCGGCTGAGGACGCTGTGCGCTCTCGCTGCCATCACGAGTTCTGCCGAGCTTGTGTCAAGGACTTCATGGACACATGCGAGGCATCTGGAACTGATGCAGACTGTCCTCGCTGCCACATTGCTCTAACCATCGACTTCGAGCAACCAGAGCTTGAGCAAGATGAAGATTCGGTCAAGAAAACGTCCATCATCAACCGCATCAAGATGGAGAACTGGACGTCATCAACGAAGATCGAGATGTTGGTGTACGATCTGTACAAGCTCCGAAGCAAGAAGCAGACCTTGAAGTCCATCGTCTTCAGTCAGTTTACATCTATGCTACAGCTTATCGAATGGCGTCTGCGTCGTGCTGGCTTTAATACTGTTATGTTAGACGGCAGTATGACACCCGCCATGCGACAGAAGAGTATTGATCACTTCATGACGAATCCAGACGTGGAAGTCTTCCTTGTTTCTCTCAAGGCTGGAGGGGTCGCGCTCAACCTGACAGAGGCCTCCAGAGTCTTCATCGTCGATCCGTAAGTTTTGTCTGTTTTCACCTCAATCTCTGCTAATATTCTTCAGATGGTGGAATCCCGCCGCCGAGTGGCAGTCTGCTGATCGATGTCATCGTATTGGTCAGAAGCGACCCTGTGTCATCACTCGATTGTGCATCGAAGACAGCGTAGAGTCCCGCATGGTTGCACTACAAGAGAAGAAGGCTGCCATGATTGCCGGCACAGTCAACAATGACAAAGTTGCCATGGATCGCCTAAGTCCAGAGGATCTGCAGTTCTTGTTCCGTGGCACTTGAGGGAAATCCTGAGGCAGACTTGCACGAGCATCGCTAAAATAAACGATATTTGCTAGATCTCAACAATGCACTTCCTATTACGAGCAACCGTCTCCGAAGTTTTGTCATCTTGACGGTGTCCGAACTGAGCTCTGCGTGTTTTGCAGGTCCTCTTTTCGTAGCTGGGATCTGCTCGTTTTCAGCAGCCTCAACATCCTCGCGGAAAGTCACTTTCGTAAATACAGCAGAATCACACAGACGTGTAGTGTTGATGTCGGGGCCAACTGTCTAACGCAACAAAAATAAGTGCAAAGCTTGGCGAGCCATGACGTACATGGTGAAGTATCGAGAATATTTGACAGTAGATAGATGCATCAACAATACGGCTTCCAGGCACAGATCCATCTCTTATGCGACATCCAGGCGAGCGCAGTTCGATCGGTGCTTTCATGTTCCATCTTTGCACTCTCAGAGCGATGCTGTGCCACACGCGAACGTTCCGCGATCTGCAACTACGCGCCATCCGCACTTACCATGCGCACAAGATATTTGTAGCATGTAACCTCGTTGCTGAAGCATGAGAATAACTTTTCGAGCGTCTCCGAGCATGTATACATTTCAGAGTGCGTATCCGAGGAGAAGGTGGTGTGGAAGAGGTTCCTCGTACGTAATTTTACGTAAAGCAACACTCGATGCGTGAGAGCTTCGCTGAGATCGTCATGGCTTGATACATGCGCGACACTCATGTGCACAGAGAAGTCAGGGTACCTGAGTTAAGTAGGCCTGTGGTGCCTTTGTATACCTATAGATGGAATTGACTCGGAACCGAAATGCGATTTGCACTGTAGCACCCGTCAAGCCGTTGCTGCTCTTTGTTTAAGCGACGCGTACATCATTATAGTCTCCAGTGCTTTCTTATAGAGGCGGGCTAGCCCTGATATTCTGACTGGATCAGATCGTTGGACTTGCGCATGATGAAATTCTTCGAAAAAGCGCGGGATTGGGACTTCGACCTTGATCGTTACCTTAACCGCGTGCTTCCTCCGTCTCCTTTGCATAGGTTCCCAACACCAGTAACGAGGTTTCTCGGGTACAGAAAGGCGCAACGGCAAGATGTTGGAAATGTCCTGGGCGCTTTCTGGTCATTGATGGGCGCGTTCTGCGGCTTGACGGTGATTGCGGCGGTGTTTGATAATACAGGAAGCATACAGCAGCATCATCCACCAGCGCTCATTGCTTCGTTTGTGCGGCCACTCCCTGTTCCGAAATGCATAGAGTGCACTGCTAATGCTCACGTCTAGGGTGCCTCGGCCATCTTGGAGTACAATGCCATCCGGTCACCACTCGGCCAACCACGCAATGCTCTTCTTGGTCACACGTTCTCCGCCCTCATCGGCGTCGGGATATCCAAACTCTTTCAGTATCACTCAGAGTACGAGTCCGTCAAATGGCTCGCCGGTGCTGTAGCATGCGGTGTTTCATCTGCCGTAATGCTGCTGACGGGAACCGTGCATCCACCGGGCGGCGCATCTGCTGTACTCGCAGCCACTGATCCTGTCATAACGGCCATGGGATGGTATTTCGTTGGCCTGGTTGTGTGGGGCACTAGTCTTATGGTGTTTGTTGGACTCATTGTCAATAACATCCAAAGACAGTTTCCGATATATTGGTGGACGCCCTTGGACTTGACAAGGGCAAAGATGGAGGACGAAGAGACGGTGCCAGATGGCCGAGGAGGATTGGAAAGAAAGGAAACTGGGGGGCAACATGACTACGACATTGAGAGAATTCAAATCACCGGCGCGGAAGTGCTCCTACCAGGAGATTTGAGTCTGAATGCGGAAGAATCAAAGGTGTTGGAACGACTGAGGGAGCGACTGAGAAAGAGGGTGGACGAGAAGGAGGATAATGAGGCGGTTGGGTCAGAGTCGGCCATGGCCAGTGGACGTAGTAGCACAGAGTTCACAAAGGTGCCGAGCAGCAGCGAAGTTGGCGACGCACCGAGTATTTAGGTGCGGGCGTGTATCTGTGGGGGGAGCGTCGCGCAGATAAGCCAGGACAGACGGCGGGTGTCTCCGAGGAGAGTCTTTACGGCCACTCTTGTCACTGTACCACTAGAGGCCGAGGCGAGTCTTCTATGCTCTATTGCCACATACGAAGTATACTAGTCGTGGGCTTGCAAACGCAGTGTGTTGTTGGGCAGCGCCATACTTGCCCCTCCAAGGCGTTCCCACATACCGGAGGCGGCGTCCCATTGGCTGTGCGCCTGTCGCCACAGGCTGCGGCGGGAGAAAAATGGCCTGCGCTGAGCCTTGCTGCTTGCATTGCTTGCTGACTTGACTTTTTCACTCGTGCAGCCTGCCTCGTGCATTCCCTCCACTCCGCACACCCACGCTCGAATATACCCCGGCTGCCCTCTGACAAAGAGCGGCATCTTTGTTGGCGGCATTCCCACCTCAGGCGTTGCGCGCTATCGATAAGAACGAAACCCCGCCATCTTACGCCGTTTCAAAACTTGTCGAAATTTCAGACGCTCCCTCAACACCTCACACCTCACCCTCCACCCCCCGCTCCTCCTCCCACCCCACCCGGCACCATGGTCTCCGCATCCAAGGCTGCCCGCCAGGCCAAGCGCGCTGCTGACGGCAGCGACAAGCCCAAGAAGTCGGCCACGTCGAAGCTCTCGTCCAAGGCCAACTCCAAGAATGCCTCCAAGGCGTCGTCGGTGAACGGCGACGACGAGGACCCCGCCTCGGACCTCGAGCTCAACGAGGAGGTCAAGAAGCTCACCATGCAGGAGGACAAGCACGGCCTGTCGGACCGCGTCACCACCGGTGTCCTTGCGTCGCTGGCCGCCTCGCGCGACGTCAAGATCACATCCGCCTCGCTCGTCTTCCACGGCAAGGTGCTCTTCAACGACACCACGCTCGAGGTCAACTACGGCCGCCGCTACGGCCTGCTCGGCGAGAACGGCTGCGGAAAGACGACGCTGCTCAAGGCCATTGACAAGCGCGAGTTCCCCTTCCCCGACCACATCGACATCTACCTGCTGAACCAGGGCGCCCCCAAGACCGAGCTGGGCGCGCTCGAGTGGGTCGTCCGCGAGGCCGAGAACGAGCTGGCCCGCCTCGAGAAGCTCGCCGAGGACATTCTCGAGAAGGATGGCCCCGAGAGCCCCATCTTGGAGGAGATCTACGAGGTATGCAGCCCCCGCGCTCGTCTTCTGCCCCACCGCTAACCGCACAACAGCGTCAAGAAGACATGGACCCCTCCACCTTCCACACCCGCGCCTCGCTCATCCTCACCGGTCTCGGCTTCAACAAGGTCACCATCAACAAGAAGACAAAGGACATGTCCGGTGGATGGCGTATGCGTGTTGCCCTCGCCAAGGCTCTCTTCGTCAAGCCCGCGCTGCTGCTGCTCGACGATCCGACGGCCCATTTGGACTTGGAGGCCTGTGTGTGGCTCGAGGAATACATGAAGAAATGGGACCGCACCCTGATTCTCGTCTCGCATTCCATGGACTTTCTGAACGGCGTCTGCACAAACATGATTGACATGCGCATGAAGCAGCTCCTGTACTATGGCGGTAACTACGACACATACATCAAGACACGCACAGAACAGGAGGTCAACCAGACAAAGGCCTACGAAAAGCAGCAGGACGAGATCAAGCACATCAAGAAATTCATCGCGTCAGCCGGTACCTATGCAAACTTGGTAAGGCAGGCGAAATCTCGCCAGAAGATCCTCGACAAGATGGAGGCAGATGGTCTGATCCAGCCCGTTATTGCCGACCGCGTATTCACGTTCCGCTTCGCAGATGTCGAGAAGCTGCCTCCGCCTGTGCTCTCGCTCGACAATGTCTCCTTCTCCTACTCTGGCGACAAGAAAGACAACCTGTACGAGAACCTGGACTTTGGTGTCGACATGGATTCGCGAACAGCCCTCGTCGGGCCTAACGGAGTCGGGAAATCGACGCTGCTTAACATCTTCACGGGCAGACTCAGCCCCACCAGCGGTGTTGTATCCCGCCACACCCACTTGAAGCTCGGAGTGTACAGCCAGCACTCTGCCGAGCAGCTCGATCTCACAAAGTCCTCGCTGGATTTTGTTCGCGACAAGTTCCACCACATCAGCCAAGACTTGCAGTACTGGCGCCAACAGCTCGGTCGCTACGGCTTGACTGGTGAGTCCCAGACGGCAAAAATGGCTACTCTGTCCGACGGCCAGAAGTCTCGCATCGTGTTTGCGCTATTGGCCATTGAAGGACCCAACATGTTGCTTTTGGACGAGCCGACGAACGGTTTGGATATTCCCACAATCGACAGTCTGGCGGATGCCATCAACGCTTTCAGCGGTGGTGTCGTCGTCGTATCTCACGACTTCCGGTAAGGTCCCCCCGATCTTCCATGAACATACATTACTAACAAAGGCCAGATTGCTCGACAAGATCGCAAAGGACATCATGGTGTGTGAGCACAAGACTGTCCGACGATGGGACGGCAGCATCGGCGAGTACAAGAACCATCTCCGAAAGAAGATGTCGTCGCTTGGTGCACTCTAGGTTGGTTTCTGGGTGGGTTTTGCAAAATGCATGCGTCTTTCGAGCTACGGGACGCGCGTAGCACAAAAATATGGCCTTAGAGCAGGGTTCAGGATACCTCTGCAGTAGGCTGGCAGCTCCGCGCGACCTGCTTCAGTGTCTGTCTGCATGAGTAGAGGCATCTGGATTCTGCATTACGATGCATTGGGCTTTAGAGGCGTTACTAGATTCGTGCCTTACGAACAGAATGATATCACATAGAGCATGATACAGTACATGTAGCTTCGTCCAATGCGTTGTCGGCGTGATGGAAAGGATGTAGCACGTGTGACGGTGATGTGCCGCACTGTAAGCTTCTTGCCGCACGTACCAATCGGCGAGCAGTGAGCAGCGACGACCGACACGACCCCCGCAAGTTGTTTGAACCTCCGATCATCTTATCTACCTTGGCTAAACCTTGGTGCAAGAGGGCGCCATATCCGACCTCACGATAGTTTATTGGATAGCACTCACTCACTATCGGGCTTGCGGGAAAGCCGCTGGCGTTGCAGACTACCAGGGGATTCCCCTCCATCTCTGTCTCTGTCTCGGTCTCGCCGCTCGTTAACGCTGCCTTCTGCCCGCCATGGCGGAGCTCAATACGACCAAGCTCAATGCAGAGTCACACCTGCTGCTCGTACGGCCCCCAATAGCTTGTCTACGCAGGTTCCCCGGCTTACCATCACATTACAGGATCAGCCCCTCCTCCGCATGCCGTACGAGCTCTCCCGGCGGAACTTCAAGAACGCGCAACGCGTCATCGAGCACTCGGCGGCCAACCTCACAACCTCGCTCACAGCCGCGACCAAGACGGCCTCCAAGACATCTTCCCCCGACGCAACGCTCGAGGCGTTGGATTCCATGGTTAGCAAAATGCAGGGCCTGAAGCGGAAGCTAGAGGGCTTGCATGAGGAGGAGATGCGGATACACAAAAGCGCCAAAGCCCGCTTACGACACCTGCAGGACCTGTACGAAGTCAAGAGCCTGGTCGACGTCAAGTACGATGAGTGGTCGCGCACGCGCCTGTCGAGGTTGCTGGTGGATTACCTCCTACGCGAAGGGTACTCGGAATCGGCGGCGCATCTCGCGCAGAGCAAGAGCATCACAGAGCTCGTCGACGTCGACGCGTTCGTGGCCTGCCACAAGATCGAGCGCAGCTTACGAGAGGGAATGAGCACCAGTCTTGCGCTTGAGTGGTGTAAAGAACATGGGAAGGAGCTCAAAAAGGGCGGGAGCATGCTGGAGTTTGAGCTCCGCCTGCAGCAGTACATTGAACTGGTCCGACAGGGCCACGAGGCGGGCATGGGTGCCATGGATGGAATAGAAACCGACGGGATGAACGGCGTGAGCATCGGAGGAGGTGGAGGAGAGGCGAAGCTCGTTGAGGCGAGAGCGCATGCGAAGAAGTACTTGAGCACAAGTGGAGACTTTGAACTGCTGGGACGCGCCGCAGGATTACTAGCCTACCGGCCCTGGGACGAAGTCGAACCTTATGCCGTACGTCTTGCACTGTGCCTTGGCTATACATATGCTAACTGCTACGCAGTCGCTCTACTCGCCCTCACGCTGGGCGCACCTTGCCACGCTCTTCCTATCTACACACCACAGCCTATACTCCCTGCCTCCTCGCCCCCTACTTCACATTGCCCTCTCTGCAGGCCTATCTGCACTCAAGACTCCCGCCTGTCATTCGGCATACACATCGTCTTCCGCCAACGCCTCCTCCTCCACGACTACCGTTTGTCCAATCTGCAGCACCGAGCTAAACGAGCTTGCGCGCAACGTGCCGTATGCACACCATACAAAGAGCATTGTTGAGAATGACCCGGTGGTACTGCCAAATGGAAGGATATACGGAAGCGAACGATTAAAGGCCTTCAACAAGAAGGTAGGAACCGAGAGTGGATGGGTCAGGGACCCCGTTGGGGGTATTCATGGTGATGCCTGGAGGGAGGTCGAGGTCCGGAAGGTGTACATCATGTAATTTCTAGAGCTTGCAAAGCCTCCTTGTTCGTTTGACATAGCGCGGTGTTTGGCGTGGTATCCGGTAGCATAACGGCGTTTGTGCTTCCCCATCAATGACAGAGTTGTCCTTGCGTGCCATGCATAGTTGGTACCACGAACGCTCGTCCACATACTCAATCTCCGCCATCACTATTGCTTTCCTTCCGCTCCCGCTTACCTCCATTCCTCTGCTTCGATTTCTCTTTCTTGCCGCCATTGTGCTTCTCTAGCTCTTTCTCTTCATCACTGTCCGCAACAAGTGGTATCTTCTCAAAAACATAGGTCCTTGCATTCCTGTCCTCGCCCTTCCACGCACCGCCACCTTCAAGAGTGCCGAGTGTCCTGACGTGCTTGTATCCTGGATACTGAGTCCAATCAAACTTCCAGCTTTCAAGCACTTTCAAGCCCGCATGTCGTGCCAGATCGCGAACGTTCCATAGCGTGTACGGTTCGCCTTCGAAGAGTGTAACAACGATACGGCCACCCATACGCAGAAAGTGGCTTCGCGGACGCAGCGGGCTTGGGTGGTTTCGGTGGGCCTGCGTGGCTAGCAGATGTAGGCGCTGTTTCGGCGTGGAGGATTCGAGACACGATTTGAAGAAGGAGACGAGTAGGGCTTGGTTGGCCCTGACCTGCCTGTTGACATCGGTACTCAGCCCACCAGTATGCGGAAACATGAAGGCAATAATGTCCCAGCCATCTTCTCCGTCCTCATTGTCTTCGCGCGTACACCGCAGATGTTTGTAGCTCGACAGCTTCGTCGCGTCAATGTCATGAAACAAGGGTACGGGCGGTGACAGCCCAGCCAACTCATCGTGTGTGTTTCCAAATACAGGATATTTGTGGCGCACGTCGACTTCAGAGTCGTAGGAGGTGGCAGTAACATTTGCGCAGCCGTGTTCGAATACTAAGCTTCGTGTGAAGCTGAAATCGCCTTCGCCTACTAGTAAAATATGATCGTATGCGCCGTATGGAACCGGCGCTTTCTGCGACGCCTGCATAGCAGCGGGTTGTGAAGCCATTTTCTGTTTCTTAGCAGGCGACTTTGCCGTGTTGGAGGGAGTAGTCGAGGATTTTGCCGCTTTGCGCTGGTGGGCTGCGATTTTGCGGGCACCATCTCGTTTCAACTCGCGCCGGGCGCGCTTTGTTTTTGTTTTGGACATGGCTGCTGTTACGCAAAGCGTGAGCTGGATGTCGGTGACGGTACCATGGCTGCGAAGGGAATATTCGGAGGTTCTGCGGGGAACTTTTTAGTGGAGCTTCGACCACACAACAGGCGCATAGAGTTATGATACATTGTGTCTCGCTTGTGACAGGACGCCATCGAGGGCAGCAATCTGCCGGTATGGGCTGCGAATGCAGACATGATTTTGCTTTAAATAGCTACATGTACAATAATGGAGCTGCTACACGACTTCCTGCGCGCATCGGTTGTAATCGCCATTCACGCTCGCTAAGTACATCTTGACACTTCGAAGCCAGCCTTCCTTCTCAGCAGTACTCATATCAGGTCGCGCTTGACAAATTGGTCGTACAAAGTATTTCCAAGCTTAGCGGGGGACCGCTCAACAACGACGCCAGCAGCCTCTAGAGCGTTGATCTTGGAGTTAGCATCGCCCTTGCCTCCGCTAACAATAGCGCCAGCGTGACCCATTCTCCTGCCTGGTGGTGCAGAGATACCGGCGATGAAGCTGACAACGGGCTTATTGGCGGTGTTGTACTCCTTCAAGAAGTCTGCGGCGTCCTCTTCGGCCGAGCCACCAATCTCGCCGATCATAATGATACCATCCGTCTCCTCGTCTTGCAAGAAGACCTTCAGACAGTCAATAAAGTTGGTTCCGGAAAAGGGGTCGCCGCCGATGCCAACAACAAGTGACTGGCCAAGGCCGGCTTGGGTGGTCTGGTTCACGGCCTCGTAGGTAAGGGTTCCGGAGCGGGAGACGATGCCGACACGGCCTCGCTTGTGAATGAAGCCAGGCATGATGCCAATCTTGCATTGCCCCTACTCGCATGTCAGAAGTGGGTTAGGAGGCGTTGTAGACAGGCACCGTACAGGAGCGATTATACCAGGGCAGTTGGGCCCGACCATGCGGGACTTGTTCTGGGATTTGAGCATGTCGGTGATGCGGACCATGTCTACCGTCGTCAGTCCTCGGCCAGGTCATGATGTGTCCATTCTTGCATACCATGCTGGGGAATGCCCTCGGTGATGCTGGCCTTGTAATAAGCTTCTGCAGACTTGATAATTCGCTTGCACACCTACGTCACAATCAGAGGAACCTCTGCGGCAATGGCCTCTTCAATGCTCGCCGCAGCGACCGGCGGACTAGATGGCGGTCAACTATAGGGGTCGTGGTGTCTGTGACGGGGGAGGCATACGGAACGAAAATGGCGGACGCGGTAGCGCCAGTCTCTTTGATAGCGTCTGCTACGCTCGCGAAGACGGGCTTGCCGAGATGCTCACTGCCTGCCTTCTTGGGATTTGTGCCCCCGACGACCTTGGTGCCTGCATGCCCGTGTCAATGCCTGCCTCTCCTCGGCTAAGAAGAAGAAGGAGGAGGAGAATACGAAGGTGCGGCCGGGTGCATACCGTATTCAATTGCTTGCTGTGCGTGGAAGCTGTCGCTGGTCAGCCGCCTGCACCGCGCCGCCCCAACGTCGTCGATGCACTCACGTCCCCTGCTTGCCCGTGAAGCCCTGGAAGAGCACCTTGGTGTCGCTGTTGATGCGCAGGTTCTTGATCGTCTCGGCGTACTGGGAGGAGCTCGTCGCATATTGCCTGGTTGCAGACCGGCTGAGCGCCGAGCGCAGCGGGTGTCGGAGAGCCTGCATCGTGACGGTGAAGTGGCCACGAGAGCAAAGCTGTAGGTGCAGAAGAGTGTTGCGCTGTCGTTGCGAGCGGGCCTGGTTGGAGCGGGCACGAAGCTGCGACCCTGCGGCACTTCTTCGGCTGAAGCTTGGCCGCCAATCTAAGTTCCCGACAGCGAATAAAGCTCCGTCTGCGCCCGACAACCTCATGAAAACAGCTCGTTGCTCTTCTTGCTAGCTAACAACTATGTAATATGCTCTATCTGCAGCTGCTATGACATTGGACATGTGTCGAGGCAACGGGAGACGACGAATAGTAATAATGCTTGTAGTACCTCATGTAGCAGTAATATTCCGCAGCATCCAGGCTAGCGCACGGCAGAGCTGATCTAATCTAATGTCCCAGATACCTAAGCTACAACGTAACAATTGGACGGGGTATGCTTTAGATAGCCGACTACTGATCGGGTGATTATAGATCATTTCCTAGAGAGAAGCTGATTCTGGCGCGATGCGAGTGAGTGCCGGTATTTCGGCAGCTATGTGTGTACAATTCCGCCTGCTGCTGCGCCCCACCTCAAAGTTACTCACAACTTTCTGACACAAACGTCTTTCAGAATCGTTCTTGGACAGATCAAATGACAGGAACGAAGATATACAAGATACGTACGAATCGGTCCTTTACCAATTGAGCGCGTAACAAGTAACTAATCAGTCGGCATATACAGCCAGGTCCCAAGCCTTTTCGAAATACTCAGTCTTCCAGGCGCCAACATTGTTCTGCTCCTCAATCCAAATCCCATGCTGGTCGTTGTATTGCGGGTAAGCATTGTCGCTGCCAACATACATAATTTTCATGTCAACGGCAACAACTTTGCTGTGCTGCATGACTCTCCCATCATTGTTCATGATTCTCTTGCATTGAACCCTCTCGGCCAGTAATTTGTCCACGTAGCTATCGTCGGTTCTCGGTAGAGGTACAGGCAACATGTTCTGTACGTTGAGGCCAAGCAGAATGATCTTCAATCTTGCTTTGAAGTCTGCGATGCTCATGAGATCTCCGTATCCGTCGGGGGCATCTCTTGTGCTCAGAAGTATGTATACGCTTTCAGTGTCCGTGACGTATACAGAAACGATCCTGGATAAGCCTTTACAGATTGAAACCATGAGATCGTATGGCCACACCAATTCGTCCCAACTGATGGCCCATCGGGACTGCAGATAGTTTTTGAGCTCATCACCTTGCGGATTGCCTTTGAGGAAAGGATTCACAAGTTGCTGCTGGACAATGAAAATTTTGCTGGAAGCATTCTCAATCGCATATAGACGCGCTGCTTTACTGGCCCATACTGTTGGACTAATCTTGAAGCTGGCCAGTAAAGGGACAAGCTCTGTGTCTGACAAGGCGGATGCGAGTTTCGGCCATAAGCCTACAAGGGCGGGCTGCTTCTGAGTAAGGTACAACCACATGCCTTGATATATGACGTCTCTGCACGTGTTGATCAGTGAGATAGGTATACTCTATTGGAGTGGGATTTGTTGCAATAAATCAAGAGGTAAGAGTTCGAGTTATGCAAAAGTAGGCTTACCTGATTCCATCCAGAGTGAGAAGAGGGTATCTATAATTGGTCGGGAGCTTATCTCCGACCTTGTTGGTTGTAAGCACGGTGACAGGGCCTGAATTCGTAGTGCTCTGTTTCATGTCGCCGAAAAGGGGAGTTGGGGTTTTGGAAAACTGGTCAGGACCTGTAGGGGCGGGGATTGCCAGTTGTCGACTCCAGAAGACAGATTGATCGTCCCTCCCAGGAATGTTGTTTAGGTAACTAGAGGACATCAGCGCTTATACAGAGAATCTAGACTCATTGCAAACTCAATGTTACCTCCAAAAAGCATCGGCATATCTATGTCCCGCATGCGCGGCGTCGCCTTGTATCTTCATTGCAGAATCGAAGATACCTGTTGCACCATCACCGTAAACATCTGTAGGGCAGAGGTGTCGTCAGCCAGATAACGCTGAAAAAGTCCCCTTACGAGACACTCCCAGGGGATGAGTCTTGTATACGTAAAAGTCCTTGCTTTAGAGACGAACTTACTCCAGTAGTTGGCGCCACCGGTTGTCACTGTGGTGCCATTCACCACCACCATCTTGGCATGGTTCCAGCTGACAGTCGGTAAGCCGTTCGCTTGGACGTAATTGTACGCTTTCTGAGCCAATTCACTCAGATAAGGGAAGAATTGTTCGAGTTCCTTCAACAAGGGATCTTTTTCCGCCTCGTCTTCCACGAATTGTTCGAGCCGTTTGATGAGGATATCAATCCAGCCTGGTAAATCTAGTCCACCATTTACATCTGTCAGGTTTGTGGTAGCCTTCCTGTTCAATGAAGTCAGTGATCTACACAACGGTAGGCAACTCAAGTCTAACATACTTGAAGTGTGGATTATACCATCCAATATACAGTTCCGCTAATGGATGAGTGATTGGGTTACTGTTGCCCGAACCCCAGAAATTACGCAATACCTAGACGCAGATTCATTGTTATCAACAGCCACAAGACTAAGGCGCAGATATGGGAGGTTTACACTTGTCCAACTTTTCGTATCGCCACCATTTGTCCACACCTCCTTGCTCATCGTGGAATCAGCAGACAAAAGCCGAATCACTGGAACGACATCGTGTGGTAGATTGTTGACAAGGAATCTGAGTGTGCCGAAGATACCATTATCTCCATCTGCCGTCCAGAAGTCCGTCTCATACGCCGAAAGGTTGACAAAATCCACGAAGACGTATTTAGTCCCTTGGGGCCCAACAGTCACATTCGGCGAGAGGAGGCCATCGAACAAAGCTTTTGCAACTGCTGATGCAACCGGATTGGGTTTTGGAGGCGAATTAGGATAATTATTCCAGTGTCCGTACGGTGTGGCTACATAAAAGTCAATTGGCTGCAGTGAATTATCGAACCCAAGCTGATTGTTCTGATCAAGGCTGTAAGAGACATCTTGCATCACACGATTGGGGTCCAGGCTTGCAAGATAGTCGTGGATTGACTGCAAATTAATTTCGGCCATACTAGTCGATGCCCTCAATGTTGATACGTTATAACGAAAGAAGAAGATTTATGAACAAATGATTCAGATTGTGATAGATTGATACAAACTGGCGATTTATACACTTCGTCTCACACCCGTGTCCCTCAGCTGAAAAGCGACACTAACCACTTTGAGCCTTTTTCTGCAAGGCAACGGTAGCCGCCTTTCAGCTGTATATCGCAAGCAGGTTGCCACCTGCGATCTGGGCCGCACATGTAGCGCTGGCACTGACCGGTTCGTGATGTTGACTGGTAAAGCCAGCGCCTTGGCGGTGGCATTTCAGCCTGGTCCATCCACCTCGTATTGATCTTTTGGTATTCTGCGAGGTTGTGTTACTGTAGGCCTGATACGTCATTGCCGAGTTTGAAGGAGTCGTCGTCCTCACTAGCTCGAAGGAAGCCATGGAGGTAAGTAGACAAGAGATCGGGATCCACAGCAAGAGTTGGAACACACCTCTAGCGAAATACAACCCTTGTCAAGGAGCACTCATTAGTGATCCTCGAAGGTAGACTAATAACTACGACAACCGCAAGTGCGCCCGCCTTCGTGCGGTAGGTAGAGGCTGTGCTGACTTGTGCATGAATATCTGCATGCTATCTGCATAGTATCGCCGATCTATGAAATTTATAGTTTGAGCATTTAGTTGTTAAATGTAATTATTAGTAGAAGTATAATATACTTACAGATTCTAGCTCTTTTAGCTACTAGTAGCCTATATATAT
>TARA_R110002003_G_scaffold534_3_pt1 | contig 14194 bp, 18 predicted proteins | sample TARA_R110002003 | Tara Oceans TARA_R110002003 (sample SAMEA4396441) | marine metagenome | biome: Westerlies Biome; feature: [SRF] surface water layer (ENVO:00010504); material: water (ENVO:00002006), including particulate matter (ENVO:01000060) such as... | depth 5 m | reverse complement strand
TTCCTCGTCTTCTTCCAACGCGAGATCGAGAGCAAGGGATGGCAGGACGTCCTGACGGAGTACGTGTTCGCGGGTGACGAACGAGCAGATGATTTGTTGGCCCGCATGTACGGCGGCTTCCTGCACCCCATCATCCATCTGGGGTTTGGCGTTGAATTCGAGCAGCCAGCCATCATAGCGGAAGCACTGGCCCAAGCTGCTGTGCACGATGCGTGGATGGCGCGATTGTTCGGGCCGTGCGAGGCCGCTGCGGAGAAGAATCGCGGAGCGGAGAATAAAAAGACGATTGTACAGTTGCTGGAGGAAGCTCGGAACGATGAAAAGCTGCGTAATGCCGCACATTGGGAGGACGGGAACAAAGTCCGAGACGGAGTGCTAGGACGAGCGGCCGAGGAAATGATCGCACTCGCAGGCCAATACACCGTCTCTGAGGACTCTCTCGACGAACAAACCGCAGAAATGATCAACGCGGCAGGTACGTTCTTCCCTTCACCCCCCTTTCCCAAGCAATCCCATACTTACACATTCGACAGTTTACTTCACAGCCGCCGCTCAACGCCCACCGCACCAGGTCAAGTTCGACTTCTACTACATCCACTGCCTCAACAGCTCCATCTTTTTCTCTACCTTCCTGTCCCTACCTTCGCTCCCCCGCACAACGAAGCGCCGCCTCCTGGAATTCAAGATCTGGACTGACATCGCCATGTACGTGAGCCGACACTGTCCGGCCCTCCTACTCTCCGAAATCACGGATTACTCACCCACGCACGACGGCGATTGGGCCAGCGTGTTTAGCAGAGTGGCCAACTTCGACGACGACGGACACGCGAGTAAACTCGTTCGCGCGCTCGCACACGGGCAGCGAGCGTGTGAGAAGTTCGAACATAAAGACGGGTTTGTGGTCAAGGGCGATATGTGGCGAAAACTAGGCCACATGGCCGTCGACAGCGTGGAAGCGGGCGAGCCGCACTGGGTGCGCAGTGCGGGGTTTGACGAGGCGTGGGAAAGTGTGCCGCTGAGGGAGGGCGCGAGGCTGTGAGCTTGTTACACGGTACAGTCTGGGAACTTGGCGGTGTGGGATGTAAGGGGACTGGACTGGCAAGCTGTGTGACTATAAGACGCATCTTATCGATACACAATATGCGTGCGTGGCTGGAAGGGGCGAGGGCTGGGAGCGGATGTACTCCGTATGTACTGTAGATTGACACATGGATGTCGTTCAGGGACGGCGTGCGTTTGTGTGACTCTAGACTGCGCACCAGCTCTTTACAGCTCGTCCTTTCAGCGTTATTGAACGTCCATGGTGCAGACACCATACCCAGCCAATCGCACCGCTCGCGTGCCTGAATGTAGCCCCAGATGCCTGGTCTGCGGCACAGCAGGGTCGCCGCTACCTTTTACTGTAATTTAGCCATGGGCGAAGTTTCGCAATACGATGCCCAAATCCAGTCCTCCCAACCCTCGCCTCCCCGCACAACAACTCTGTCTCCTCAGGGGCGGCAGCTCAGCTCCTTGCCCGGCCCATCTCACGCGTGCCAATTCTCGTCCCACGAATGCGCGCGTGAAGACGGCGAGCGCGCGCACGATAGGTCGGTGGCACCGCATACCAAGGTACCCAATCAACGCGCAAGTGTGGCCTTTTAGCCAAGCGCACATGGACGCTTATCGATAGGCTTGCAAGCCGCCCGCTGTTCCTTTTTTCGGGAAATTACACGGCGCTTACGACACCGGTGCGAGGCGGTTTTTTTGGATGCGGCGATGCGATGCCATGCCATGGGTGGGCTTGTCGTGGGCTCGGTTGCTCAAACGGGGTGCGGTGAGTAGGCCGACTTGGACACGTACTGGGCGCAATCTTACCGTGGATAGGACAGGTAGGGATATGACGATGGAAGTACGTGCGATGCTTCACGGATGGGTGCAAACACACCTACTGTAGTCATTGCATTGCATCGCTACATCTCGGTCATCTCTGGTGAACAGGAAATAGAGCAGCGGAAGATGAACAACCGCGTGGACAGCAACGTCATCACTGAACGGAGACCATCCCACGACTGCTCAAAGGAGCCGTTGTGCTGGGGGCAATGACATCGCCGCGTCGATGCGTATTTTGGGAAGATTGCGATGCAGCAGTGCACGGTGACAGGTACCCGCTCAAGCGCAGCCGGAGCACGACGATCGCGCTGTGTGCGACGCCGGTGTGTTTGTGCAGCGCAAACAAAACCGAGTGCGCAGGCCCGGCGTGATGAGAATCTGCGAATCTCTCGTGAGTCTCGCGCTGAAGAGACAGGACGTAGCGTGGCGACGAGTGCCTCAGGGCTGGATCAGACTACAACGCCTCCGCAGATTGCGGCGCAGAGCTATCCTCAACGCCGTTTGGCTCGCAAGGCTGGAGGCCTGCATGCGCCCTGAAAATCCTACCCGCATCCTAGGCGTCCCTTGCAGCTCCGTTTCATCTTACCTATTTGCGGCCAAGCGGCCGGCTGCTGTGTGCTCCCACCGGCCAACAGGAGGCTCGTCTGCCCCGGGCGCAATGTGCGGTTTCATCGTGTGCCTGACCCGAGCATTCCTTCATCTCCCCTTAGAAAACCACCGCTGGGTCCTGGTGATATCCCCTCGTTTCCCCCTTCCTTCTTTTGCTTTCTGCCCTTGCGGTGAATCCTGTCATTCCTTTGCCCGTACTGTCGCTCCTTTGCTACTCCAGCCTACCTTCGCTATCGATATCGTCCTTGCGACACTTACACTCTTTTCCTGTGTATACCATTACCCGCGCGACACATTGCAAGTCCTGGCGGCTACGGAACTTTACTGGTGCAAAGCATACATCGAGCACGATTGAACAGAACAACTATCGAAACTGCTACGTACACGAATACCTTCACCAAACTACCCCACTACGCGCATCGGACAAACGACCTCAATCATGAAGTCCGTCGCTTCTCTCGCCGCCGTGGCGCTCCTCTCCGGTACCACCAACGCATTCTGGCGCATGCCCTGCTTCTCCCGCACGGCTTTGGCTCGTCTCGATCCCATTGTCGACAAAGGCACAGCATCCAGCCACGGTCACGTCATCCATGGAGGCAGCAGTAAGTACAAGCACGGTCCACTTTTCCGTTTCGATGCATGAGAGAAGCGCATGAATGTGCGACTATCTTTGGCCTTGAGAACGGTTCGCAACTCATGAAGCCCCTGCCATGGTTCGAACTGTCATTGTTCATGGACACCTGAGGCAGAGTGGGTTTCACGGGTAAAGATGATTTGCTAACCCTTGAAACAGACTTCGGGGAGTCGACCACGTACGATGATCTCCGAGAGTCGGACTGCACGTCATGCCAGTTCAGTGACGACAAGTCAGCCTACTGGTACGTTGCTCGGCGTCGCACGTGATTGATTAAGAGAATGCTGACCTTCCAGGACCCCATCTCTGCACTTTGTGCACGAAAGTGGCGAGGTCGAGATCGTCCCGCAGATTGGTGGTATGCTCGCATACTACCTCCTGCTCGGCGAGGACCTCAAGGCCTTCCCCGAGGGCTTCGAGATGCTCGCCGGTGACTCGCGTCTGCGCAACTTCTCCGGCCCCGTGCCCGACCCGCCAACTTCGGCATGGACCCTCGACGATATGAGCCAGTTGTCCCTCGCGCAGAAGTCGCTAGGCTTCAACTGCTTAAACTACGGCAAGACGCCCGAGGGCTCGCGCTACCGCCACTTCCTGCCCGACAAGGCGTACATGGACGAGAACTGCGCCAACGGTATCCGCGCCGAGATCTTCTTCCCGTCGTGCTGGAACGGAAAGGACGCCAAGTCGACCGACCACAAGAGCCACATGGCCTACCCCAACCTGATTGACGGTGGCAAGTGCCCCGACGGCTTCGACACCCGTCTGCCCTCGCTCTTCTACGAGACCATCTGGAACACCTACGCCTTCAAGGGCAAGGCCGGCCAATTCGTCTGGTCCAACGGCGACCCAACCGGTACCTCCCATCCCCCTCCCTCCCCCATATTCCCTCCCCCTTACTAACCCCCGCACAGGCTACGGCTACCACGCCGACTTCATCAACGGCTGGAACATCGCCACCCTCCAATCTGCCATCACAACCTGCACCAACCCGTCCGGCCGCGTCGAAGACTGCGCCATCTTCGCCCCCAGCCTGCAATCCGAGGCCGAACAAGCAACCTGCAAAATCCAAGACCTGCCCAAAGCCCTGGGCACAGACGACTGCGCCGGCCCGGCGAAGGGCCTGTGTGGAAACGTCCCCGTCCAGTACGGCCCCCAGTACGCCAACCCGCTCAAGCCAGGCTCCAGCGACAAACCAACCGCCAAGCCCGAAATCTCGTCCGTCGCCCCCGTCCCCACGCAGAGCTATGCGCCCGCACGCTCGGAGGGGCCGGGTGGGATTAGTAAGTACGATGTTAAGAGTGAGGCGACGGCGGTGGCGGTGTCGACGCCAGTGTACACGCCTGAGCCGGTCGTTACGCCCGCCCCCAAGGCGGTCGATGTGGACAACGCCGCCGCGGGAAAGATCATCTCGACGAGCACGTACACCAAGGACGGTATTGTGTATGAGGTGGCGATCGAGGAGGTGGCGGTTACGGTCACGGTTACGGATGACGGCGCGTATAAGAAGAGGCATAGGAGGCATGCGGATGCGCATCTCAAGAGGCATGCGGGCCTGGGGAGGCGCTGAGTGGTGTGCTTTCGCATCGCATCGCTTGGGCGTTTGAGATGAGACGACACGACGAAAAATCTCTGGGCTTTTGCGCCATATATGTTCCGAGGTAGCGTGGTTGTTCGTTGGGGTGGGTATATAGCATGCACGCATTGTCTTGGTGTCTGCAGTAGCGCGCGTCGGGAGTGTGTTTGTTTCTCTTTCTACATGTTTTGAATACCACATTTGTTGTCACTTGTTTTTTTGAATACTCGGTCGATTTTGGGGAGAATGTTTGGGCCGGGTGGCATGGCTGGGCTGTGCCATTACATGCGGCTGTGGGGAAGAAACAAAGAAGCGTTAAGCAGTTATTTTAGCATTAGTTGCAGGTTGGTTGGGTTAGATATCCCCTGATGAAACGATTGAATCATTATTACCGTGATGGAGAGAATGTGGAGCTTCGTTTGGCGATCGTCATTCTGGGCAGGGTGGTAACCTACATACATACCATATCCTTCCCTAAATAGACCAGATTTTAGTACACGCCACCCACTCCTACGCCACAGTGAAACTGAACTGTAAGCTACTAGGATTCAATCCACCCACCCGTCCATCCATTCATCTTACCTTAGTTATCACCCCTGAAGCAATCAAGCTTGGCGCTGTTGGGCAAAGCACGGTAGGTTGCTGGGGGGAGCTGAGAGAGGTACTGTCGTTTGCTGAGGATGGAGTTTCGGGTGTTTTTGTAGGGAGGCTGGACTGGGGAGTTGTGTACGGTTGAGTTGAGTTGAGGGATGGGGTTGGGTGGAAGTGGTGGGTGCATGGGAAGGTGTGGCGGGGCGTGATGACGGACATGGGGGTTGCTGGATAGTGAATCCACACTTCGGATTGACTGGGTAGTGAAGATTCGGGTTTGAAGGGGGGCTCTTTACAATACTGGCGGGGTGAATATGCGCGGCTGCCTCCTTCGCTGGTTGCCTGTAACAGCTGTTTGTGTCACATCATGGATGTCCTTTAGTTCTTGTTGCTGGACAACGCATAGGCTGTGGCCGTGAAGCACCGTCTCCTCTCACCTGTCTATTCGTTTGCTATATCGGCATCAGTCCGCTGGCAAGTATAAAAAGTCGGGCAATCCAGGCTCTCCACTCCTGCAACTTCCTCAGGAACTCCCTTCTGGCCTATCAATATTCTCTCCGTGTCCTCAGCAATACAAAACTTTGCCCTGCCGGCCATACCTCCACGATGGATATCACACGCTTACAAGAGCTGTTGACCGACTTCTCCAAGTCGAACTCGACCTTGAGTAGCCTGCCTTCGGCTCTATTGGAGGCAACTGTTCCTGGTTACAGCATCATCTCTCAACTCATATTTCGCTTCTTCGGTTTCGACATTGGCCTGGCTCTCTCTGGCTTTCTAGTGATCTTCAGTCTCTTTCAAGGGGCAAGCTTCATCTATAATCTCGGGTACAGCTACTACCTCGATTACTTCACTTCATCAATCGAGATTGATGACAACGATGGGCTCTTTGATCAAGTCGTGGCCTGGGTTGCTACTCAACGTATGACAAAGATCAGCAGAGCTCTACGCGCTGTCTCGCGGTACGCCAGTGACTTCCATGATGGCGACGAGGATCCACATTCAGTCGACGACGAAGTGACCGACGACATGGGCATCTTCAACTACGACAAATGGGCCAGCAATGTTTCCCCTCGCTATGAGCCCAACTTCGGATCAGATCGCTTCATCTACAATGGTCGCACTTTTCGTTTCTGCCGTCAAAAGGTGGATAATAAGGGCCCGAGTCATCACCACAGGGATGACCAGATGTTGCAGATTCGATGCAATGGTCGTAGCACCCAGCCTATCAAGGCCTTACTGGTTCACATCAAGGCCTGGAGACTCTCGAGGGAGGCCAAACTGACAAGTGTCTACCGTGCGGCGCCGAAGGACGGTTATAGAGCAGGCGATTGGATGCGACAGGCGACTCGTCCGTCTAGGCCCATTGACACTGTCGCCCTCGATGAACAGCAGAAAGCCATGATCATTCGCGACATCAATGAATACTTCCAGCCTGCTACCGCCCGATGGTATGCTGCACGTGGCATTCCTTATCGGCGGGGCTATCTCTTCCACGGCCCTCCTGGAACCGGAAAGACTTCGCTGAGCTTTGCTCTTGCCGGCATCTTTGGGGTCGGAGTGTATTGCATCTCACTCAGTGAGGTGGGAATAACGGAAGCCCACCTTAGCTCATTGTTCAGCAAGCTCCCCAAGCGCTGCATCGTTCTGCTCGAAGATATCGACTCGGCAGGTCTACGTCGTGAAGGAGACCCAGCTCCTGGCGATGATGCTAGTTCAACCGCTTCTGACACCGATAGAGATCCCGCGGAAGAAATTACTAAGATTAGCAAAACCTTGAAAAACGCAGCAAAAGAGAGCAAGAAGAAGGACAGCCTGAGTCTTATCAGTATGTCCGGCTTGCTCAACATCATCGATGGCGCTGCTTCGCACGAGGGCCGTGTGCTGATCATGTCCACAAACTACCCCGAGAAGCTCGACGAAGCTCTGATTCGCCCGGGACGTATTGATCTTCAGGTTCGCTTCACACTTGCCACACACGCTCAGATTCGAGACATCTTCATGCGCATGTACACCATCCAGCCTGATGAAGCCAGGGCCAAGCAGGACAAGGGGCAGCACGAAGTGGTCAACCCCGCCGTGGAAATTCTCAAGTCCTTATCATCCGAGACTGTCACCAGGGACTTTGATACCGAGATGATCACAAAAATGGCAGAGGAGTTTGCGGACCAGTTCTCGGACGAGACGTTCTCGCCCGCCGAGATCCAGGGTTATCTTCTGATGCACAAGACTGATCCTGTTGGTGCGTTGGGAAAGGTCGGAGTCTGGAGGGAGAAGATGTTGGAGGCGAAGCGTAGGGGTAAGAAGGTTGTCAACACGTAGTAGAGGGTGTTGTCGACGGGCTTCGAGGCTTCATGAAAGGTTTCCGGCGTTACAAAGATGGACCTGGGCAACTGGCGACGGAGTTATCTTGATGTGTACCCAGGAGTAGTGGGAATAGAGAATGGCGTCGAGTCTTTCCGGGGTCATGTACAGAGGCATCTGTGAAAACGTAAATCTTTGCGATCATACACTGCTCATATGAATCCATACGGAGAAGCTCGTATTTTTTTTGTTTTAGCGTCAGCACTAGGTGCAGCAAGAAGCTGTGCTTTATTTTAAGCTGGCCGCTTAGCCTACTACGAGCACTTAGGTTTACTAGAGCCCAGCTATTCTTGTTAACTTTGTAGTCTCTCTTTACTAAGTACAAAAGTTGTTAAGAATATACAAGCTTTGCAAATGCGATAAAGCTACAGACTAACAACTCGAAAGATACGAGCTTCTTCATAGATGTAAAAGTAACCAATACAGAGTACTTACAACAGTTTTCCAGGACAACAACGCGCAATCTACCCCACCGATTTCTGTCATGTCGATGCTCGACGTCATTCCGAGACATCCCACACTCACCGGTCACCAACTCCACAATTGGTGTTGAGGCGGCGAGGCTGTGCGCATTAGGCAACCACTAGGACAGCCAGTCCCGTTGCGGCACGACTGGCTCGTATTTCGATATTGCCGGACAATGCTTGGCGTAGAGTTTGAAGCGGCCGCCTAACCGCTGTGCAATAATGTCAAAAGAGCAGGACTCGAGCGTTGCGACGCTGGGAACTTTGCTTCAGGGGTTTTCGATGAAGAACGTGTTGGTGGTGCGGTATGCGAAAGACAAGTCCGAGCCGCAGGAACCAGGATTCGCTTACACCTGTCTCCCCACTCCTCAGCCGCACTTCCGTAGACCCTCTCGACTCGCGCCTGGGCATCTGCGCCCTGACACCCCACACACCATGACCTGCTCAAAGAAGCCTGGTCGGTTGTCAAGAGCAAATCGGACGAGGCACGTTCAACGCCACAGGATGTGTGGCAGGGTGTGGACGGCCCAGAGCGGAGGGATTTTAGGAGGACGCTCGGTGCGAGGCAGACTTATACGAGATGGCGTCGAGATGGCGTTCATGCACAGGCTACGAGATGCAGGTGCGCGTGTTAAAGATGCAGGTGGCCCTGCCGTAGGGCTTGAAATCTTTTCTCGACTCCTGTTGTTGCGACGAGGGACACCTGAAGGTGAACGATAGAAGAGAAGGCGTTTGGGCAACTCGCACCTGCACTACTCGTGCTTTCAAAACCATTTCACGAAGGAACGATTTTGACGACACGGGAAGAGGAAGGGCAACGAACGGGGAAGTTTTGAAGCAAGAGCATAGACACGGAGCTTCGCAGCAAGATTGGCGTATCCAGGACGAGTACAGTGCACCACAGCATATGGATTATTAATATCGAGCCGGACCACACCGCTTCAACCTCGTATCTATCTACGAACATAGTGTAATCGCATCGCACCTACTACATTCCCTTCGCATCGTCATGAGGTTCCTTACACCATCATTACTGCTCTTCGCAGCTGTCGAGGCGCAAAGGACAACGCCATCACAATCGCTCAACCTCGTTCCTACACGAGCGCCTTCGTCCATCGCAAATGTCGAACCGTCGGCTGTACAGTCGCTTGCACCGATACAGACAGGACAGGCGTGCGCGCAGATATCGCGTTTCGTAGCGAACTCAAGGTCAACATACCCAAGTGTACCTGCTGAGCTGGCAATATACTGTCTCAGATCTGTGCCGATATCTCGAACGGCGGCAACGACTACCATCAATGCGCTCAAGAAGATGGTGCAATTCCAGTCCACATTATCATATCTGAAAGACCCACCGCAGGGATGGCCGAACGCGAAAGTAGATATTTTGGCTGGTCTAGATGACATTGCATCGAGAGTAAGCAACAATGGATTCAACAACGAGTACGATTTTGAAGACGCAATCGCAAGCTTGTTCATCAAAGGTCATGACGGCCATCTTAACTTCAATGGCATGGCATGGGCCGGTGCATTTAGATGGCGACGAAGCAGTCAGATTGCTTTGATCTCTGCATCAAGAGACGGAAGTAGCACGCCGCAAATTTGGGCACTCGGCGATTTCAACAAGACAGATACAAGCTTCCAGCCATCAGCAGTGACGAGAATCAACGGGGCAGATGCTCGAGAATTTCTCGAAGGGGAAGCAGGGATGACCGCATACCATGATCCCGATACCCGCTTCAACGCCATGTTCTTCATGCAGCCAGCAGAAAACTTTGGGTACTTCACGAATCCGCGCTTTTTTCCTGGTATCTCCACGGAAATTGCATTTGAGAACGGGACATCGCGGAATTATACGAATTCTGCAATCGTCCTGGAACCCAAAGCATGGTCATACATTTCAGACCCAGACTCGTTCTATGAAACATACATCGAACCATCGACGAGCTCTGCACGTATCAAGAAACGCGACCCTAACGCCTTGCCACACAATCTCGAGAATCCACGCGATCATGAGTTCCAGAGTGCATTCACCATTCAACACGGGTCCGTGCCGGCATCATATCCACGCCCCTTTGTTGCACACTCAGCGCCTCTAGTCCCGCTAGCAGGTTATTTCATCAACACCGCTCAAGGTCAGATTGGTGTCCTCGTCGTGCAGACTTTCAATACCGACGAAGACGTGGGTGCGCGAGAGTTCCAGCGCGTGATCCAGCGCTACATCGCCGAAGCACAGGCGAGGGGCGTAGCCAAGCACATTATCGACGTGCGCACTAACGGTGGTGGGAAAGTCCTCAGCGGGTATGACATGTACCTTCAGTTCTTCCCGTCACAAGAGCCGCAAGCGCAGTCACGGTATCGCGGCCATCGAGCCAGTGAACTTTTCGGCTCCTCCATCTCTACGTTCACTGTACCCACCACCTCAAACGCGGAACTATACACCTCTCCCTTCAGCAACGACGCATTCTTGTCATCTAACCTCACTAAATTTGCTGATTGGAATGCCATGTACCCACCTGCCCGCTTCCACAATGACACCTTCACCGCGCTGTTGAAGTACAATCTCTCAGATCCATTGACGACCAGTAATGCGCGCCTGGCCGTCGGCATTGTACCCACAGGTTACGGCAATCGCGCCAACTTCACCAAGGATCCCTTCCGCGCCGAAGACATCATCATTCTATCCGACGGCATCTGCGCGTCCACATGCAGCATATTCCTCGAACTCATGGTGCAGCAATCCGGCGTCAAGACCCTAGCCGTTGGCGGACGCCAGCAATCCGGCCCCATGGTCCCGGTCGGCGGCACCAAAGGCACCCTAGTGATATCATACACATACCTCGAAGCACTCTCGGAGTACATCGTGAGCAACTTCGCATCCAGCACTGCGCAAGCCCGCGAATGGGCCGATTTCATCCCCTCGCCATTCGGCATCGGCGTACAAGACGCGTCGGTGAATTTCCAGGATAACATCCGCAAGGGCCTCGAAGCTGATGGCATCCCGACGCAGTTTCTAAACGACACGGCCAGTTGTCGCATCTGGTACGAGCCGCAGATGTATCTCAATGTCACGCGGCTGTGGGAGAAGACGGCAGCTGTGGCGTTTGGAGGAAGTAAAGGCGCGATGAACGAGGGTGCGTGTGTTGCGGGGAGTGTGAGTAGTAGGGAACAACAGACTGGTCGTGGAGCGGGGAATCCGGAAACGAGTGGAGGCGGTGGGGCAGCGAGTGGGAACGGTGATAAGAAGGATGCCGCGGCGGGATTGAGGCCAGGCTGGCCGGCAGTGGTGATTTGCGGGTTGGTGGTTGTGGCTTCGACGTTGTTGGGTTGATGGTCATGTACATGAGGCATTTCTGGCGTTTGGGTGGTGTTCAAAGGATGAGGAGCATTCATGCATATTGGTCCAAGTGATTGTGCTGTTGAAGCGTGGTTGCGTGAAGCCTAAGATATATTTGGTGTGCACATGCTGAGATAAAGAGGATTCGCAATGTATGGTTGTATCAAGCTCATCATTTTGTAAAGACAACCTGACAGAAGGACAAGCACGTCGTGCAGCACTAGTGTAGCTAGCTGACCAATGAACGCCATGCGGAGTTGGCACGAATGAAGGGATCTTGGTGGTAGCGGAGATGTACAGGGAGAAGTAATAATAAAACTGTATGCCTTTTAATAGATTAGAACTGATAGTAGAATGCAAATACCTTAAAATTCATATGTAGTTTCCATCGCAGATATAAGAATCCATCATGCACCTCCCTCACTCCTCATACCTGGGTGCCTTACACATTCTCCAACAAACCAAGCACCTCCTTAACAACATCCTCCACCCTCCTCCCTGCATCAACAGGCAGCACGTCCGTCTCGAACATATCTGCCTCCTCTCTAATCTCCAATTGACTCTTCACCATACCCTCTTTCATGTAATGGCCACCTCTGTCCCTCATGCGCCTGATCAGTTCCTCCTCCTCAACCTGCAAATCCACAAAACTAACCTTGACATCTTCGTTATCACGCTCGAGTTCTCGAATTTTGTCACGGTAGGCGCGCTTTAGTGCGGAGCACGACACAAAGACTTTGCCGTATCCAAGCTCAGTCACTGTGGATAAAGCGCGTTGTTTGATGCGCTCTAGCCAAGGGAAGCGAGTCACGTCGTCCAGGGGCGCGCCAGCTTCCATCTGCGCAATGGCATCAGGGGTGTGGAGCTCGTCGCCCTCAACGAAGGGGACTTTGAAGGCCGCGCTTAGCTGCTGCGTTACTGTCGATTTACCGCTTCCACACGGTTCAGCAAGTACAATAATCTGTTTCCGTGGCTTGGAGACGGTCGACCGCTTCCACGCATTTGCTTGGAAATGCTGCACGAATGTCTTCACAAAGGCTGCGTCAAGCACAGGCGCATTAGCCAACGACGGCGAGAAAGATGTCGCAACGCTGGTTCGTATGTTCGTGACGGAGCGAAGGTATCACGATCGTCCTTTGAAGCAAAGAAGTCGAATAGCTTCTTTGGTGGATTAGCAACCGCGTCATCACTGGACTCGGCGAATTTCCCGACCCATTCTTTGTGCTCAACCTCCTCAAATTGTAGGCCTGATTCGCGGAGCGCAGGAAGCAGGTCATTCGTCCAGGAGAACGTCTTCGCGTTTCTGACTTCGCGACAATGCTGTCCGCCTCGCTCAGTGCGATCTCCGACACCGCTTTCGCGATAACGTCTACTGGCGTCCAGCTCGGCGAGTATTGTAGCTTTGGCAGCGCACCCACAGTCAGAGCAGACTGCATGATCAGTGGAATGGCTTCGGTGTCATTCCAGACGCCATGGACCGTATCAGCGACAATCTGGCCCACGCGGAAAACCCGTGTCTTGACACCAGTTTTCTTTGCTACCGCCATGCACAGATGCTCAGCAACGCACTTGCTCTGTGCATACCCCATGTCTTGCGCCCAATAAAGCTCAGATAGTACCTCGGCGGTATGCGTCCGGGCATCGCGCAACTGTGCTGACGAAAGAGCAAAAGTCGAACGAAGCCGGCTTCGAGGATGGCACCGCAAGGCACAGATTGAGCAAATGACGTACGCCGGAGATGCAGTCCTTCTCGAAAGTGGACAGGTTCCAATTGAAGTTGACCGACCACGCGCAGTGAATAATGCTTGCTAGATTCTGCGCAATTGCGCGATGTGTTGTGCTGTCGAGACCGAGATAGGGATCAGATAGATCGGATGGTAGAGCGTGCGACTTACGTCGCGCAGAGAGCGACAAGGAATGTACAGCTTCCGCTGCATAAGAGACTTTCGGACACGGTTCCATGCATCTTTGCCGTTCTTGGCTCGAACAAGACAATGCACTGTTGTGATGTCTGATCGGGGGACTAGCTGTGCTAATACATGTGCACCAAGCGAACCGATCGCGCCGGTAAGCACAATATCTCGATGCACAGCTGGTTCGAAGTCGCTGTAAATGTCGATAAATCTTGCATCCTGGCCTTGATCGATGTTTGTTCAATAGCTTGTCCTATGCGAAGGCCGTACCCACTGCAAGAAGGGTGATAACTTGGCCGACTCGCGAACGTAGTTCCATGCTTTGTCACCGGCGGGTCGGAAAGACGTCATCAGCTGACCAACTTCGGTGCTGTCTCCTGTTCAGTAGGATGTTTACAGTAGTGATGGAAATGACTGAAGCTCCATAGTGGCCAACGAGATTGACACCCTGCTCGACCAGGAAGTCTCCGAGAGTGTCCGGGTAAGCGCTGCCTCCATCCATGACAACCCTCAGTTGACGCAACAACTCTATCCCTTCCTCTGTTTTAGCAAGTAACTTCAAGGCATCTGGTACGCCATAGAAATTTCGAAGTTGTGCTTTCGTAGAATGGATGTTAAGGTAATTTTGTGTGAGCGGGATGTCGGCGTTGTAGATGTGTATTGATTTGCCGGAGTAAATGGCACGGAAGAAATTGCAAATGCCATGATTGTGGTACAATGGGAGAGTGATGAATACCTTCAATCCATTGAATAACATAGTTCACGATTGTGCTCTTCTGTGGCTGATAGATCGGCTTTGGTAGCCCAGTCGATCCTGTTAAAATTTAGCAGCTCGTA